>Ga0066636_10000241_pt1 | contig 28301 bp, 27 predicted proteins | sample CryGeyCG2014_080_2_FD_62736 | JGI IMG/M metagenome (GOLD analysis project Ga0066636, IMG submission 62736) | Groundwater microbial communities from aquifer - Crystal Geyser CG07_land_8/20/14_0.80 | ecosystem: Environmental > Aquatic > Deep subsurface > Groundwater | place: USA: Utah: Grand...
GGAATCATACCAAGATAAACTTCCTTTTCTCCAGCTGTGCCGTAAACATCATCAATTGTTTCGTTTTCGCTATCCAGATAAAGCGTCTGCCACCAAATCTTTTGTTCGCCTTGGTAAACTTCAACATTCAAGTCGTAAATAATCTGACTGGAAAGATCGTTATTTTCTGTCATTCCAGTACATACGCCATTAGTCCATGTACCATTCTCCGCGTCAGCCGCACACTCTGGTTCAGATTGAGTGCCAGTTTCTTCTTCGGTTACCACTAACTTCTTGTAAACATCCACTGGATTTGCGCCACTCCCTGTGTTTTGGATGTCAAATGTGATGTTATCGGTATAACCAGGCTTCATATCAGCCAAAGTAAATGTATCGATCCAGGGATTCTGTCCATTAATTGCAATATCAATCGTTCCGGCTGTGAAGGTATTTCCAGTTGAAGTTTCCGTGTCGCTGAAGAATGAAGTTGTGGCGCCGATGGCGATGGCCGCCGCCGCCGCGATAATTGACAAACTAATTATTATTTTTTTCATTGTTTTATGTTTTTTTATTCCCTGAGCGAAGTCGAAGGGTTTTAATATAAGCCTTCGATGCGTTCCGCTGCGCGGAACTTACTCAGGCAATAAATTTTTAATTAACTTTTTTCTCTGCCTTTTTACCCACCCAATTTTTTGGACTCGACTGTTTAAATCTTTAATTTTTATGGTCCAAAATTCTGGGTAGGCACTTGATTACGGTGTCCGATGACCTCCTAAGCGGCAGAGAATTGATTCGGACAACGTCGACCTTTCGTATTTACTTCCAAACTCCATTTGCCAAAAACGAAGCATTTTTCAATTCTTTCCTTTGGTAAAAGGAAAGTTGGAATTTTTTAATAAAAAAACTTCCTTTTTTTGGTTATCTAAAAACCAATTAAAAGAAAGCCTTCTGAAAAAAATCTTTGTTTGTGACAACAACCAAAATTCATTAATTCTTTGTCTAGCCCCTCCGCTAGAAAAATTAATTTTTCCGGTTAGTTAATAATAAACTTTAAACTCCTACTGCGCAAGGCAAAATCATCGCATTTTTTCCCCTCTTTTTCCTCCGCTTTTCCACAGCTTATTCAATCCTATCGCTGTCGGACAGCGATAGGCAATCTGCATATATACTGATTAGGTGTGGGGGAAACAAAAAATCACCGTCTGTTCCTCCCTTTCATTTTTCCCAAACTTTCGCCAATTTTATAAAATTCTTTTCTTCTTCCCCTCCAAAAATTTTTTGGTGATTTTTGAAAAACTTGACGCGTTATTTCAGTTTACAAGATTTTTAAAAATCTTGTCAAGCAAAATTCTGTGGATAAATAAAAAACCACCCTTTTTAAAGACTAACTATGCGAATGCACTGTAATTTCTCTCATAGTTACTCCTGTCCCTCGCAGGTGGCTTTTTATGTTACTCTAACAATGAATTATAAAAGCTCCGAAGAATTTATGCAAAAAATCAAAGTTGATTATTTGTGAAGCAAAAGTGGACAAAAAAGTGGATAACGTTTTACGTTATCCATCCTGAGCGAACAATTAAGCAAATAAATAAATGTTGCGATACCCAGACGATCGTTTCTTTATCTCAACATTTTAATTTTGCTTAATTTTAACACTTACCTTTTGGCTGCTCCCCTTCGCTTTATAGTCAATCTATAAGCTCCTTAAAGATATTCTTCAAATGCAGCTCATTATCAATTGACTCCAAAACACCATAACGAACATTCGGTCTTAATTCAAAAAATTCGATTATAAAATCAATCTGGTCTTTACAACTAAAAGGGTGGACAAAAACACTTTTCTGCAGTTCACAAAAACCAAGATTTTTTAATTTTTCGCGCAGAGCATTTCTAGCATTTTTGCGTTCTTCCGGAACATCAAAAATCACAATTCGCCATTTTCCGTCCCAGCGTTGCATTGGAATCTTCATGTTATCAATATTATATGTCAGCGCTTTTTTTCTTCCTTTTTCTGTTAAAATTAAAGTCAGCGTACCATTTTTATTAAATTTTGTTTCAACAAGCTTTGATTGATATAAGGCTCTTATTTCCGCAGCTAAACCCTTCACCTTTATCTTTTTCCACTCTTTTTTTATTTCTCCTAAAACTTTGAAGTATTGACGCGGTGTCCTGGTTAAAGAAAGGGTTAAACCGCCCAAAAGCAATAATAAAATTTTTTGTTTTGCTGGGCTTAATTTGCGCATAGAAATTTAAATTATTAATAAGAAAAATAAAAATGTTTAGTTTAAGAGACGATCGTTTACGAATCCAATCTTCCTAAATCCTGAAAATAAAAAAATTCTAGGTCTTTGTTTTTCTATTACTATTTTAAAACATAAAAGTTACGATTGCAAGACGACCGTTTACCAATCAAAACATTTTCTACTGACAAAAAAACAAAAAAAAGAAAAAGACCTTCCGCAAGTGTGGTATATAAACCACGGCCGAAAGCCTTTTTCGTTGTTAAGTATAGCACCGCCTGTCAAGCTATCAATACCTTGAGTTATATGTGTTTTTTTAGTAATAAAAGAGCCGCTTTGCGAACAAAGCGGCTCATAAAATTTAAGATTTCAATTTTATGTCAGAACTGACTCAATACCAAGTCATATGCCTTTTCCCTCCTTTCTTTCGCCTTTCCTTTGTTTGGCGAACGATATTATCTTTTAGCCATCATGGCTATTTGATGGAGTTGAGGCATTTTCTTGGCATTGAGCAAAGAACCGAGGACTCTCAGGTCCATTTTTTTTGGAGGGCTTGGGGGAAACGGAGTGTTGACGGGCAGCTTTTTTTCCGGCTCGGGCTTGGCAAAAGGAATCTTTTTACGCTTGTAAAATATTGTGACTTCGCCACGCTCAGTATAAATTTTCCCGTGATTGCCGGAACATTCTATTTCGCTTAGATCGGGCGGATAAGGTTGCGGATAGTGCCAAGCCAGTATTTTGCCCGGCTTAAGCTGAGACATGAAATCAAAACGATCTTCTTCCAAAATCTCGGCTAAAGACTCTTCTATATCATAGATTTCGTCAACGATGTCATCGCCTGCGACATGGAAAGGCGCGCCATCAAGCTCGGCAATCATCAATTCCTCAAAAGGAATAAATGATTTTCGAGGATCGCGGAGACGCTCCTCCTCGTCAAAGACCTTTTGGCCCCAGCCGATAAAGGAACAAATTGCCGCTCCAAAAGGAATCTCTTGGTTGTAGCCGATAGTACGCGTGTCGGTAATGCCCTCTTCTTTGTCCCGGATATTGGTAGGACTTCTGCCATAATTGTCACCGGGGAATGGTCTTATCTTTCTGACAAATCTTCTGCCGCATTTCAAAAACCCGCATCTTGGATTCACTCTTTCCATTTCTTACCCTCCTCTTTTTCACTTATTTAAAGGGAAAAGAACACCTTTATATTCTCAATATACCATAAACATAATCGCCTGTCAAGCTTCACCCTGCCGAACTATAAATTTTTTATTGTAAAATTCAGTAAAAAAATTTTGTTTAAAAAATGTGGGCAAAATGTGGATAAAAAAGTGGATAAGTTTACCCTGTTAAATCGCTGCTTTGCAGCGTCCGCGTCCGCCTTTGGCGGAATTTAACAGGGCGAGACAAAAAGCGCCCAAAAGCTAAATCCCCCATGTTGCAAACTCCCACGATCGTACCAATTTGCAACATAACTGCAAAACGCGCCAATTATAAAAATTCTTACTATCTCCCTTGTAACATTTTCCCACGATCGTACCAAAATGCCACAAAGCTAAAATAAAACTAAAAAATAAAAAAGTCTAAATTCCAAAATGTTTCCTAATTTCCCTTTCTCTCCGCCCGATTGAACGCGCCAAAAATATTTCCAGATATTCGGAAATTCCGTAAAAATCGGCTAAAGTCATTATGACTTCCTGGCAATCAAACGGACAGATAAACACGCTTTTTTGCAAAGAATAAACACCAAGATATTTTAATTTATCCCTAAGCACATCCCTGCCAAATCTTTTTGTTTCCGGAATGTCAAAAACAATAATTCTCCACCAACCGTCCCATTTCTTGCTGGAAATCTTTAGTTCCTTGAATTTATATTCATTAACTTTCTTTGCGCCCAAGGGAGTTACGCGATAAAAAATTTTCCCTTTTCTTTCAACCATATCAATCCATTTTCTTTCCTGGACTCTTTTGATAGTTTGATTTACATAACGGCACCCCTTAGAATCAAGCTCTGAAATTTCATTCAGCTTAGACAAGAGGCTCCGGCGAGAAAAAATAGTTTGACCGGCGGTCATTATTTGATCAATGATTGAAAATATATTTTTGGTTATTTTATTTTCCATTCTTCCTATATTGTAACATTTTGCCACGATCGTAGCAAAATGTTACAAACAATAAATGTGGATAAATAAAAGGCAGGGAACAAAAAAGGACACATAGATGTCCTTTTTCAAAAAAGTCTGTCTCGTCTTTTTTTCTGATGAAAGCGGGCTTGCCCGCCATGCTTAGCGTGATCAGCCGAAATCATACTCTCAATAACCACTATTTCATTTTCTTGCGGATGAAAGCGGGAATATCCCATTCATCTTGCGATGTATCTTCGCCCGAACCAGAAACTTGAGTGGTTGTAAAAACCGGTTTTTTCATTCTGGCTGAAATTTTTTCTTCAAGCGGCAGTTTAGCCGTTGCCTCGTCTTTTCTTGCATTCTCGCCAAATCCGGCTGCAATAACCGTGATTTTAATTTCGCCTTTCTTTAATTTATCATCGGTGACAGCGCCAAAAATGACTTTTGCCTGAGGATCAATTGATTCGGTGATAATCTTAGCCGCTTCGTTAATTTCCAGCATGGTTAAATCCAAACCGCCCGAAACATTAAATATCACGCCTTTTGCTCCCTCAATTGAAGCTTCCAATAATGGAGAATTAATCGCCTGCCTGGCTGCTTCGGCTGCTCTGTCGTCGCCCTGCGCCCGGCCGATTCCCATCAAAGCCGAACCTGCCTCTTGCATAATCGCTTTTAAATCCGCAAAGTCTACATTAACGATGCCCGGCGTCACGATAATATCTGAAATGCCCTGCACGCCTTGGCGCAAAATATCATCAGCCACCTTAAAGGCGTCCAAAAGAGAGGTATTGCGGTCAACGACGGATAAAAGTTTATCGTTTGGAATAGTAATTAAAGTATCAACTTTATCTTTCAGCCAAATTAAGCCTTCTTCGGCAATGCGCATCCGCTGCGCTCCTTCAAAAGAAAAGGGTTTTGTCACAACGCCAACAGTCAAAGCGCCCGCATCCCTGGCTGCTTCGGCCACAATCGGGCCGCCGCCTGTGCCGACTCCGCCGCCCAAACCATAGGTCACAAAAACCAAATCAGCGCCTTTAATCACTTCATGAATTTCATCGCGATTTTCTTCCGCGGCTTGGCGGCCGATATCCGGATTCATGCCCGCCCCAAGGCCTTTGGTTAAATTTTTGCCGATCAAAACTTTTTGCGGCGCAAGGCAGCTGTGCAAATCCTGGGCATCGGCATTAATCGCAATTAATTCCACTCCCTGAATTTTGCAGTCAGCCATGCGAGAAACCGCATTGTTCCCTCCGCCTCCGACGCCCACCACTTTGATTTTGGCAAACGTCTCAATCTCCGGTTTGATTTGAGCCATAGTAACAGTTTATAAACCGTTAAAAATTAAATTGAAAAGTTTTATATTAAGTGATTATATCAGGATATGATAACTCGGTAAAGCTTGTCAATAGGGAGGCAGTAAATTTAAAAATTAAAACTTATTTATGGCAAAAATGACTTAAACCAATTTTTAAATTTTTTCACAACCGGCGCCAGCGAAGAAAAATCAAAAACATTTGACCGGCGGCCTCTCAGTTCTTCGCTTTGCTCTCCGGCGCACAAAATCAGGCCGAGCACCGTCGCAAAACAAGGATCGTCCACCTCTTCTATCACTCCCTCAAAATTAACCGGAAAGCCTATTTGGGCCGGCAGTCTTAATCTTTCTTTTGCCAGATCAACCAGTCCGGGAAGTTTTGCCCCTCCTCCAACCAAAACAACTCCGGCCGGCAAAAGACCGGCTCGATCAATCTGCTTCAGCCTTTTTTGCGCCAAATCAAATATTTCGGCCACTCTGGCTTCAATAATTTCTGCTACTTTTTGGCGGGAAACATTGCCCGGTTCGCCTCCCAGTTTTTCCAGACTGATTGTCTCTTTTTTATTAATTTCGTCTGGCAGAACCGAGCCGTATTCAAGCTTTATCTTTTCTGCCACGTCAATTGAAGTACGCAAACCAATGGCTAAATCGTTGGTGATGTGGCCGGAGCCAACCGGCAAAACGCAGCTATCAATTATATCCCCCTCCTCAAAAACGCAAAAGCCGGTCGTAGCACTGCCCAAGTCCAAAACTAAAACTCCCAATTCTTTCTGCCTTCTGTCTAAAACCGCTTTAGCCGCCGCCAAAGGAGAAGGTACAAGCGCCTGTGTCTCAATTTCTGCTTCGCCGATAGCCTTTAATAAATTTTTTATAAAAGGAGTGGAACCGTCAAGTATTAAAACATCAACTTCAAGCCGCACGCCCCTCATGCCGACCGGATCTTTAATAGACTGCTGGCTGTCAACGCTAAATTGTTTGGGGACGATCTGAATAATTTCTCTGTTTGCGCCAAGCGAAATTGCGGCGGCCGCACGCACGGCCCTTTCTGTGTCTTCCTGGGAAATCTCTCCGTCGGCTCGAGAAACTGCAATAACGCCACGGCTGGAACGGCAGCCCAAATGGTCTCCGCCCAAAGAAATTGTGGCGCTTTCAACCTTTATGCCGCTGATCCGTTCGGCAACCGCTACTGCTTCTTTGATATTTTTAGCCGTCTCTTCCAAATCAATCACCGCGCCTTTGCGCATGCCCAGAGCTTTTGACTGGCCAACTCCTAAAATCTGAAAGGGTATTGCCGGTTCTTTCCCTTCCTCGGCGACCGCTACCCGAATGTTTGAACTTCCTACATCAAGACCGATAATGATTTTTTGTCTTGGCATAATATAAATTCAAAAATCAAAATTCAAAAATCAAAATTACAATTTAAAATTAAAAATTATTTCGTGAATTTAAAAGTGGAAAGAATTTGGTTAAATATTTCTACATCAGTTTGTGTTTTTGTTATTGCAAATTCATGGAGAATGATTTCGTAAACTTTTTTCTGCGGACCATTTACTGCAATTCTAATAGATGCATCATTTGATATAACTTCTTCTTTTTTAATAGCTTCATAACCGTCGATAGTTAATTGCTGATATTGTTCATATTCAATATTTAAAGCAGCTATTTCTTGTTCCCATGTACTTCCCATTGCTTCGATTCCTACTAGAGGAACAGTTTTATCCTTTGGTTGAAAATAAGATTGGGCTTTCAACGGAATATAATAAGGAGGTTCTTTACCTGATGAATAATAAACGACCCAATCTTGCGGATATTTCACCTCAAAGCTATACTCCTCGTTTCGATAAGTCTGCCAATTAGCAGTTTCACTATTTATACCGGGACATGCCGCAAATTCGCAATTGGGTCCGGTGCGGCCAACATATGAGCCATTAGGGCAAAGCTTAGCTTCTTGGGTACAGGCAACTTGGAGGTTTTGCCGGCTATGCTTTTGCCACCAAAAAATCGCGCCAACCGCGGCCGCGGCTACGATTACAATAATCACAACCATTAAACATACGGGACACGGGAAAATTTTATTCTTTTTTTCTTCCATTGATGCTTTGCAAAATTTTTTCTTCCAGTCCTTCCATCCTTTCTGCCTCTTTTTTGCTCTTTTTGTGCCTATATCCCTTCAAATGCAATATACCATGGATTAAAACTCTCATCAATTCGGATCTGAACGGGTTTTTTAGCTTTTTTGCCTGTCTTTTTACTGCGGCCGGACAAATAAAAATTTCATTTAATCCCTCAAAGCTTAGGACATCCGTCGCTTCGTTTTTCTGCCGATAGCGTCTATTAATTTCTTTTATCTTATTCTCATTAACAAAAACTAAACTAATTTGCCGCAAATTCTTGCCGCCTGCCGCCGTCTCTGCTTTATTTGTTATGTTTTTTAAAAAATCTTTATCAATCCTATAATTTGTAAGATTGGTCAGAGATATCATATAAAAATTTATTTCCCCAATTCCTCCTTAACGATTTTGCTCACCAAATTTCCATCTGTCTTTCCTTTGACTTGCGGCATTAGTGCTCCCATCACTTTGCCTAAATCCCCAAGACCAGCGGCACCAACTTTTTTAATCGCCTCTTGCACTAATTTCTTTATTTCCCCTTCACCCATCTGTTCGGGCATATAAACCGACAAAACAACAATTTCTTTTTTTTCTTTTGCCGCCAATTCCTCTCTGCCGCCCTGCTTATACTGCCCGGCCGCGTCTTTACACTTTTTAATTTCTGATGAGATTACCTCAATGACTTCTTGATCGTCCAACTGGCTCAATTCTTCAAGTTTTTCAATCGGCTCGCTTTTTGACAAGCGAGTGCGCTTTTCAACTTCTTTGTTTTTAATTGCAGCCAAAAGCAAGCGCAGCGTTGAAAGCTGAGATTCATTTTTTGCTCGGAATGCGTCTTTGAAATCCTGGTTTATTTCTTCTTTAAGGTTCATGCCAATTATGTCCAAATTGACAACGAAGTTGTCATTCCGAGCGAAGCGAGGAATCCCGTGGAATAGCAGAGAGATCCTTCGCTACGCTCAGGATAACCCTTCGGGTTAATTTTGGACAAAACAATTACCTTTTAAATTTTATTTTATCTTTTGGTATCATTTCTCCTTCCTCAAGAAGACCTAATTTCATCAAGTTGGCCCTTTGTTTACGAAGCTCTTGGCGGCGCAGCGCGCTTTCTTTCATTTGACGCCTAGTCTTTCGCTTTTCAAAAAATCTGGCGCGCCGGGCGTGCAACAAAACCCCGCTCTGCTGCACTCGGCGGGAAAAGCGACGCAATAGCGAACCCGTTGACTCTTTATCTTTTTTTCTTACTTCAATAGCCAAATAAATCTACCCCCTTTCGATACCTTACGAATGTACGAATTTTTACGAATTTACAAATTCGTATATTCGTACTGATTCGTAAATTCGTAAGGTTATATCGGCCTGATATTTTCGCTCAACGGTGCTCCTCCGATCATATGCAAATGGATATGCGGCACTTCCTGCCCGCCGTGCCTGCCAACCCTGAAAAGCAATTTATAACCATTTTGGGCAATCTGCATCTTTTCTGCTAATTTTTTTGCCGTCATAACCATGCGACCAGTCAAAGCTTCGCCATCAGCTTCCAAATCAGTAATGCTTTCAATGTGTTTCTTTGGAATAATCAAAATGTGGATTGGTGCGATGGGTTTTGCGTCGCGAAATGCTACAACCAAATCATCCTCGTATAAAAATTCTACTGGTATTTCTTTGTTTACGATTTTACAAAAGATACAATCTGACATCACTAATAAAAATCACAAATTTATCACTAATTATTACAAATAAAATTCGTGAATATTTGTGAAAAATTAGTGAGCTGATTAGTGATATTACTTTTTGCTTAATCTCTTCTTCAGCTCCTTTACCACCTTGTCTCTTGGCACTGTTTCCTGCACTCCTGATTGCATATCTCTTATGATAACACTCCTGTCCAGCGCTTCCTGCTGGCCAACAATCAGCGAAAATCTCACACCAATTTTATCGGCAATTTTAAGCTGAGATTTTATGCTCGGTTTGCTGATGGACTCGGCCACCTTAATTTCGGCTTTGTGCAATTCTTCAAAAAGTTTCATGCTTTTGCGCTGTCCCAATTCTCCCAGCTGGACAAGAAAAACCTTTGGATTGCTTTTTGACGGTATCTTCATTCCCTGCTGTTTTATCAAAGAAATAATCCGCTCAATTCCCGCTGCAAATCCGGCTGCAGGCGTTGGTTTGCCGCCAAGCCTTTTTACCAGATTGTCATAACGGCCGCCGCCGCCCAAAGAAATCGGCTCTTTTGTATCTTGATTTTCTGCTGGTCCCTGGTTTGATTCCGGCCAAACCTCAAAAACAGTTTTTGTGTAATAATCCAGACCTCTGACCAATTGATGATTTAAAAAATAGGGAATTTCAAGCTCGTCCAAAAATTCCAGAACACTTTTGAAATGATTATGGCATTGGCTGCAAAGATAATCAAGCGACATAGGAGCGGATGCCTTGACCGGCTGACATTTTTCCTCCTTACAATCAAGCAGCCGCAGCGGATTTATTTTCAACCTTTTCTGGCAATTCGGGCAAAGCTTATTTTTTCTGCTGCGGTAATAGTCAACCAAAGCGCGGCGAAAGGCAGGCCGGCATTCCGGACAACCGAGACTATTTATCTGAACATTTATTTTTTTCAGCCCCAAATCCCTCAAAATATGCAAAAAAAGCTGGATAAGCTGAACATCCAAAACCGGCTCCTGGCCGCCGATAGTCTCAAACCCGAATTGATAGAACTGCCTGTATCGGCCGGCCTGCGGATGCTCGTAGCGAAACATCGGCCCGAAATAGTAAAATTTTAAGGGGTGCAGAAGATTTATCATGCCGTTTTCAATATAGGCGCGAATTACGCCCGGCGTTCCTTCCGGCCGCAATGTCAGGCTATCGCCGCCCAGCGTTTTGAAACTATACATCTGCTTTTGAACAATATCCGTGGTTTGGCCCGTTCCTCTGATAAACAAATCCGTGTCTTCAATAATAGGAGTGTCAATTCTTAAAAAACCGTAATCTTCGCCCAATTCTTTGACAACACGTCTAATTTTATCCCAGTAAATCTGGTTTTCGGGCAAAATATCATAGGTGCCTCGCGGGGCTTGCAAGTTTTTTATTTTTTTCCTTGGCATGATTCGCTTCGCTCAAATTCAAAGTGTAAAGTTCAAAGTTCAAAATGACAAATCAAAATTTAAAATTAGCTAATGCTAAAATCAGTTTTGACTTTTGTCCATTTTGCATTTTACATTGTCATTTTGCATTTTGATATTTGATTTTTGATTTAGTAGTTTGGCGCATGCGCTATTCCCGCCTGGCTAATCGGCCAAGCTTTTACCCAGACTCGCCCCACAATATTGTTTCTTGGCAAGGGGCCCCAGCGCCGCGAATCAAAGCTGGCGGCGCGGTTATCTCCCAAAACAAAAAATTCATTCTCTTTTAAAGTTGTGGTTTCTTGGCCCATCGGCGGAACATTTTTTAAATAAGAGCTTTCGTCCAAAACAAAACCTTCGGGGTTTGCCTTGTTTTCAATGATTATCTTTATATCATCAATCTTGATTGTTTCGCCCGGCAGGCCAATGATTCTTTTAATAAAAAATTCGCTCGGATTTTGAGGGTATTTAAAAACAACCACTTCGCCCCGGAGCGGCTCCCCGAGTCTGTAAGAAACTTCATCAATTATCAAATATTCGCCATCCTGATAATTTGGCTCCATGGAAGCACCTTGGACAAAAAACGGCTGGATTAAAAAATATCTGATGGGAATAATGATGGCCAGAGAAACAACGAGAATTTTAAATATTTCCCAAACAAGAATTAAAAAAGATTTCATTATTAGATATTTTAAATCATTTTTAGGCTAATTGCAAGCAGGGTAGTAGAATTTTGACTGCCGCTTTTGGCGGCAAAATTAAAATATGTCAAAGTTTCACTACCCTGCAAGCCAGGTAGTGATTCCGCTTAGCGGGACTACTACCTGGCAAGCCCTCCCCGCTTATTTTCTTTTACATATATTAATGTATGCTATAATTCAAACAATGGATCCCGTTAGAGACCGCGGTCGTTATGCGTCTCTTATCGGAATCCATCCGGCTTGAATATTTTAAACCTTAACGAAAAGACAGGAAAAAATTTGACCGCGACCTGTCTCTAATGGGATGGACGACCGCTTTTCTCAAATAAATAAAGCCCTAAAAATAGAGTTGCAAGAAAAGCCTAAATCAAAAAAGGTATGGATTCTATTTTTTATATTTATCTGCCTGGCTGCAGGAATTTTTTATGCGCCTAATTTTATTACCAAAGACAGTAGCTCTTTGCAGCGAAAATCAGTTGCTAAAGAAATTCAGGCGACAAAAAATCGCTTTAAAGCCGCAGTCGTTGATTTGCCCATAAGCATATTCTCTTCTTTTTCTTTTGATGAACCAAAAAATATTCTGCTTTTGGGGATATCAGGCAAAGGCAACGACGCACCGGATTTAACCGACACGATTTTAATCGCCCAGATAAAAAATAATCCTTTAAAAATCAATTTGATCTCTATTCCCAGAGACCTCTGGGTCAAAGTTCCCGAAAGCGAGACCCTTACAAAAATAAACACTTTATATGTTTTTGGCAAGGCCGCAAAAAATCAGGATTACGGTATTTCACTGGCCAAACAAAAAATTGAAGAGATAACCGGCCTCAAAATTGACTACTATTTTTTAATCGACATGTCCGTTGTCAAACAAATAATTGATGAGCTTGGCGGGGTTAACGTCTGGATAGCGAAAGACATTTATGACCCGCAATTTCCCGGTCCAAACCATTCATATCAAACGTTTGAAATTAAAGCCGGCTGGCGTTATTTGGACGGCGAAACCGCTTCAAAATATATGCGGACACGCCACTCTGCTCAAGGCGATTTTGACAGGATCCAAAGGCAGCAGCAGGTACTGGAAGCTCTGAAACAAAAATTGATGGGACTGAATCCTATTTCCGATTTGCCGCCTTTGCTGAAAATAGCGGAAAAATTCTGGAGCAATATTAAAACAGATATTTCACTGACCCAACTGCCCTCTTTGTGGCAGATAGCCAAACAAATCTCGCCCGAAGAGGTCAACAAAATCGTCATAGACAGAGAGGAAAATGAGCTGGTTTTGGGCGACAACATCTTGATTGACGGCCAAATAGCTTCTATATTGAAACCAGGGGCAGGCATTGAGAATTATTCAGAGATACAAGCATTTATTGCCCAAGGGCAATAAATTAAATTCAAAATGCAAAGTGCAAAAATCAAAATGACAGTTCAAAATTCAAAATTTTTACATTTTGCATTGTCATTTTGTATTTTGATATTTAAATTTTACATTTAGAAGAAAAGGGTTCGCTAAAATCATGAAGTTAATAATAGGATTAGGAAATCCGGGCAAAAAATATGAAAGGAACCGCCACAATTACGGTTTTTTGGCCGTTGATCATATTCACGAAAACTTTAAGACTTTTGATAACTGGACATTAGACAAAAAATCTAATGCTTTGATTTCAAAAGGCGAATTTGAAGGCGAGCAAATTATTCTGGTTAAACCCCAGACTTTTATTAATTTATCGGGCTCTGCGGTTGCGACGCTGGCTAATTTTTACAAAATTGAAGCTCAGGATATCTGGGTTATCCACGACGATTTTGACCTGCCGCTGGGAGTTATCCGAATAAACAAAAATTCCTCAAACGGCGGGCACAAGGGAGTCAAGTCAATGATTGACGCTTTGGGCACTAAGAATTTTTTAAGATTCAGGCTGGGTATCCATCCCATCGGTAAAACTTTTCTTTCTGTCATTTTCAAAAAATTAACGTCAATCGAAAAATTTGTCCTCAAAAATTTTGACAAAGAAGAAATAAAAATGGCCGAAGAAGTAATCAAAAGAATTGGCCAGGCGATAGAAACAGCGCTCAAAGAAGGGCCGGAACAAGCAATGAATCAGTTTAACTAAACAGCGACGCCGATACACGGATTCACCCGGATGACCCGGATAAAAAATCCCCTCTCTTTTTTAAAGAGAGGAATGGGGTGAGTTAAATTAAATAAAAGTGTGCAAAGAAAAAAGAGGTCCTGCAAAAAGACCTCTTTTTGATTTAATCATCCCTCTTCTCCCGGCAATTTCTGCTGAGTCATCGCCGAATCGGCGCCAAAAATCAGTTTGGGGTTGCGAATTTCAAGACTAGTCAGCGCCGAATTGAATGGCATCAAAGCAGAATTCAATATCTTTTTCAGCAATTCGGCAATAACAAAATCTACTTCCTCCGGCGCTCGTCCAAAACTTTTGATTTTGGGCAACATGCCGTTAAAGAATAATTTCGCAGATTCATCCCGTTTTTCCAGCCCAAGAACCCCGGTTTGCTTGGATTCAAGATATTTAATAAGCACCTCGCAAAACCCCAAGCCAATCAACCTTTCTTCTTTTTCTTCGAGTATGAAAAACGTCCTCATTAATTCATCCAACAGTTTATTTCTTTCTATTTCTCTTTACCGCCATGCCTCTATCATTTTTCTCCCTCCTTTCTTTGTCATGTAACATTTTTCCACGATCGTAGAGTTTTGCAACACGTTTAAAAAGAACTTTCAAAAATCCCGTCCAAAATCCTACCTGCGAGCGTCAGGAGCAAATCCCAAAAGGGATCGTCCCTGATACTTTTGGTTACTTGCCAAGACGTTAGGAGGGATTGTCTTGACTTTGGCCACTCACAGATAGGATTTCAAACAGCATTTTGACTTCCTCCAATAGAATAGGCTATCATACATAAGCCTAGATGCAGTTGTCAAGAGTAAAAGGAAAAATTTTAATCGCCAGCCTAACCCCCTATTTTTTAGAGCGGGGAGTTTTGTCGTTCGCCGCGGACGGCTCTTTCCTTAACACCTCGCGGTTTTAATATTTCCATTCGCCACTAGCGAAGAAATACCCAGTTTCCCCGACCCCTTTCTGAAAAAACATCCCTAAAATTCCAGAAACAATGAATAAAGTTAAAGATAAAATTTTAGTCGCAAGCATTACGCCTTATTTCCTAGAGCGGGATGTTTTTTGGTTTTCGCAAAATTTTGCCAAGATTGAAAAAATAGCCAAAAGCCAGGTCTGGTGGAAGGAAAATACAATATTTTTGGAAAAAGACCAGAAAATTAATCTGTTTGAGCTTCTTCGCCGTCTGACAGAAATAGGATATGAAAGAGTTCAGACTTTGGGCTCAAAAGGAGAATTTTCCCAGCGGGGCGGCATTTTGGATATATTTGCCATAAATTCAGATAAGGCATTGCGCTTGGAATTTTTAGGCAATAAAATCGCCGAGATTTTTCCACTCTTGTTGAAGTCTGACTTCAAAGGCACCCGAAGTCAGACTTCAACAAGAAAACTTGCCTTACGCGCCCCCCAATTGCTTTTGAGCAATTTAAAACCAAACGAATATCTGGTTCATCTTGACCACGGCATCGGGATTTTTAAGGGGTATGCTGGAAAACTCGGCGGTGAACTTTCTGTTAGTCCGCCGAATCCAGAAAGTCCTGAAAAATATTTCGTTCTGGAATACACAAAACAAGACCGGCTCTATATCCCGCTGGCCCTTGAAAACAAACTTTCCCGCTACATCGGTTTTGAAACGCCGATCATTCACAGATTGGGCGGCACGCTCTGGTATAAAACAAAACGCAAAGTCAAAGAAGGCACGATTGAACTGGCCAGGCAACTTTTGGAACTTTACGCCAAAAGAGCCGCTACTCGCGGCTTTGCCTTTCCGCCCGATGATGCCATCCAAAAAGAATTGGAAGATTCTTTTGAATTTATTGAAACCGACGACCAGCTAAGAGCCTTAGAAGATGTAAAAAAAGACATGGAATCGGAAAAGCCGATGGACAGATTAATTTGCGGAGATGTCGGTTTTGGGAAAACAGAAATTGCTTTGCGCGCGGCTTTCAAAGCCGTTTTGGCCGGCAAACAAGTTGTACTGCTTGCCCCAACAACAATTTTAGCCCACCAGCATTTTCATACATTTTTTGAACGTCTTAAAAAATTTCCTTTAAATATTGCCTTGCTATCGCGGCTTCAAACCAAAAAACAGCAAGTCGAAACCGTCAAAAAAATCAAAGATGGTAAAGTTGATATTGCAATTGGCACTCACCGCCTCATTCAAAAAGATGTCCGATTTACCAACTTGGGGTTGGTTGTTATTGACGAGGAACAAAGATTCGGCGTTAAACAAAAGGACTTTTTCAAAGGATTAAGGAGTGGACAAGTTGAAGTCAGACTTCAAGGGCATCAGAAGTCTGACTTCAACTTGCGTTCAAACGAATCGCTTTACGGGATTGATGTTTTGAGTTTAAGCGCCACTCCGATTCCGCGCACCATGCATCTGGCAATATCGGGTCTGCGCGATATAAGCTTAATTCAAACCGCCCCGCCGGGCCGTATGCCCGTAAAAACATTTATTCAACCTTCTTCTTTTAAAATCATAAAACAGGCGATCAAATATGAGCTGGCGCGCGGCGGACAAATTTATTATCTGCACAACCGCGTGGAAACAATTGAATTAGCCAAAAGGCAGATTGAAAAATTATTGCATTCCTCCCCTCCTCAGATGAGGAGGGGAATTAAAGGGGAGGTGTTGAATTTCAGCACCTCTCCCCTCCTCTCCCCTCATCTGAGGGAAGGGAAAAAAGTTAATATCGCCATTGTCCACGGCCGCCTGCACGAAAAACAGCTTGTGCAAGTCATGGACGAATTTGGCGAAGGCAAAATTGATGTTTTAGTTGCCACGACAATTATTGAAAACGGCCTGGACTTTCCCAATGTCAATACACTAATTGTTGCTTATGCGACCAAATTAGGCCTGGCCCAAAGTTATCAGCTGCGGGGAAGGATCGGCCGTTCAGACAAACAAGCATATGCTTATTTTCTGTACAACGCCAAAAAATTAACGGATATTGCAAAGCAAAGATTAGATGCTTTAAAAGAAGCCGAGGCGCTGGGTTCGGGCTACCAAATCGCTTTGCGCGATTTGGAAATCCGCGGCGCCGGAAATATTCTGGGCCGCGAGCAATCGGGCTCTATCAATGCCGTGGGACTTAGCTTGTATGTCCAAATGCTCAACGAAGCGGTGGAGGAAATGAAGAAATAAAAAAGGCAGGATTGTTATAATAAATCCTGCCTCACTGACTTAATTGTGATGAACTGCTATTTTCCCTTGATGAAGCCTCCATGGTAGTCGCCTCTATAAACCACGAGGTTCTTATAAAAAATTCTTTCGCTCCCGCAAAAATCCTCAACGCTACTCCCCGACCTCCATGCGTTTTTATAAGCCCAATCTCCTTTTGAATAACTTTTTGGGCCTCTGTAAGGTTTCTCAATTTTAGCCTGGCAAAGCGCTGCTCTTAAAAATTCATAAACTTCTTTTGCTGAGGCCCTGGGAAGTTCTTTCTGATGGCAGCATATATCTTTTATCAATCCCCCATAATAATTCATTGCCCACACCCACCCTAGGTCATATGCCCACACCAGTTCCTGTCCCACAAAAGGATCAAAACCATAATATGTGTCCCAATAAGAAAATCCTGCTTCATCAAATTTAAACTGTTTTCCGCCCCTAAAAATAGCGGCTCCTTCTGCTCCACCAATATAACCGTTCTGCCTAGCTACAATAAGAAATGCTAAAAAAGCTTTTAACAGTTTACTATCCATAATCCCTCCTTTCATAAAAAGAACTTCTTTCTATATTTACGTTTTCTTTATACTTATAACAAAACTAAAATCCTGTCAAATTTGTCGGGGATTTTTTAAAATGGTATAGTGAAACCAGTTTTGAATTTAATTCAATCTGCCGATGTCTGACGTCGATACGACGTCAGACATCAATAAATTAAAGATGCACGCGCAAGCGAAATATTTTGTCGCTTTCAATCAATTCCATGAAAAAATCGGGCCGCAGAGAATAAAAAAGCTGCTGGCTTATTTTCATAATCTCCAAAACGCCTGGAAAGCGCCAGAATCAGAATTACTAAATGCGGGCCTGGAAGAAAATATTGTCACGGAATTGTGTGCACAAAGGATTACGATTGACCCCGATAAAAAGCTGGAAGAATTAAAACCGCATGGCATTGATGTCATAACAATTTTGGATGAAAACTATCCCAAGCTTTTAAAAGAAATCTATGACCCGCCTCCTATATTATATGTAAGGGGCCATTTTTTGCCTCAAGACGAGAAGGCACTGGCAATTGTCGGCACGCGCATGCCGACTCCTTACGGCCAACAGGCTGCTTCTCATTTGGCAGGCCAAATTGCGCAAGCCGGCTTAACTATTGTCTCGGGTCTGGCACGGGGTATTGATACATTAGCCCATCTTGCCGCGTTACAAAATAAAACAAGAACTGTTGCGGTGGTCGGTTCGGGAATCGACGAGGCCACAATTTATCCTCCGTCCAACAGAAAATTGGCCCAGCAAATTTCAGAAAACGGAGCGGTTGTTTCAGAATACCCAATCGGCTGTCCGGCCTTAAAACACCATTTTCATGCCAGAAACAGAGTTATCAGCGGCTTGTCGCTTGGCGCCTTAATTATTGAAGCAAAAGAAAAATCAGGCGCTCTTATTACCGCCCGGCATGCTCTAGAACAAAACCGAGAGGTATTTGGCCTTCCCGGCCCCATTTATTCCCAAACTTCGGCCGGACCAAATAATTTAATAAAAATGGGCGCAAAATTGGTTTCCAGCACCCAAGATATTTTAGAAGAGCTTAACCTAAAAAATTTAACCGAGCAAATTCAAATCAGACAAATTTTGCCCGACAACCAAGAAGAGGCAAAAATTTTACAAATTCTTTCTGATGAACCAACCCATATTGACAAAATTATAAATGATACTAAACTGGATACCGCCACGGTCAATGCAACTTTAAGCCTGATGGAAATGAAAGGGAAAATAAAAAATTTGGGAGGGATGAACTATGTGATAGCAAGATAGTAACTCGCCACCAATACACCAATGGCCACGAATGACACTAATAAAAAATCTAAAATAATCTATCCTGAACTTTCTTATAAGCTATGCGGCCTGTTCTATAAAATTCACAACCAACTTGGTCGTTTTTGCCGAGAAAAAAATTATTCCGACGCGCTAGAAAGAGAATTGAATCAAGAAAGAATTGCTTACAGTAAAGAAACTAATGCTTATATCTCATATAAAAATGGCGATATCTACGCTGGGCGATATGATTTTTTAATAGATGACAAGATTTTAATTGAATTAAAAGCGCGACCTTACATAACGAAAGAAGATTATTATCAGCTCTTGAGATATCTAAAAGCTAAGAATATCAAGCTTGGATTACTTGTAAATTTTAGAAATAAATACTTAAAACCGAAACGAATCGCAAATTAATTCGTGCCATTCGTGCAAGTTTCGTGTATTTGTGACAAGTATCATGAATCTTATTATTGTTGAATCTCCAACCAAAGCCCGGACTATTCAAAAATTTTTGAATAAGGATTTTTCTGTTGTTTCTTCTTACGGCCATGTCCGCGATCTGCCAAAAAAGGAACTGGGCATTGATATTGAAAATAATTTTCAGCCAAAATATGTTGTACCGCTAATTGCCAGAAAAAGATTAACTCCTATAAAAAAATCTTTATTGAAAACTACAAAAATAATCTTGGCGACTGATGAAGACCGCGAAGGAGAAGCCATTTCTTGGCATTTAAGCGAAGTTTTAAAGTTAAATCCCGAGAATACCGAAAGAATTGTCTTTCACGAAATTACCAAATCCGCAATAGAAGAAGCGCTGAAAAATCCTAGACAAATTGACATGGATTTGGTTGGCGCCCAGCAAGCCCGACGGATTCTTGACCGTCTGGTCGGTTATAAACTTTCACCCTTTTTGTGGCGTAAAATTGCCAAGGGCCTTTCGGCCGGCAGAGTCCAATCTGTAGCTTTGCGACTGATAGCTGAGCGCGAACGGGAAATCCAAAACTTCAAACCACAAGAATACTGGTCAATAGAAGCGCTGCTCAAAAAGCTTACCCTGAGTCCTTCGCCTACGTTCAAGATAAACTCCGTCGAAGGGCAAAATTCGCAAAAAGAATTTACTGCCACTCTTATAAAAAAAGACAACGAGGCAATCGGCAAATTTGACATAAAAACGAAAGAAAATGCCGATAAAATTCTTAAAGACTTAGAAGGCGCAAAATATCAAATCGCCGATATTGAAAAAAGGGAACTTAGGCGCAATCCCCTGCCTGCATTTACAACCAGTACCCTCCAGCAGGAAGCTTGGCAAAAATTGCATTTTTCATCCAAGCTGACCATGTCGCTAGCTCAGACGCTTTATGAAAACGGCCTTATTACATATCACCGAACCGATTCTTTAAATCTTTCTAACCAATCGCTTTTTGCCGCTAAAAAATTTATTATTGAAAATTATGGCCAAAATTACTGGTCGGGCTTCTTGCGGAAATTCAAAACAAAATCAAAGGGGGCGCAGGAAGCGCATGAAGCAATCAGGCCAACCGACCCAAATGTTACAGCGCCCTCAACCATAAAAATAAAATTGGATTATTCAAAACATTCGGAAGAGAATCTTTCAAAGCTCTACGAGTTAATCTGGAAAAGATTTATTGCTTCGCAAATGGCACAAGCCGTCTTTGATTCGACTTTAATCAATATTGCGGCAAAAAATCCTGCTCTGCACCAAAGCGAAGCTTCTGGTGCGGGGTATACATTTCGCGCCACTGGACAGGTCCTAAAATTTGATGGTTTCTTAAAAGTTTACCCGATTAAATTTAAAGAAACAGAACTGCCGCCGCTTGAAGAAAATGAAATTCTGGATTTAATAAAATTAGTGTCGTTACAACACTTTACCGAGCCGCCGGCCCGATACAGCGAAGCAACTTTGATAAAGGTGCTTGAAGAAAACGGAATCGGCCGGCCTTCAACTTATGCACCAATTATCTCAACAATCCAGGACCGAAATTATGTCCAAAAAGATGAAAAGAGAAAATTTTTCCCGACCGATATAGGTTTTTCCGTTAACGATATGCTGGTTGAACATTTTCCCGAAATAGTTGATTTAAAATTTACTGCTACGATCGAGGAAAGTTTGGACCAAATTGCCCAGGGACAAAAAAAGTGGCAGCCGGTGATCAAAGAATTCTACGAGCCTTTTAGCCGGCATTTAGCCCAAAAATACGAAGAAGTTGAAAAACAAAAGCCGGAACCAGAACCGACGGATAAAATCTGTCCCAAATGCGGCAAGCCTCTTTTAATCCGCACCAGCCGTTTTGGAAGATTTTACGCCTGTTCTGATTTTCCAAAATGCCGGCATACCGAAAGTATCGTCAATTCCATAGGGATGACTTGCCCTGAATGCGGCCAGGGCCAGATTCATGAAAAAAGAACGCGCCGCGGCAAAATATTTTACGCCTGCTCCCGCTGGCCCGATTGTAAATTTGCGCTTTGGGATAAGCCGACCGGCAAGCTATGTCCCAAATGTAATTCTTTATTGGTTTCAAACATTAAAAATAAAATTAAATGTTCCAATAAAGAATGCGATTATAAAGAGGCTAAAAAGTAAAAATAAAAATGCCCCGTATTAATATTGATTATTTTAATCGCAATTAAGGCGAGGCAAATGGTTGAGAAAATAAGTTTTGGATTAAATCTTTTAAAACTGCCGGTTCTCGCCCCCTGACAAAACCCTCTCTTTGTCATAGCCACCTCCTACTATGATTTTGGAAGAAACGTATTTCTCTCGGTATAATCTTAATGCCGCTTTAGCCAATTTATCCAAATTTGGCATCGTTTCTATCTTTTCTCTCCTAAGCCAAACAGATAGCTGTTTCCCTTTTTCCGAATACTTCAGCTTTTGGGCTGTTTGTGCCCCTACTTTTATATAATAAATCTCGAACAATTTTCTGGGACTGTTTTCGTCTTTTTGCACAAAGACCGTACCGAACGATTCCAGCCATATAATTTCTTCCGACTCGAGCCCTATTTCTTCTTTCATCTCTCGAAAGAATGTCTCTCTCAGGGTGCGATCCGCTTTTTTCTTGTGACCGACGGGGATACTCCATCTTGCTTCATTTTCAACAAGAAAAAATTCCCCGGTCTGCTGATTCTTGATAAATCCTCCTGCTCCCAATTCTGGAGCGGTTTCTCTTTCCTCTCGGGTTGACGCTTCTGACTCTTTGGCTCCTTTGTCTTTTTCTTTCAAAATAATTCCTCCTTTCTTGCAGATTTATTTTCTCAACCGAATTTAAAATGAAAAGAACAAACAAAAAGTAACTTCTTCAAGAATTGATTATTCACAATAATACTCTTATAATCTTAATTGTCAATCCTTCCTGAGCATAGTCGAAGGGCTCAGGATAAATTATGACGAAAGAAGAATTTATTAAAAAAATAAACGAGCTAAATCCCCAGCTCAATCAAGAATTAATTGAGCGGGTTTTTGATTATGCCCAAAAAATCTATAAAGACAAAAAAAGACTGTCGGGCCAGACCCTGCTTGAACACTGCTGTGAAATTGCTTTTGCCTTGTCTGAAATAAAATTGGGAACGGTCGTTGTGGTTGCCGGCCTGCTCCACGAAGCGCTTGAACGGGTTGACGTGACAAGACAAGAGCTTAAAAAAGAATTCGGAGAAGAAATTTTATCATTGGTGGAAGGGGTGACCAATGTCGGAAAAGTTGAGCACAAAGGGGCGCAACGCAACATTGAAAACTTAAGAAAGTTATTTTTAGCCACAGCCAAAGATATTCGCGTGGTCATAATCAAATTAATTAATCGCCTAATTGGCCTAAAAACAATCTGTGTTTTTGACGAAGAAAAACAAAAAAGGCTGGCCAGAGAGACCCTGGAAATATATGCCCCTATTGCTTATAGGCTTGGCATGAGAAAAATTTCGGGCGAATTGGAAGATTTGGCATTTCCTGTTGTTTATCCAAAAGAATATAACTGGCTTATCAGCCAAGTAAAAGAGGAATATGAGGAACGCGAAAAATATTTAAAAAAAATTACGGCCATAGTTGAAAAAGCGATGAAAAAAGCCGACATCGAACCCATAGAAATCCACTCCCGGGTCAAGCGATATTTCAGCCTTTATCGAAAGCTTCAGCGCTATGACATGGACTTAAATAAAATTTATGATTTGGTTGCTTTGCGAATCATCGTTAAAAATATTGATGAATGCTACGGCGCAATGGGAGTAATTCATAAGCTTTGGAAGCCACTGCCTGGCAGAATCAAAGACTATATTGCCCTGCCAAAACCAAATGGCTACCGCTCGCTTCACACCACCGTTTTTTGCCCTGACGGCAAGATTACCGAATTTCAAATAAAAACTTCTGAGATGCACCACGAGGCAGAATATGGTATCGCTGCCCACTGGTATTATTCCGAACAAAAGGGCTTGAAAGCCTACATCAAAAGACTTCTGACGAAACCGCCGGAAAAAGAATTAAAATGGATTCAAGACCTTCAAAAATGGCAGGAAGAATTTCCGCCGGGCTCCGAAGATTTTTTCCAGCTGCTCAAAATTGATTTTTTTAAAGACAGGATATTTGTCCTGACTCCCAAAGGCGATGTCATTGACTTGCCCGAAGAAGCCACCCCTCTTGATTTTGCCTATCATATCCATACCTCTATCGGGCACCGATGCTTAGGCGCCAAAGTAGACGGAAAGATGGTTTCTCTTGATGAACAACTTTTAAATGGACAATTGGTGGAAATCCTGACCAAAAAAGAAGAAAAACCTTCGCAGGACTGGCTTAGAATCGTCAAAACAAGCCTGGCAAAAAATAAAATCAGAGAGTGGTTTAAACAAAGCAAGGCAGAACGTATTAAAAGAGCTACCCAGCAAAAACAGGCGCAAAAAGAAATTAAACAAAAGCCTATACCGCTCAAAGCACTTCAGGCTCCAATAGTCGAAATCAAAGGCGAAACAAAAATTTTAAGTTTTTTTGCCAAATGCTGCAATCCCCAGCCCGGCGACCAGATTCAAGGATATATCACGCTCAACCGCGGAGTTTCGGTCCATAAAGCCGAATGCAAAAATATAAAAAAAATAAAAAACACCGAAAGATTGATTTCGGTGTTGTGGAAGCAATAAATTAACCAACAGACGTAAATATTTACAAAATAGGCCAGTGTGTGCTATTTTAATATTGTTCGTTGAAAACCGAATATAAACCGATGAAAGGAGGGAATTGTATGGCAATAAAATATTTTTTAGGAGAAGGGCGAGATGGTGTGTCTGGTGAAATTCCAGGGATATTTATTGATCAGGAAGAAGCATTATTGCCTGTTAACAAATTGTATGAAGCTAAGATTTCATTCTTATCTGATACCATTGAAGAAAGCAAAATTGTTTTAATATGGTGGGTAGGCAAAGAAGAAATTTTCGTCAAGGCCGGATGCCGATTAAATGACGAGAGACTAAAGGGACAACTCAAGGAAAACGCGGAGCTTGCCGAGAAATTAATAAAATGGGTTGTTGAATGTAAGTCGTCGCTTACGAGGAAAAAGGAAGAACTTTGCATTAACGAGAAGGTTCCTGAAGCAGATATTTTTGAGGAGCTAAAACCGTATGTGACCCAAGTGGAAAAATGGAAGAAATTTATCAGTGCCGTTAATAAGAATGGCGGATTAAATCCAAGGTATGGGTCGCGCATAGGTGACGATGACTTTTACAATTTGGTGATACATAGGGACGCTCTCTTCATACCAGAAGTTGATAATTATAGACGGTTCTTGCTGGATAATATTCCCGACGAAGAACTAGACGCAGAGTTCTCTGTGTTTCCCACTTTATTCCGTTTCAACTCCAAAAAACATCCTCCAAGGGTAGATGAGAAATCTATCTCGTGGGAACTTCCAAAAAAGAAGGTGCGAATAATATTGCCTCATCATTTTACCACCAAGGAGGTTGTGGCTTATTACGGGTACGAAGAAATGTATCAAAAATTCTTAAAGGATCGGGAAGCAACAAGAATCGCTGACAGTGAACGTTCAAAGGCATGGTCAGAAATATCTGAAGCGGAAAAAAAGGAAAGTAAAGAAAAATTGCGCAAGATATTACTTTCGTAATGAAGGAGGCGCCGTGGAAGAAAAAATTGACATAAAATTACTATGGAATCGTGGCGAACCGCACACAAATCTACTTTATCCACCAAATTCCGACCGGAGCAACTGCTTTAGAATCCTTCTTACAATTGCAGAACAAGCAGAATATGACAAAGGTAAAATATCTGTACAATTAAGAAGGGGAAAACGCAGAAATTCCGCACAAATTAGCGAAATCGTTAAACAACGGTTTAAACCGCTAATTGCTAACGGCGAAATTGATTCACTTACGGTCTGTGAACGAGGCCGATTAAATTTTATTTTCCCGCTGCACAATTCTAAGTATTTCCCTGCGGTCACTATGATAAAAGTGTGGAAAATTTTTGAAATACTCGGCGTAAACAAAAATGATATTCGCCGAACTAAGATTCAAACGACAACCTATGTTCGGCCCGAAGGCCTTTCATGGATGCCACTAACCAAATATCTTAAATCAGAACTATACAATTGGCGACTGGCGCATTGGCGCATTGGCAAAAAACAAAAATAAAAATAAAACGCCACAAAAATCATCGTAAAAAGGTAAAAAGCCCCGTTTAATTTTGCGGGGCTCTTTTTTCAATCAAAAACGCCGAAAGATTGATTTCGGTGTCATGGAAAGCACACTGATAGCATAAAGTTTGCCTCCGGCAAACATTACACGGAAATGCCCACCCGGATTATTTATCCGCGTCATCCGTGTGTAATTCGTATATCGGTGTCGCTATTTTATAATTTTTTTCACCACTTTCCCCAAATCTTCTTTGTCCGAAAAATTTATCACAACTTTGCCGCCAATGCCCGAACGATGAATGTCAACTTTGTTTCCAAAATAGCCTGTCAGCTGACCGGCGATTTTTTTTATTTCCGGGTCATGAAATATTTTCCGCTTGTGCGCCGAAACGGAAACTTCTCTTACTCTCTGTTCCACCTGCCTAACATTTAGGCTATTTTGAATTATTTCATCATAAAGCGCTTTCTGTGTCTGCGGGCTTTTTACACCGGCAAGCATCTTAGCGTGGCCTTCAGAAATTTTGTTGCTACGCAATCCCTCTTGAATTTCTTGAGGTAAAGAGAGCAAGCGCATGGTATTGGTCACCACTTCTCTGCTTTTGCCGACTTTTTGGGCAATTTCCTGATGGGTTAAATCAAATTCATCGTGCAAGCGTTTGAAAGCATTTGCCTTGTCAAGAGCGTTTAAATCGGCCCTTTGCAAATTTTCTACCAAAGCCAATTCCAATCTCTGCTGCTCGGTTGAATCTCTGATTATGGCAGGTACGTGCGGCAGCCCGAGCATTCTGGCTGCTGCCCAACGCCTGTGTCCTGCAATTAAAGCATACTCAACGTCCTGCCCTTTGGCCAAATCCCTGACGGTTTTTGTCACAATCAAAGGCTGTAAAATCCCGTGCTCCTTAATTGAATCGGCCAGTTCCGATAAATCATCCCTATCCATTTCCTGGCGCGGCTGCATCGGATTGGGACTGATTTTGTTTGTTTCAATATTAAAAACGCTTTCTTTTTTTACCCGCAATGGCTGAGAAACCTTAGGAAAAGAAACTTCCTCGGTTTGTGATTTTGGAGGAATTAAGGAATGAAGGCCTTTGCCGATGATTGCCATATTTTTACGTTAGTTATTTATTTTTCTTCCATTTTTAATATTTCCTCTGCTAATTGTCTGTAGGCTTTGCCGCCGTGCGAAGAAGCGTCATACTGCAGAATTGTCTTGCCAAAACTCGGTGCTTCACCCAAGCGAATGCAGCGCGGAATCTGCGTCTCAAAAACATAACCGGGAAAATGCAACCTGACTTCTTTGGCAACCCGCCGGGAAAGCTTATTGCGCTTATCATACATCGTTAAAAGCGCGCCTTTGATTTTCAAATCTTTGCCAAGATTTTCCTGAACCAAATTGACGGTTTTTAAAAGCTGGCCCAATCCCTCAAGCGCATAATATTCTGTTTGCACCGGAATAATTATTTCATCAGCCGCGACAAGGCCGTTGATTGTTAAAAGACCCAGGCTTGGCGGCGAATCAATTATAACATAATCATAGTTTGTTCTCACTTGATGGAGTATGTTCCAAAGCCGAAATTCCCTGTCCTGGACCGGCACTAATTCAACGGCTGCGCCGGCCAGATCGCCGGAAGCAGGAATTAATTCATAACCAAAAAGATTGGTTTTTTTTATAAGTTCCTGGGGAGGGACTTGACCAATCAAACTATGATAAAGACTTTTTTCCAGGCTTTCCGGCTCAAAACCAAGGCCCGAAGTGGCATTGGCCTGCGGGTCCAAATCAACCAGTAAGACATATTTTCCCAGCGCCGCCAAATAGCCAGCTAAATTCACTGCCGAAGTCGTTTTCCCCACCCCTCCTTTTTGGTTAATAAATGCAATTATTTTTGCCATTTATATTAATTATAAATCAATTTTTCAAAATTGACAAATGGTGCATATCAACATAGAATGAAATTAAGCCCGGGTGCTGGAATTGGCAGACAGTGTGGACTCAAAATCCACTGGCCGCAAGGCCGTGAGAGTTCAAATCTCTCCCTGGGCACTCCTTAAATGACAAGGTTAAAATTACCTAAAAAAGAATTTAAATGGTCATCAAAAATCGCTTATGCAGTAGGCCTGCTTGTTACCGACGGAAATCTATCCGGTGACGGACGCCATATGACAATGAGGTCTTCTGAAGTTTCTCAATTACGAACTTTTAAGAAATGCTTAAAATTATCAAATCGTATCGCCCGCTCAAAAAATGACGGTTGGGGCAAGAAACCTTCCTATAGAGTCCAATTTGGCAATGTTCAATTCTACCGCTGGTTGATTAAAATAGGATTATTTCCTAATAAAACATATACTATTGGCAAAATCAAATTGCCAAGTAAATATTTTCGTGATTTTTTAAGAGGGCATCTCGATGGCGATGGCACAATTACAACCTATAAAGATTACTATAATACATTTAAAAATCCGAAATATATTTATACTCGTTTATGGGTCAGATTTATGTCCGCTAGCAAAACCCATATAGAGTGGATAAGAGAAAATATTTTTAAACTCATCCATATAAAAGGACATACCGCTCAGGCAAAAATTTACAGGTCATACCAAACAGCAAGAATGTGGCACCTAAAATTCGGCAAAAAAGAATCGACAAAATTACTTTCTTGGATTTATTATGATAAAAATGTCCCCTGCCTAAAAAGAAAGCGAGATATTGCCAAAAAGATTTTAAAATTAATCTCTAAGGAAAAAAGGCGCAAATATACAAGAATTAGAGACAAATGAATCTAGCGGTTGAGTGCGCACGACTCAAAATCGTATGAGCTCACGCTCATGAGGGTTCAACTCCCTCCTCGGGCACACAAAAGCAAAATCCCGCAAGAATTACGGGATTTTGCTTTTGTGTGCTGTAATTATACACTTTGCGCGAACCTTTTTCGAGCGAAAACTGAACGAATGAATC
>Ga0066636_10000246_pt1 | contig 28140 bp, 18 predicted proteins | sample CryGeyCG2014_080_2_FD_62736 | JGI IMG/M metagenome (GOLD analysis project Ga0066636, IMG submission 62736) | Groundwater microbial communities from aquifer - Crystal Geyser CG07_land_8/20/14_0.80 | ecosystem: Environmental > Aquatic > Deep subsurface > Groundwater | place: USA: Utah: Grand...
TGTGGATTTGCAACACACTTCCCCTGCTGGACAGGTACCGCTGCCATATCCGTAGTGACATCCCTGCGTAGTTGGACCGCACTGCTGTCCGGTGATATTGGTACATGTATATGTAGATGGCGGAGTCCCTTGTTCCATAGGAATGCATTGGATTTCGTTCCAAAATTGGATTGGCGAATCAGCGCGGGCAAAGAATCTGATAACAGTTGCAATAATGAGCCATGCGGAAAACATAATAACAATACCGATGATTCCTTTGAGTATGCCGTCCCACGCATCCTTAAACGCCTTGGGGTCGCCTTTTGACATTGCCATTTTGTATGCTGCAAAAGCAGTGAGCGCAGTAAGTCCCACAAACGCAAGGCCGAGCACGGTTTTAACCAATCCATCAATTGTTCGGAGTAATGCGCAAATGTCGCACGACCCTATAACGCTTGGGTCGCATTTCACCAATCCTGCTGCATGCGTTGCTATGGGGGCAAAGGCGACTGCGCATACAAGTATTAACGGAATGAATTTTGACATCATATACAAATTTAATTTCAAATTTCAAATTTATTATAAGGTCTAGGGAGCTTTATTAAATAATTGGTCAATTTGCGTTGCCATAGATGATATTGCTTGTTGGCTGGTTATGCGGTTGTTTGCCGCGGCGTCAATCGCGTCAACGAAAATTTTATTAACTAATTCGGGGTCTGGTTGCGGCCATGACAATGCGGTATACGCCTGTTTTGCAAATACGCCGAGCACCGGGTCATTTTGCATAGTTTGTAGTATAATGCGTTTTGCCGCAGGCATATTTGTTTTTTGCGCATACAGTTGGTTTGGTTCTATTTGCGTCATTTGAGAAATAAAATCCCATGCAGTTTGGTATTTGTTTGATTGTTTACTTACCGCAAGTCCCCAATACGACGCGTAATCTTTGCGCGCGGTTGCGCTTGCCGGTTGCGGCATAGGCGCGATTTTGAAATCAAAATATGGCGACACAGACCTGATGTATCCGATATCAGATGCGTACCCGAATGCGAGCGCAACTTGTCCTTTTGCAAATGCTTCAAGCGATGGGTCCATGGTTTGGTTCCAGGTATAGGTCGGCGAGTTCAATCTCGCGAATTGGGTCATAAAGGTCATTGCTGATTCTCCACCCATGGAAACAAATGTTGTTTGGTATGACTCATTTACAATTGATGACCCTGATTGCATCATCAAAAGCGACAGCAAATCGCTAGCATGATTAACATTGCTGCCGGTTCCCATACTTACTGCAGCTGCTTGAACCGCGCCGGTTGTATCAACCTTTTTAAGCTTGGGCACCATGGCAATCAGTTCTTCCCATGTTTTTGGGGGAAAGGCAATCGCGGCTTGGTCCAACAATGCTGGGTTGTAAAATAACGCAAGCGTATCAACAGACAGCGGTATCGCGTACACGTTATTATTTGACGTGAAGTCACGGGCTACGACGCGCGGGTAGTTTTGGTCAACTGATTGCGCGGTAAACAGCGCTGCGGGCGCGGGCGCGATTTTTTTGAAATGCTTAAACAGCCATGTGTTTTTGAAATAAAAAATATCAGGGCCGTTTCCGCTTGCAAGCGCGTCAATCAATTCTTGTTCATAAGTTTCTGGGTTTTTTTCAATGTAGGTAATCGTATTGCCTGTTTCTTGCTGGTATTGTTTTGTTATCGTCCCCCATACTGATTTGTCATCGTATACGCCCCATACCGTAAGCGTTGTTTTGTGACCTTTATTTTGCGAACCGCCGGAAAACAAAAGCACGGCAATAATAATAGCTGCGATAACGATTCCCACGATGATAATCTGGCGTTTGGTAAAAGGCATACCCTATTTTCTTAAAGCTTAAATCTTAAAACTTAAAACTTAAAACACGAATCCTTATGAATTACGATTGGATTATTTTTGAAATATCATGCCGTAGTGCATTGCATCCGGTTCGAATTGTGAAACTAATTTGAGGTGCGCTTGTTCAAATAATTTTTTCGTTTGGTCTTGGGATAACGGCCGGTGCGCGTATCGCGCAATCATTTTCTCCGGATGCCATTCAATCACGGCAATTTTTGCTTTTGGTTTCAAAATCCGCATTGCTTCTGCAGCAATCGCTTGCTGATTTGATGCCTGAAACAAGATGTTTGAAATAACCACCCAATCGCACGAATCGTTTTCAAGCGTTGAGCCGTTTTGTTTTTCCAAGTCGCTTGTAATGATTTTGATGTTTGTGTAGTTTGCTTGACGCGCTTTTGATTCCAGCACTTCCAACGGCTCTTGCAAAATATCAATGGCATACACCGTGCCCGTATCTCCTACTCGTTTTGCCAATTCCAAACTGACAAATCCCGACCCTGTGCCGAAATCCGCAACAACCATTCCTTGCGCGATGTTCATTGCGTCCAGTGTTTTTACAATTGATTGCGGGACAATGTCTAACATATATATAAGTATACCCTGTAGTGAATTTTTGGCAATTCTTCGAATTCGTTGTTTTACTTGTGTTTTATTGAGGTGTCAAAAAGTACTGTTTGTTTAATATACCATCATTTGTAGGAATTATCAGCGTTGTTTACCCCGTCAGAAATTCATAAGTACAGAGAAGCTGAAGAGGATAATATGTTTTAGAAAATCTTTTATTTTTACTCGTGCATTATTTTGTTGAATTTCATACGGGGTTTACTTTTTCAAAAAATGAAAACACTCGGATTTCTTACATAAGCATGTATGAAGAAATTTGATTTGTCTGTATTCGGGACGATCGTTCAAAATAGGGACAAATCGAATATTGTTGATAATCATCCTGTTAAGTTAAAAAATAAACACCAAAAATTTAGGGTTTTTGGTGATAATTCTCTCGATTTTTTAATCACCTGCTCAATTTGTTTTCTCTTTGCATGTTTAAAAAGCCAAGAAATGGCTTTAAGGTCGCCGTATTCTAATAAGCGATTAATAACAAAAAATGAGTTTCCTTTTAAATCCGGGCTATTAAAATCTACGTCCCAGAAATATTTTCTTAGAAAAGATGGTAATTTCATTAATCATATTTTACCATAAACTTCAGTGAGTAATATCAACTTGCGATGCCCCCACACCTAATTAGGTGTGGGGGCGATGTTGATATATTTGTTTTTCTGAATAATTTTTTTATCCACCTTCGTCCCGCTTGTCGGGACTTCGGAGGGATGTCGTTTTCAACAGAAGATAAGGTTCGTTTTGCCGACTCATCTATTAACATCGCAAGACGATATTTAGAGTAATATCAACTTGCGATGTTGATATATTGTCTAATGAGCGTTCCATATTCCCATAAACTTTGGCGGGGATGCGCAGTCATAGTGTTGTAATCCATTTCAATCAGTCCGAATCTTGGGGTTTTGCCAAGCGCCCATTCAAAATTATCCATAAGCGACCAATGCAAGTATCCAATAACCGGGATGTTTTTCTCAATTGCTTGCGCAATGTTCTTAACATGGTCACGGATAAATTGCGCGCGTTTTTCATCTTTTGCGTCAGCCAAGCCGTTTTCAGTAATCATAATTGGTTTGTGAAATGTTTTGTAGAGTTTTTTTGAAACTTCATATATGCCCTGCGGTGCAATTTCCCATCCTATGTCTGAATTACGGGATGGGTCTTTGTGGGAAGATGTTACAGATGCGAATGGATGCAAGACATTGGCGCGGATGGTGTTATGGAAATAGTAATTTAATCCAATAAAATCGCACTCGCGCTGTGTTGCGTGAAGCATTGCCCAATCGTTCCCGCGCGGAGGAAGCCATTCAAGTAAGCGATTGATGTTTTTATATTGCGAAGCGCCCGTGTCCCATGACAGATTTGCAGCAATGCTGACAAGGGTATTTTGATTTTTTAATATATGGTATGCGGCTTTATGTATGCGTATAAGCTTATTCCGGATTCTTACTGCCTGATGCAATGCAAGTTTTTTCCCGGGCGGCCATGAACCGGTAATAAATCCATTGAATAAATATACACTTGGTTCGTTCAGGGTGATCCAGTAGCGAACACCGTTTTTTAGAGTTTCATATACACGCTTTACGTATTGCAAAAAATATTCCTGTGCATTTTCATTCAACCATCCGTTTTGTTTTGCAAACCACAGAGGAAGTGTAAAGTGCCATAGAGTTACAATAGGCTCCAACCCTCGCTGTTTCATAGCGCCAATGATTTTTTTATAATGGTCAAGCGCCTGCTGAGACCATTGATTTTGTTCTGGCTGAATGCGCGCCCATTCAATGGAAATGCGCAACGCGTTCATACCTGCTTGTTTGGCATAATCCAAATATGTTTCATATTGATTCCAAAAATCGCACGCACTGCTGGACACAGAACCGTCTTTGATGTTGCCCGGTTGTTGTTCCCATTGCCACCAATCGCTTGCGAAGTTATTTCCCTCGGTTTGGTAGCTTGAGATTGCCGCGCCCCACAAAAAATTTTTGGGGAAAGGTTTCATAAGTCAAGAATTAATCAAGGTTATTGGGGTTACGCCGGGCAGTAATTTTAGCAGGATTTTGTCTTTGCGTATGCGCGCTGCCAAAATTCATTGCCGGGTTACAAATTTTGTTTGCGTTCGCGCATGAACGAAAACCATTCTTCTAAAATGTTGGTCAAGGATTTCAAAGGCGTTTCAATTAAGAAATCAAACACGAACACGGCGATGTTGATAGATGATATGGCGCGCGAAAGGAATTTTCCGATTTCCACTATGGGAAACAGAAAGAATTCAATAATAGTCGTCAGCACGTGTTCTTTGGTTTCAACAGCAGCAAGTTCGTTTGCGGTTTTCCTGAGCCGGACTGCAAAAAAGCTTACCAAACTCAAAAATAGGATAAACACGATTGCGTCAACGATGTTGTATGAAAAGAACGAAAACAGAGCATACAAAATCCATCCCGTGAATGCGATATTTGCTCCATATATCATTCCCAACGCGATTTTGACAGGTGTAATTCTTTGCTTTGGTTTTCTGATGCGGTCAAGCGCAGGCAGGGAATCGCTTGGCCTGATGAGTTTTTCAAAGTCGCTGACCATGCGCAAAAAATTTTGTTCTTCACCTGGCATTTTAATAGCAAGCGTTGAAGCAATAAGCACAAGCGGCGGCACAATGGCATTGAGTATCAACGCGATGTAGTTCGTGCTGTGCGAAACGAATTTTTGATATGGCCATTCCCCGACAAAAAGCAAAAACATTTTCGTCAGAATGATGAAAATGAGCGCGCGTATTGCGGATGTTTGGAGTTTTGCGCGTCCTGCTATATACCGCGCCTGGTACAAAATTTTCAGTTTTTCTTCAAGCTCTTCAGGGTTATCAAGCACTTGCTGCGTATGTTCTTGCTCTTGCGCGATTAAATCTTTTAATAAAAATACCAATAAGCTGCGGCGTTTCATCACGCGGTCAAGTTCTTTGCGAAGCGGATACGCAAGCGCGTGCTGGATGGATAGTTTGATTTGCGCAAGGTTTTGCCCGATAGTTTGCGCGGCATTTTGAGAATCGGAAAACCATTCGGGGTATTTGATGCGAAAAAGCTCATATTGCTCCATAATCGGGTCAGCTTGCAAAAAATTGCGGTATACTGCCAGATACAATTGTTCATTAAACACCTCACCTGCCACATCAGGCGCGACCTCTATTTTTTCCTTGATGCTTTGCCAAAAATAGTTGATATACGCGCGGTTCTGGGTGTTTTGCAAAAACGAGTCAGCAAGTTCTACTGCTCCGAACTCCAACAGCCACTCCTCAAGCTCACGTATTGTTTTTTCCGGCACGGTTGTTTTGGTTTCCAAAACCTCAAACGCTTCGCGGTATTTTTCAAGCATCCCGTCGATTTCCCACGCCTTGTTTTCCGGATAATAATTGTTTTCTATATACCTGCCGCGGGTCAGTTCTTCAATAAGGTCCAATCCTATTTTTTCATGTGCAAGGAGGTTGAGCAGATTACGCTTCAAAATCCGAAAAATGGCGTTTTTCAGCCACAAATGCTCTTCATGGTAATCAAGCGCGTTTCTGATTTTTTCGTATAAAAACTCAATGCCGCTCGTCAGATTGCTCACGCTGATAAGATTTGGGGAAAGCAGGCTCTCGTTCGTTTTTCGTTCTTCATGCGTGATTGCGTCCAACAGCGTTTTAGTTTGGGAAGAGAGCGGAAGCGTATATTTGTTTTCTTGAGTCATAAAGATGATGTGTAATTGCTGGTCAATTTGGCAATATTTTCAACCGAATTGGTGATAAGTACATATGATGTATTGTACTTCTTGTATTGCTAAAAAACAACGCGCGCGGTACACTTAACAACATATACGCAACGTGTTTTTCGTTTCAGCAAAGACCTCGCGCGGTTCGACTTCGCTCACCACAGGCGGTTCGACTTCGCTCACCACAGGCGGAATAGTATATGTTGACGTGGATGAATCGCAAGACCTTTTGGCTGCGCTTGACAATTTCTTTAAAATGCGTACAATAGCACCTACGACTCTTGAAACGCTTTCCATTCATACTGCCGACGCGACACGTGTTTTGCATAATGAAATTGCGCGGGCAATAGAAAAAGGATATGCCGCGGGGCGCATATGGAATCAATGACGCGTTTGTCTTTTTCAAGTAATTTTTTTCATTCTTATTTTTTCGCGCACAAAATAATATAAAGAAATATAAACACAGCATCCTGCGGACCGGGTGGCTGTGTCTCGCTTTGTTTATATGTTTGCCAAGACAAAAGTCTTTACGCGACGAAAACAAAAACTTGCGGACCTTCCGCCGTTGAACAAGGTTATATTCGATTCGTTCGAATGGTTTTTGAAAACCGGAATTCGGGAGGTGCTTGATGAATATGCTCCGATTAAGGATTATACCGGCAAAGATTTTGAACTGTGTTTTTTGGATTATTGGTTTGACGAACCGAAAATCAGCGAGTTGAAAGCGCGCCGCGACGGATTGACTTATGAGGCATCGTTTCGTGTTCGCGTGCGCCTGACCAACAAACGTACAGGAGAAGTAAAAGAGCAGGAGGTATATTTGGGCGAACTTCCCATGCTGACGCCAAAAGGAACGTTTATTATGAACGGGGTTGAGCGCGTGGTTATTTCGCAGCTTATCAGGTCATCTGGTGTGTATTTTACGCAAAGCAAGCTCCGAACCAAAAAATTATTTGGCGCGAAAGTGCTTCCTACGCGCGGGTCCTGGCTTGAATTTGATACGGGTACGCAAGGAATCATCAGCGTGCGTATTGATAAAAAACGCCGCGTACCAGTCACATCGTTGTTGCGCGTATTTGATTTAGAGGAAAACGGGAGAATCTTGAAGGAGTTTGAGGATATTGATAAAACCTCAAAATTCATTGAAAAGACACTCAAGCATGACCCTGCGCAAGATGTAGCCCGCGCATATGTGGAAATGTACAAGCGTATGCGGCCGGGAGAGCTTGCCGCATACGACAATGCGCGCGCATATATTGACAGCATTTTCAAAAAAAGTGAACGCTATGATTTGGGCGAAGTTGGGCGCCATAAAATGAACCAGCGGTTGTACGGCACAAAAGATGTCGGCGCGTATACGCAAGCTGACCGGTTGCTTTCGCAAAAAGATATTGTCTCGGTTATACGAGAGATTATCAGATTAAACAATGACCCCGATGCAATTCCAGACGATATGGACCATTTAGGAAACCGTCGCGTCAAATCAGTAGGCGAGATTTTGAAAGAGCGCATGCTGGTCGGTATGGGACGCATGCGCCGCATTATTCAAGACAAAATGTCTATGGTTGATGTCGCAACCGCAAGTCCAGCTGCGTTGATTGTTCCCCGACCCTTGCTGAGTTCAATCAGGGATTTTCTCATGACATCGCAACTGTCGCAATATACAGACCAAGTGAATCCGTTGGCGCAGCTTGAACATAAACGTTCCATTTCAAGCATGGGCCCCGGAGGGCTCAAGCGCGAGCGCGCGGGGTTTGAAGTGCGCGATGTCCACACGAGCCACTATGGCAGAATATGTCCGATTGAAACGCCGGAAGGGCAAAATATCGGATTAGTAGTCAGGTTCGCGTGCCAAAGCAAGGTGAATCGTTTGGGGTTTATTGAAACTCCGTATATGAAAGTGAAAAATGGGAAGATTTCTTCGGAAGTCGTATTGCTGGATGCATATACTGAAGAAAAAGCGAAAATCGCGCATGGCGCAACGCCGTGCGACGATGCAGGCAATATTTTGAAAAAGGATGTAACCGTGCGTTTTCAAGGCGGCGTGATGGTTGTTTCAGTTGATGAAGTAGAATACATTGATGTGTCTCCCCAGCAACTTGTGTCTGTTGCGGCTGGCCTTATCCCATTTTTGGAAAATACTGACGTGAATCGTGCGTTGATGGGGTCAAACATGCAGCGTCAAGGAGTTCCGTGCGTGCGTCCCGAGGCGCCGCTCGTGGGAACCGGATTTGAGGAGCGCGCGGCAAGCGACTCCAACCAGATGGTAAGCTCTGAAGGCGATGGGGTGGTAATTGATGTTGATGCGTCTCATGTTACAGTGAAATATTCGGGAAATGGTGCAACCGGAGCCAAAACGTACTATGTGAATAAATTTTATCGCACGAATCAATATACCTGCATAAACCAGCGCCCGGTTGTTTTGAAAAATCAGCATGTGAACAAAGGCGATGTGCTCATTGACGGAGAGTCAATGGACCATGGTGTGTTGTCGTTGGGGCAAAATTTGCTTGTCGCGTTTTTGCCGTGGAGCGGATATAATTTTGAAGACGCGGTAATTTTATCAGAGCGTTTGATGAAGCAAGATCGGTTTACATCGACTCATATCCATGAACACTCGTTTGATGTGAGGGAAACGAAACTCGGAGCAGAGATGACAACTCCCGATATTCCAAACGTCGCTGAAGAAAAACTCAAGGATTTGGATGAAGACGGAATCGTGCACGTGGGAGCTGAAGTTGAGGCAAATGATATTTTGGTTGGGAAAATCACGCCGCGCGGCGAAGCAGAACTTACGGCAGAAGAAAAATTACTCCGCGCTATTTTCGGAGAAAAAGCAAAAGAAGTTAAAGATACATCTCTGCGGCTGGAACATGGCCGCCATGGCCGCGTGATTGGCACAAAAGTGTTTTCGCGCGAGCGCGGTGACAAGCTTCCTGCCGGAGTGTTGAAACGCATTCAAGTTGAAGTTGCCGAACTTCGGAAAGTGACTGTTGGAGACAAGTTTGCTGGCAGACACGGGAACAAAGGCGTGGTGTCCCTCATTGCTCCTGAAGAGGACATGCCGTATTTGTCAGATGGCAGGTCGGTTGATGTGGTGCTGAATCCCTTGGGTGTGGTCAAGCGTATGAATATCGGGCAGATTTTGGAAACGCATTTAGGATGGGCCGCGCATGAACTTGGATACCGCGCGATTACACCTGTGTTTAACGGCGCGACCCCGGAAGATATTAAACAGGAATTGAAAAAAGCAGGGCTTCCGGAATCAGGACAAACCAAAGTGTATGATGGCAAGAGCGGAGACGTGTTGGGCGAGCATATTACCGTTGGATACATTTACATGATGAAATTAGACCATATGGTTGAAGACAAAATTCACATGCGGTCAGTCGGGCCGTATTCGCTTATCACCCAGCAGCCGCTTGGCGGCAAGGCGCGGTTCGGCGGGCAGCGGTTTGGGGAAATGGAGGTGTGGGCTTTGGAAGGGTATGGCGCTGCGCATACCTTGCAGGAAATTTTGACTATCAAATCTGATGACATGTTCGGGCGCGCCGCAACATACGAATCATTGATTAAGGGAGAAAAGATTCAGAAACCGAATATCCCCGCATCGTTTGCGGTATTGGTGAGCGAGCTGAAGGCCATGGGATTTGCCGTGGATTTGAGAAATGCAAAGTATGTGTTTGAAAAACAACGCCTGTATGAGCAGCAAAACAATGAACAAGCCGCGCCGCAAAAAGAAGGTGCGCACGAATAATAACAATATACAGCATATGCGAGGAGAACCAACAATAAAAACAGTTTCCCATCCGCGCAAGCATGTCAGCGTGCTTGATATTTATGATTTTGACGCGATGAAAATCCATTTGTCATCGCGCGACGAAATTATGGAATGGTCATTTGGCGAAGTGACCAAACCGGAAACTATCAACTATCGTACGCAGCGTCCGGAAAAAGACGGGCTGTTTTCCGAGCGCATTTTCGGGCCCACGAAGGATTATGAATGCTACTGCGGCAAATACAAGAAAATCCGCTACAAGGGCGTGATATGCGATAGGTGCGGGGTCGAGGTAACTAAATCAATTGTACGCAGGGAGCGCATGGCGCATATTACGCTTGCCGCGCCATGCGCGCATATTTGGTTTTTGCGCGGCGTGCCGTCTCGCATTGGATTGTTATTGGATATTCCTCTTGCACAATTGGAAAGGGTGGTGTACTACACGGGCTACATCGTGACGCGCGTTGATGAAGACGCAAAAAAACAGGTTATGAAGGAACTTGAGCAAGAAGTCGCGTCAAAACGCAAGGCGATTAAAAAACAAGATAAGCAGAAAATGAAACAGGAATCGGAATCATTGGAACAATCGTTTGACAAGGCAAAAATGGAAATTACTTCGATTATTCCGAAGAAAGTCATTACCGAACTTGAGTATCAGCATTTGGCAATGCGGTACGGTCATGTGTTTGAAGCTCATGCCGGCTCCGAACCGTTGGTTGCCATGCTTGAAGGATTGGATTTGAAAAAAATGTTCCGCGCGTTAGTTAAGGAATTACAAGATGGCAAGGTGCAAACGCGCAAGAAAGTTTTGCAGCGCATGAAGTTGGTCAAGTCATTTATCAACTCCGGAGTGAGCCCCTGCTCAATGTTTTTTACCGCTCTTCCGGTGCTTCCGCCTGACCTGCGTCCCATGGTGCAGTTGGACGGCGGACGGTACGCGTCGTCGGATTTGAATGATTTATATCGCAGGATTATCAACCGTAACAACAGATTAAAGCGTTTGATTGAGCTGAATTCTCCGGAGGTGATTATCAGAAACGAAAAGCGCATGCTTCAAGAAGCGGTTGACGCGTTGGTTGATAATTCCAGTCGCAGGTCCCAAGGCGTGCAGCAAGTCGCGATGTCGCTTTCGCGCAGGCCTTTGCGGTCGCTTGCCGATATTTTGAAAGGCAAGCAAGGCAGATTTCGCCAAAACCTGTTAGGAAAGCGCGTGGACTATTCCGGCAGGTCTGTGATTGTTATTGGTCCTGAACTTAAGTTGTATCAGTGCGGCATTCCGAAGAAAATGGCTTTGGAACTTTTCAAACCATTCGTGATTCACGAACTTATTAACCGTGAACTCGCGTATAATATCAAGTTGGCGTCGCATATGGTTGATGACCAACATCCGGTTGTATGGGATATTTTGGACCAAGTGGTTTCGGGTAAATTCGTGTTATTGAACCGCGCACCAACGCTTCATCGGTTGTCTGTGCAAGCGTTCCAGCCTGTTTTGATTGAAGGGCTTTCCATTCGCATTCACCCCATGGTGTGTGTGGCGTTTAATGCTGATTTTGACGGCGACCAAATGGCAGTGCACTTGCCGCTTTCCGAAGAAGCGCAAGATGAGGCGCGGACTATTATGCTGTCGTCGCTTAATTTACTTAAGCCCGCGAGCGGCGAACCGGTGATTGAACCGACCAAAGACATAGTCTTGGGATTGTATTGGCTGACGCGGTTGTCCATAGAGCCCGCGAAGCTTCGTGTGTTTGCAAGCCCAGAGGATGCGATATCCGCGTATGAACATTTCATATTGGCATTGCAAGAGCCGATTTTGGTTGCGTATGATAAAAAAGATTTGAAATATCAAAAGGTTATTGATAAGTATTTGAAAACAAGCGCTGGCAGGCTTTTATTCAATGCCATATTGCCTTCTGCCATGGCATTTGTGAACGCGGACATGCATAAAAAAAACGTGCGCAAAGTTGTTTCAGAACTTATTCGATTTGTCGGAATTGAACATGCTCAACCGTATTTGGACAGCATTAAGGATTTGGGGTATCAGCACGCCACCAAATCAGGATTGTCGTGGGGCATGGATGATTTGATTATTCCGCATGACAAGAAAGCCATTATGAACAAAGCAAAAGAACAAGTTGCGGCCATTTACGAAGAATACCTTAACGGATATTTGTCCGATACTGAACGCAGGTCGCGCGTGATTGAAATATGGGTTGGCGTGGAAGAAAAATTACGCGCTGATTTATTTGCGTCGCTTCCGCAATTCGGACCTGTATACACATTTATTAAATGCGGCGCAGCGGGAAACGAAGATAATGCGCGCCAAATTATGGCTATCAAGGGATTAGTGGTCGATTCTACGGGCAGCACGATTGAAGTGCCGGTTGAATCATGTTATGAGGAGGGATTAACGCCGCTTGAATATTTCAATTCCATTCACGGTTCGCGCAAAGGTTTGGTTGATACAGCTCTTCGCACGGCTCATGCGGGATATTTGACCCGTCGTTTGGTTGATGTTGCGCAGGATGTTGTGGTTCAGGAGGATGATTGCGGCGATGTGATTGGGCGTTTGATTACTCGCGAGCAATCCAAGCGTGCCGGAGAATCGTTTACAAGCCATTTGTTAGGACGCGTTGCTGCGCAGGATATTAAACATAAACGAAAAATAATCGTGAAAGCCGGTTTAATTATTGGGCATGAAGCGTGCGAGCATATTGAAACATCGGGCATTGACCGTGTTCGCATTCGCGCAATCACATCGTGTAAAACAAGATTTGGCGTATGCAGAAAATGTTATGGATATGATATGGGCCGTGAAAAACTTGTTGAAACAGGCCAGGCAATTGGCGTCATTGCGGCGCAGTCGATCGGAGAACCCGGAACGCAGCTGACGCTCCGGACGTTCCATAGCGGCGGGTCTGCTACTGCTGTTGATATCACGCAAGGATTGCCGCGCGTGGAAGAAGTTTTTGAATTGCATAATCCAAAAGGCAAGGGGGCGCTTGCGCACCGTGAAGGCGTTGTTGAAGATATTGTGGATTACGGAACTGAAAAAGTGATTACTATCAAAGTTTTGGAAGGTCTTGCAACAAAGAAATCGCGAACCAAAAAGAAAGGCGTTGATGAGTATGTCATTTCAGGAATGTTGGGCGCGTTGGTTAAAAAAGGCGATGAAATCAAAAAAGGCCAGCGGCTTTCGGAAGGAAACTTGGATATCCACGAGATTTTGTCAGTGTTAGGCAAGCGCGCTGCGGAGGAATATATTATTCGCGAGGTTAAGCGCATTTATATTTTAGCAGGGTCCGACATAAACGATAAGCATATTGAAGTGTTTGCGCGTAAAATGTTTTCCCGTGTGCGTGTCACTGACCCGGGCGGGTCAAAGTTTTTGCCCGGAGAAATTATTGACCGGTCGAGATTTTTTGAAACAAATGACGCATTGCGCGTCGCAAAGAAAAAACCCATGCATGGCGTGCAAACAGTCACAGGTATTAGCAAGGTCGCTTTATCAGCAGAAGGATTTTTGTCTGCAGCGTCTTTCCAGCATACATCGCATGTGTTAATTGATTCGGTTATTGAAGGCCGTGAAGATACGCTGCGCGGACTTAAAGAGAACGTCATTATCGGAAAAATGATTCCCGCAGGAACGGGGTTTCGCCCTGTAGTAGATTTTTAACAGCGCGTTCATAGCGCGCCCATACAGGGCTTGTTGTTAGAACTTGCTGCGTTTTGCTTTAGTGATAATTTCTCACAGGTTTTTTCGCATGCATGCGTGGAAAGCGCATTGAAAATCGTGCTTCAAGACGGTACAATAGCATTGGTATGGCACGGAAAAAGCGTTCACAATTTCCCAAATTTTCACTGCCCTCAGTTTCAGTATCACTTGCTCCGGAAACGCGGCGGATGATTATCAGCATCTTATGCGTAGCTGTCGGGCTTATTTTAGTTTTGGCTTTTTGGGGTATTGCGGGCCCGGTTGGAAATGCGTTGAGAATAGGGTTCGCCTATTTGGTAGGTGATTTCAAAGCGCTCATTCCGTTAACCTTGTTTGTATTGGCTATTTTATTCGCGAGACGCGACGGCAAAGACATCCGCGAGATGTTTTATTTCACCATGGTGGTTGGCATTTGTTTGATGCTTGTGTCATTTTTAGGGCTCATTGATTTATTTTTTCCAGACCGCGCAGGCATCGTAGGTCGCGCTATGGCGTCGCTTGAATACTTGTTTGGATTTTGGGCAAGTGTCGTGGCTTTGAGCGCGGTGTTTTGCACCGGATTTTTAATGGATTTTTGGGAATTGGTTACAGGGTTTTTAGAGAAACGAAAATTGGTTTTGTATGAGGCACATAAGCAGCGCGAGCTCATTGAACTTCCTCGTGAAGAAAAAATAAAACAAGAATCGCGTATGGAACCCAAAGAGCGAAACGCGCGAATCCCAGTTGTGCAACTAAAAAAGCAAGAGCAAGCAGTTCGCATGCAAAAAATATTCGGGCCATGGGAATTTCCACCCTTGGATCTTTTGAGCGCAGACGGCGCGAAGCCGTCAGCGGGAGATATTCGCGTGTATGCGCAGATTATTCAACGTACGCTTGAGGATTTCAGCATCCCGGTTGAAATGGGCTCGGTGCATGTGGGACCGACCGTGACGCAATATACTTTGAAACCTGCGCAGGGCGTGAAGCTCGCACACATCGTGGTGCTTCAAAACGATTTAGCATTGGCCTTGGCCGCGCACCCCATACGCATTGAGGCGCCGATTCCGGGTCAGTCGCTTGTGGGCATTGAAGTGCCGAATAAAACATTCAGCATAGTGCGGCTGCGTTCGCTTTTGGAAGATCTTGCATGGAAACAATCCTCTGCTTCTTTGCTGGTTCCTTTGGGACGAAATGTCAAAGGCGAACCCGTATTTACCGATATTGCAAAACTTCCTCATTTGTTGGTTGCGGGCGCGACCGGAACAGGCAAATCCATTTTTATCCATTCGGCATTGACATCGTTAATGTACCGCAATCCTCCGCAATTGCTGAAATTCATTTTAGTTGACCCTAAGCGCGTGGAACTTACTGCGTATGATGGTATTCCGTATTTGCTTTCTCCGGTCATCACCGATGGAAGAAAAGCTATTGTAGCGATGAAATGGGCTATTACGGAAATGGACCGCAGATATGATTTGTTGCTTGAGGAAAAGTGCCGGGATACCAATTCGTTTAATGCAAAACCGGGACGCAAATCCGAAGACATGCTGCCGTCCATCGCGATTGTTATTGATGAGCTTGCCGATTTGATGGTTGCGCACGGTAAAGAACTTGAAGGCATTATTGTCCGTCTTGCGCAGATGGCGCGTGCGACTGGCATTCATTTAATTGTATCCACGCAGCGCCCATCAGTCGAAGTCATCACCGGTTTGATTAAGGCGAATATCACTTCGCGTGTGGCGTTTCAAGTTGCGTCGCAAGTGGATTCGCGTACGATTCTTGACGGCGCGGGCGCTGAAAAACTTTTGGGTCGTGGCGATGCGTTGTTTATTTCAGCAGAAACCTCAAAACCCAAACGCATTCAGGCGCCGTTTATCAGCGAGGAAGAAGTGGAGCGCGTGGTTTCGTATATCAAGCACACTGCTGAAAAAATTGCCTTTAACGATATTAACGCCGCTCCTGATTTAGTTCAGATGCTCGCGCAAGATATTCCTGATGAAACAGGCATAAGTTTGTTGGATAGAAGCGATGATGATGAGTTGTATGATCGGGCGTATTCAGTGGTGGTCAAGTATCAAAAAGCGTCCGCGTCGCTTTTGCAGCGGTATTTGCGTGTGGGGTATGCGCGTGCCGCGCGGCTCTTGGATATGCTTGAGGCGCGCGGCGTCATTGGTCCTGGCCATGGCGCCAAGCCGCGCGATGTGTATATGCAGGCAAACGAGGCAGAAATGGACGCGTTGGACCAGCGCGAATCAAGCGCGGACGAGTCGGGAAAAATGAATCCGTAGCATATGGCAAGAGATGAAACAGACATACAGCACCATACAATTGGCGATGTGTTGCGTTCGGTCAGGGAGCGCGCAGGTTTTTCCATAGAAAAATTCTCGCAAACATCAGGAGTTCGGGACGCATATCTTATTGCGTTTGAAAGAAACAGTTTTGGAGAATTGCCTAGCCAGCCATATATCCTGGGCATATTGAAGAAATACAGCGTTCTATGCGATGTATCGTATGAAGAGCTATTTACTGTTTGTGTTGCGTCGGGATGTTGTAAAACATCTGGGAAACTCGATACATTGCCTAAGAACCGTTTTGCGCAGCCCAAGCATTTTTTGTGGGAAAAATTTGATATGCATCCTGCGTTATGGCTTGCGATTGCCGTGGCTGCGTACGTGCTGTTTCAAATCGGTTACTTGGCAATGCCTGTACGCATCATATTGAGCCAGCAGTACGACGTTTCGCATGATAACCCTGTCGTGCTTGAAGGAATGTTCCGCGGATATGTGAGAGCGGCGTGGTTGAACGGCGAATATATATCAATTAAGCAAAATACATTTCGCCAGTCAGTTTACTTGAACCCCGGAGTCAATACCATTGAAATTCGGGCTGTGAACTTTTTCCGCAGCGAGACGACTCAAAAGAAAATTATCGTATACGAAAAACAGCGCGAACAAACAGTGCAGTCAGAACTTATTGAGCAAATTGCGTCACCCGAACCCACGATGCTCAATGCATCGTTTGCCCCCACGCCAAGCCCAGAGATTTAATTATTAGTTTTGACATATGTCTTTTCTTATAAAATAAATAGTTTTATCCCTCACGCCAGAAAACCATCCCGTACGTTGCGGGATGGATGAATGGCATTTCGGGATGTCGCCCAAAGGGCGAGAGAGTAGGTACCACGGGCTTCGCCCTGAGGACTCCATGGCATATATGTATGATTCATTATGAGGATTTTGACAAAGTAGATATCCGCCTTGGGAAAATTATTGAGGTTTCCGATTTTCCGCAAGCGAGAAAGCCGGCGTTCAAACTGAAAATTGACTTCGGCGCGGAAATTGGTATAAAAACATCAAGTGTTCAAGCAGTTGGGGCGCATAACAAACAGGAACTTTTGGGAATGCTTGTTGCGTGCGTGGTGAATTTTCCTGTGAAACGGATCGGTGCATTTGAATCCGAAGTTTTAACATTGGGATTTAAAAACGCAAACGGCGACGGGTGGATTCTAGTGACTCCTGCAAAAAACTCGGTAACACTAGGCAGCCGGCTCCAGTAGTTTGTATACTTGATACATGTTATACTGTTGGTAGTAAATTAACTTTTTATTTTTATGCCCAAAACAGCAAAAAAAATAACAAAACAAATTCAATCAGATAAACAGGACAAGCTTGATGAATTGGTCAAGGAAATTCAAGCGCGTTACGGCGAGGGGTCTATTATGATGTTGGGGCAAGTGCGCCATGTCAATATTGATTCTATTCCGACTGGCTCTATTTCTTTGGATATTGCATCGGGCGTTGGAGGGATTCCGTGCGGCCGTATCATAGAACTCTACGGCCCCGAATCATCCGGGAAAACAACTCTTGCGCTTCATATCGTGAGCCAAGCGCAAAAGCGCGGCGGCAAGGCTGCATTCATTGACGCAGAGCACGCGTTGGATCCTGAATACGCAAAGCGCATTGGCGTTGATGTTGAGCACTTGCTGATTTCTCAGCCCGATACCGGAGAACAGGCGCTTGAAATCGTGGAAAGTTTGGTCAAGACAAATTCGATTGACGTGATTGTGGTTGATTCTGTTGCGGCATTGACCCCGCGCGCGGAAATTGAGGGCGAGATGGGAGCCCAATTCATCGGGCTTCAGGCGCGGCTGATGTCGCAGGCATTGCGCAAGCTTACGGCAATCACGGCAAAATCGAAAACCACGATTATTTTCATTAATCAGATTCGCATGCAAATCGGAACATATGGCAACCCCGAAACGACTCCCGGGGGCAAGGCGCTGAAATTTTACGCGTCCGTTCGTATCGAAGTACGCCGCAGCGCGCAAATCAAAAAAGGAGACGATGTGGTAGGGAATCGCGTGAAAGCAAAAATCGTGAAAAACAAAGTTGCCGCTCCGTTCCGTACAGCAGAATTCGATATTTTATACAATGAAGGAATTTCATATACCGGTGATGTGATTAACACTGGCATCAAATACGGCGTGGTGTCTCGCTCGGGCGCAAGTTACGCATTTGGCCAAACCAAACTGGGCGTTGGTTTTGAAACAGCGCAAAAGTATTTAAAAGAGCATTCGGAAACCCTTGACGAAATCGTAGCAGGCATCAAGCAGGCAAGCGAAAAGCCCATTCCACAGGCCGAGGCGATTTCATCAACAGGCGAAGAAGCAGTAAATTAATTTTTTGACTTCTTATAAGCTTCATGTTACATTAGGAAAATTATGGACGAGCAAGAAACGCGATTATATGACTTGTGTTTTTGGATAACTGATGACCAAAGCGGGAACGCTCCCGACTCGTTTTTTGATATTATCAAGGGCTTTGTGACCAAAGCTGGCGGAATAATTGTTTCCGAACGTATCCCCGAGAAACGCGATTTGGCGTATATGATTAAAAAGCAAAAAAGCGCGTGGTGGGCCGAGATTCAATTTCGCTTGGATCCGGCAAAACTTGCTGGATTGAAAAATACACTGAAATACGAACAAGTAATTCTGCGCAAGTTGATTGTCATGGTTCCCGAGCGTTCGCAAAAACGTGAAAAACAGCTTCAACAGCATAGGGAAAAGCAAGCGCGGTGGCAAGAAACCAAGGCGCGCATGACTGAACAAGAAAAAGAAGTCCAACGAACTCCGGTTGATTTGGACACTAAATTAAAAGAAATTTTGCAATCATAATATGGACCTTAATAAAGTAATATTAGTTGGTCGTTTGGCGCGCGATGTGGAACTTCGGGTGACGCCTAATGGAAATTCGGTTGCTTCGTTTGCGGTTGCCACGAATCGCGTATGGAATGACAAATCAGGACAAAAACAAGAAGAAGCGGATTTTCATAATATCGTGGTGTGGGGCAGGCAGGCAGAACTATGCAATCAATATTTAACCAAAGGGAGCACCGTATTGATTGAAGGTCGGATTCGCACGCGGTCATGGGTCGCGCCCACAGGCGAAAAGAAATATCGCACGGAAGTTATTAGCGAACGAGTCCAATTCGGGCCTCGTCCGCAAGGCGCCATGCAGCAAGAACGGCCTATGACTATGCCGCAACCAGCAGCTTCGCAAGCGCAACAAACGCCAGCAATTGAGGAGCAAGAAGAAGTATTGCCTGAAATTACGCAAGACCAGATTCCTATTGACGACGCCCCTCCGTTTTAAGCAAGGCGGGTCAGTTATCAGTTTTATCAGTTATCAGTTATTAGTTATTAGTTAAGTTGTATGAAACCCCAATGTTATTTTTGCGGACGCGATGACATTAATTGGAAAGATGCCGCGATTTTGCAGCGTTTTACCGCGGTTTCGAAAAAGATTAAGTCGCGCGAACGCACGGGGCTGTGCGCAAAGCACCAGCGCGCATTGGCGCATGCGATTAAGCGCGCGCGCCAAATGGCTTTGTTGCCGTTTGTGTCCAGATAAAAAAATCGCGAACAAAAAAGCAAAAACAGGCATACGCCTGTTTTTGCTTTGCTTATACTATTTCTATACCAATTGGACAGTGGTCTGATATGTTGACTTTGTTCAAAATAAAAGCTTTGCGCAATTTCGGTGCCATATTTTTGGAAATAAACGCATAATCTATTCGCCAACCTATGTTTCTTTGTCTCGCTTGAAAACCATACGGCCACCATGTATAATGCCCGCTATCTTTGTTTTGTTGTCTGAAACTGTCTATAAAACCGAGCTCAAGCAATTTATCTATCTGCTTCCTTTCTTGTTTGGTAAACATGATATTGTTTTTGTTATTTTGCGGCCGGGCCAGATCAATCTCATGATGGGCTACATTGAAGTCTCCCATCAGAACAAGTTTTTGTTTGATTCCTTTCAGAAACAAGAATAAACGTTTATAGGTTTCTAATTTGTAACCAATGTTTTCCTTTCCCCTTCCGCCATGCGGGATATAGATGTTGATAAGACAAAATCCTGGATAATCCAGCTTAATTATTCTTCCTTCTTGGTCAAATCTTTTAAAATCTAATGTGTGATGCACCCGAAGCGGTTTTTGTTTTGTGTATATTCCTACCCCGCTGTATCCCTTTTTGGCAGCAAAGTTGAAGTACGAATAATAATGGGCAGGGTTCAGTAAAACGGTTGGTACCTGCGCCTCTTGCGCCTTGATTTCTTGCGTGCAAACAATATCTGCACGACTTGCTGTAAGCCAATTCAAAAATCCTTTTTGATACGCAGCGCGAATTCCGTTTACATTGAAGGATAAGATTTTCATATAGCGAACCTTGTTATATCACGGATGTAAGAATTCCTAACGTTGTTTACCCTGTAGTGCATTTTCAACTCGTTCATATTCCACCGAAGGTGGATGTCGAAAATCTACTACGGGGTTCACACTTTAAAATAAAGAAAATTGGTTTCGGAAACACTTCTGACAGCGAACTGGTACGGTTTTGAACCAGCGAACTATTCCAATATTTTATCATCTATTCACCTTTTTGCATTTTTGTTATTTTGTTATATTCGGATGGTTTATTGATTTTGTTATACCTTTGTTATACCAGAATGGTTTAATATTTGATTTGTCTCTATTTTGAACGATCGTCCCAAATACAGACAAATCAAATTTCTTCATACCTTACATACATGCTCATGCTATAACATGCTATGCATACATACTATTGTAATTATGTAAGAAATCCGAATGTTTTCCTTTTTTTGAAAAAGTAAACAATGCTGATAATTCCCACACACGGAATATTGCGTTACGCCGCGCGGGTAACAAAGTATGAGGCAGAGCTGTTCCGTAGTTTGGCGGAAGACAGGCGCAGCCGATGGGATTCGAACCCACGATCTTCGCCGTGACAGGGCGACATGTTAACCAGGCTACACTACGGCTGCAGTATTTTGCATTGTATCGTAAAACGTTGAAATGTGCAATTTAAACTACGGATCTAGTCGTTTTACACCCCTGTATAAGTATGTTACTTCTCGGACATTACTAACATTAAATATTTTCATAAGCATACGAGATGGCCCAATACCCATACCGCCGTGCGGCGGGCAACCATATTTGAAGAAATTCAAGTAAAATTTAATCGACTCAAGCGATATCCCTTTTTCTTTTGCTTGTAACGTAAGAATGTCATATCGGTGTTCCCTTTGCGCGCCAGTTGTTATTTCCAATCCGTTCCACAACAGGTCGAAACTTTTTGTCAACGTTGGGTCTTTTTCGGTTCGCATATGATAGAATGGTCGTGCGCTAACTGGATATTCCGTTACGAAGACAAATTCATGACCTTGTTTTTCATAAATATATTCACACAATTTTCGTTCTTCTCCTGGACTCAAGTCACCATCTTTTTCACCGGGTACATTTAATTTGGCAAGGATTCCCTTCGCTTGTTTCATGGTGACACGTGGAAAAGGAATGCTTGGTACAATCAAATCTCTGCCATAAAACATCGAGATTTCTTTCCCGAACTTTTCTTTAATTTTTTGTAGGACATATTGAATTACATTTTGCTCTTCAGTCATTACATCTTGGTGAGACTCAATAAATGAGATTTCGGCATCGTACCCTGTGAATTCAGTATCGTGTCGAGACGTAAAAGATGGATTCGCACGAAAGACCGGCCCGACCTCAAACACTTTTTCAAATCCTGCGGCCATAGCCATTTGTTTATAAAACTGCGGTGATTGCGCAAGATATGCTTTCCGATCGAAGTATTTGACTTCAAATAATTCTGCACCAGTTTCGCTTGGTGTACTCATAAACTTCGGGGAATGAATTTCAATATAACCATTTTGTATCCAGTATTCTCTGAACGCCTGTTCCATTATGGTCCATACCTTAAAAATTAAAGTATTTTTGGGTTTTCGTAAGTCAAGCCATCGCCAGTCAAGCCGTTTGTCAAGTTCCACCTCCGATTCCTGTTTTCCGATTACTGGAATGGGAGTGTTGGGATCTGCGGCAGAGAGAATAGTTAATGTTCTGCATGCAATTTCTATACCGCCAGGCGATTGTGCTTCTGTCTTAGCTATCCCCGTAACTTGTACAACAGATTCTTCAGATAAGTTTTTTGCGGTTTTAATAATAGAGAGGTAGTCTTTTGTAATAACAACCTGGACACTTCCAGAAATATCATAAAGCATAAGGAACACGATATTCCCTTGATTGCGAACAGTATGAACAAATCCCGCAAGCGTTACTTCTTGTCCAATATGCCCACGGATATCTTTAATGTGTATGCGTCCCATAGATTTTTTAATAAAAAATCACCCTTACAATTATATCAACAATAATTGATACATTTGTAAGGGCGATCTTCGCGGTGCCACCTTACCTTGTACTTGTCGAATGCTCCAATTTGTTATTGACACATTCTTTGTTCTATAACGGGAACTTCCCGAAAGGTTCTACTTTCCCGACATGACATCGGAATTTCTTCCTTCAGCTCAGCTGTGTCTGCAGCGTCGTTGCTTTTATAGGAATACTATAAAGCACTTGTTTTGATTTGTCAAATCTTGGTGCCCGCGGGAAGAATCCCTTGTTCACGCAGGCAGGGGAGTTCCTTTTATTTTTGTGTCAGGGGTGGGATTCGGACCCACGACTTCAGCGTTACTTGCCCGCCACACTTTATCTGTGCCTATGGGAAGAGTCGAACTTCCTTCTAGTGTTTATGAGTCACTCGTTCTAGCCGTTGAACTACATAGGCCCAACTTCGCTCCGAATTATCGTCGGAGCTTCGATGGGCGAATAATACATAACCTATCATTACTCGTCCGTCCGAAGCACCGAAAGTATCGAGGCGCGAAGGAGGAAACTACATAGGCATGAAGTGGGCGGGTGAAAGTGCTGCGCTCTAACCAGCTGAGCTACCCTGACTTAACTTACTTTTCTACCATTTGTTTTAGTTTAAGCAATATATCTTTCGTGAACGGTTTTTCTATTTCTCCCTTTTCAACCCATTCATAATATTCCAACTCTGATTTTCCATCCCCCAGTGCTTTATGCGTATATCGAACATGATAACCTCCGTCTTTCGAGGTCAGTTCGAATAATTCATTTTCTTTCAAGTCAGTTACTCGGTATTCCATTTCTGCTCCATTAATATCTTGATTCCTGTATATTGTGCCAATTCTTATTGGCCATTCGCTCGTTTTTTCTACCTTAATGGAATCTATCCACTTTGGTGTATTTAGGGGGTTGATATAAAAAGCGTAAACTTCTGCTGCAGGCTTGTCGATTTCGACGACGATTTTATTTTCCTTCATATTACTTTTTTAAAAATATCGTGGGATCGTATGTGTTTGTCGGGTTCCACAAATACCATCCAGACGTTGCATGTGCATCATACGTTGCCTGTATTTGTTTGCGCACCATATCGGGCGTATACACTGCGCCCAAATCAAATGCTTGCAGCCACGGTCGGAATTTGCCAAGCGGGGTATCTGGTTTTATTGTATTGTTTTTTTCGCTTGCGTCAAACTGCTGCGTGGAAGAGGCAATAGCTATTGTGGTGCTCGCAAGCGATTGCAATAATTTTGCACGTCGAAGTTCCGCTTGCGACATGGATTGGAACACGATTTCGTACGGATACGCTGCGGGGTTTTTGTATCCGAATGAACCGTTCGCGTAATGGCTTGGGTACACCATAGGACTGACATAATCAAAATACGGAAGCGCGTATTCAAGCACTTGGCCAATACCCATGTCTGTTGTGCTTACTGTGCTTAACCCGAACAGGTCTAATGAGAGCTTCGCGTCTGTTTGCCCAAGATGTTCGGATATATATGCGAAAAACGCTTTAATTTGTTTTGCCTTATTTAGTTTTGTCGCATCGTATGTCGGATACGCGAGCAAGCTTATGTCGCCGTCAGACGGGAATCTGATGTAATCAAAATTGATTTCGTCAACACCGAGGTTTATGGCTTGGTTTGAGATATCAATCAAATAGTCCCATACTTCTGTATTTGCAGGGTCAACCCACGCAAGGTTTTTTTTATCGCGCCAAATAGCTCCGGTATACGCGTTGCGAACCGCAAGTTCCGGTCTATGCTCCGCAAGATATACATCTTGGAACCCTGCGATGCGTGCAATGACATATATGTTGTGGCTATGGAGTTTTTCAATAAGGTCTTTGAAATTCGGGATTTGGATTTGTTCTACTCCGAGTTTTTTAATTGCGTCGCTTGTCGTTTCAAACATGACACGGCCGGTGTAATCCTTGATGTCAATTACCACGCCGTTCAGTTCTGTGGTGTCTGCAAGGTTGATGATTGTGTCAATGGTTTTTGGATTTCCTGCAGACCATGCGGTCAAATATACTGCCTTGACGGTTTGCGGGACAGGTGACAGGCGTTTGGGCTGTTGCGGAGTTGGTTGGGGAGCGACTTTTTGCGCAACGAATGTGATGACTTTTGGAAATCCGAATATGGGCTGTTGTGCATTGTGGTTGCGCAACCCGAACGAAAAAATGCCAATTGAAATCACGGCTCCGAGTCCGAGCGCGAACAATGCAGTATATTTATGTAAGTGAATAATCATGCTGTGGATAGTGAAAAATATAAGGACCGAGAACGGTCTCTAACAAGGCTTACCCCGTTAGAAATAGCCTGCCCTTAAGCCCTACGGGCGCGCTTGAACGCGGGCGAGATTTCTAACGGGGCTTAGGAACTACGCGGTATGTCAAAAATTCAGTGTATCAGTATACCGTGTTTCTTTCCAGCAGCAGCCGACCCGCAATTGGGCTTTCGCGCGGTCCGGATGAACTTTTTCCTACATGAGGATTTTTTATTAGTATGAGCTTGTGAAATTTACCTTCTTTTGCTTAAGCTTCGGAGGGTTTACTCTCCTTCGCGAAAAGCCACGGAATACCAATTATCTACTCCGAATTCCTTTTCTGATTTTTCGTGACAGCCATTCTGAAGCATGAGCGTAGGATGGTAAAATGCAAGCGCGGGTCGTACGGGAAACAGTTGCGGCAAATAAAATATTGATTATTGTTTCCAGCGCGTGTATATGGTATTATGTTTTCATCCCTCACGCCAGAAGACCATGGGCTGTGCCCATGCCTGCACGCCGAAGTGCGTTTTAACAACGCAGGCATGCCTGCACGCCGAAGTGTATTTCGACACGTAGGCGTGGATGAATGACGTTTCGGGATGTCGCCCAAAGTGCGAGAAAGTAGGTACCACGAGCTTCGCACGTGGGGCTCCATTATAAATAAAATGGTTATACGATATGGACAAACGAAATCTCCATTAACTTAGCTCAGTGATTACAAATTTTGGTATACGGATACAAGAAAATAAAGCATTTGCAGACATACTCACTCAATTTGGCACGTTTGTGTGTTGTTTGGAAAATGGTACGGTGCAGGTTCAAAGCCCTGATGGATTCACCGGAGATGTTCCCGCAGAAGTTCTGAAAAAGGCAAAGGAACTATTGCGCGGTATAACTGAGTCAACTGAAATGTCTTAATGCCAGCAAAGTGATATCATCAGACCACGACTATTCAATTCATCAATCATTCAAAACAAACTTTCTCCTTGTCTTTACCTCAAAGGTCATTGATGCTGAAAATGCCTTTGGAGTCTAATGTTGGGTGGCATTATACACGGGGTTGATTTTTTCATTTTTTGTGCTATAATGGGGACGAGTGAGCGTATTCCCAATTAGCTCTTTTGAGCGGAAAGGGAACTCCAAGAGTTATGTATCGAACCTCCGACGTAAGTCGGGGGTTCGATTTTGTGGAGACTCGCGCGTTTATGGAATATTACATAGGGCGTTTTGCTGCGGCACATATGGTCTTTTTCTATTCAGGTTGTTCGCTGGACGAACACCCCGTTATTGTTCCGCAAGGCAGAACTGGTACTGGGGTGTATAAAATCCGCGGTCAGTACGGGATGGATTTACGCCTTGCAATCCCTATCGGAAGTTTGCTCCAAAAGTTATGATTTTAAGTGAGCGCTGTCCGATAGGGATTGCAAGGCGCAAGATATGTATATATTTTGCCGTGTGCGGATATGAAAGTCAACCCCGTAGTAGATTTTTAACAAGCTTCGCAATTCGCGTTTTCAACTTTTTAACGTAGGTCAAAAAATCACTACAGGGTCAATTCGTTGTTCAGGTGATACCACAATGTAATGGCTTCAATGCCCCTGGGTAATGGTGTTAACTATTTTTTCAACTTCATATAACGCGTACGTGCATAGACACATAATGTATGGGTATAGCTCGTAAATGGTAATTGTTGATTCTGTAATATACCTGTTGATTTCGTTAATTCAGAGAAAGGGTCGCTCAATGTGTCACCCTTTGATGTTCATTGTGCATCTTTGCCGCATGGTACAATGAGATGAATGAATATGAAAATCAAACAAAATATTTCTCTCAAGCGCTATACCACACTCGGTATCGGCGGACCCGCTGAATATTTTTGTTGCGTAAAAACGTTGTCTGAATTAAAGCAGGCGTTTATGTTTGCCAAACAAAACGTATTGCCTGTTACCGTGATGGGCGGCGGCAGTAATGTGTTGATAGCCGATGCAGGGGTGCAAGGCTTAGTGATATGCGTTGCGCATGATACATGTGTGATCAGCGGCAACCGTATTGTTGTCGGTGCCGGAATGTCTCTGGATAAACTGGTTGAGATGTCGGTCAAAAAGAATTTACGGGGATTGGAAAATTTGAGCGGCATTCCGGGAACGATTGGCGGAGCGATTTACGGAAACGCCCGCGCATTTGGTGGGAGCATAGGTGATATGGTCCGCCAGGTGGTATTTTTTGACTGCAACGGCGTTAAAAAATCATTTTCTCAAGATGCGTGCGGATTTTCATATGGTACAAGCGTGTTCAAACAGAAACAGGGTGAAATGCCCGGTGTGATCTGGCAAGTAGAGCTGTTTCTTGATGTTGGTTCAAACATGCCATGGGAAAAGATGAATTTGCGTCAAGCAATTATAGCGTATCGCAACGTTCGATATCCTCCAAAGAACAAAAGCGCCGGATGTTTCTTTGGCAACGCAGCTGCTGGAATGTTCAGTCCGAATTTTTTAAGCAAACTTCCTCGTTTTGCCAAATCGCAAAAGGAAATAGGCGCGGGTTATTTGTTAGAGCAAGCCGGGGTTGCGGGAAAAAAGATTGGCGGTGCGCAAATTATGCGGCATCAAGCAAATTATTTCGTCAATGCGGGTTCTGCGACCGCCCTGGACGTGATAAAGCTTGCACAATTCGCTCAAAAGAAAGTTTTTGAACGATTCGGCGTCCGTTTGCAGCACGAAGTGCGATTAATGGGTTTTGACCGCGACCCGTTTGCGGAATCTTGCCCGCAAGTGTCTGGAGCGTAAGCGACTGGCAGGCAAGAGTTTTTCATTTTTTGCATTCTGTTTTTGTCGCGCATTGATTTTTTTCATGTGTGTGAGTTATCCACACTTGCCAAACTTTTTTTGCGTTCTACAATTGATAGCAAGAAGCACATTGCATTTTATATTTTTGTTTCTTTTCATAATCAAGCGTGCAAGTCGAACGCTTGCAATTAATTCTTTGCGCGTAAGCGCGTAAACATATTTACATCTATGTCAGCAAAGAAGAGAAAGGCGGCCAAGAAAGTGGCAAAGAAGCCTGCAAAGAAGGCAAAGAAGGCAAAGAAGGCACGAAGGGCTCGCTAACTTTGTTCTCACCAGTCCCTTACTTGTATTCTTGATTGTGCGCAATCAAGGCCGCAAGCAAGGGACTGGTTTTTTGTTCCCGTTCCACGCCCTTGCCCCCACACCAAAATTTGGCATGAGGGGCTTGCCCCGTTAGAAGTCGCGAACGCTCGTCTTTTATGTCATATATATTTGTGCCATTACAATAATTATGATATATGATATAATGCTGCCTCTTGTGGTAAAATATCATGGTCTTCGCAAGAACAAAGTTCTTGCGAAGACGAAGCCCATAAATAACAATGACCAAGAAGTGTTTTTAACACTCTTCTGCTACAAAATTTAATAGCAGACTTCTAACGTGG
>Ga0066636_10000251_pt1 | contig 27938 bp, 21 predicted proteins | sample CryGeyCG2014_080_2_FD_62736 | JGI IMG/M metagenome (GOLD analysis project Ga0066636, IMG submission 62736) | Groundwater microbial communities from aquifer - Crystal Geyser CG07_land_8/20/14_0.80 | ecosystem: Environmental > Aquatic > Deep subsurface > Groundwater | place: USA: Utah: Grand...
AGTCGCACTTTAGAGGTTTCCAGAAACCGTTGAGCCAGTAGAGCTACTTCTGAGGACCGGCAGCTAAATGAAGAATGCTGCTTTCCCCGATCAGATAGGCGGTTGCGAGAAAAGTATGCAGTATCCCGATGACCCGAAATTTAGCGGACATTGTTAGTTACGGTTCCGGTCATCACCGTTGAGATAGTCTTTCTCCACAATCCGGCCGATGCCGCCTTCATTACTTCAAGCGCAAGCAGCGCGGTAATGGCCGACGCACTTGCAGCCGGAGTCTCTCGTCCCCTCTCAGCTTTTTCGCCCAAACAGACGTAACTTCTCAAAAAAGGGGGGCACGCGCCCCCCTTCGCCTCGCGAAGTGAATTCGCGCGGCTCATCCCCCGCGGTCGGGCGCTTTTCGCCCTCCGGTCTGCCTTCACTCTTCCCCCGACTTATTGAGATGATACAAGCAGACGAACAAAAGTGTTACGACGGCTCTTTCGGAGAATCGGGGTCGGCGCCGAGCCGGCCTGCAACCAAGACGCGAACGGCCACTTGCTCGCTCTCGGGAAGAAGTTTGATGGTCCGGTCGAGCTTCGGCCCCGCATTTTTTTTCAAATAGGATATCATGAACACCAGAAATTCTTCCTTGGGTTCTCCTGCCTGAAACGTTGAATTGAACTGAAGCAAACGAGGTAGATCCTCCGGCCAGGCGAGTTCGTAAAGGTAATGGAAAAGTTCGTGGCGTGCAACTTTAGGCTGCCCGTTGATCCCTTCCAGAAGTTCCTTCAGGCCATCTTCGCGAGCCATGAGAAGGGAATGCAGCCCGACGGCATTCGCAGCGAGAAAAACCGTGGGACACTGCTTCAACGTCTGAAGTCCTTGGAAGTTTTTCTGCGAGAATAGAGAATATAATGAATTCAGGCGGATCTCAGGGGTCTCCGACTCATCCAGGGCGATATTGGTCAGCAGCTCGCCGGTGGTTTCTATCGAGTAGCTCCCCATTGAACTGATCGCCATTAAACGCACCTCAACTGCCGGGTCGTGCAGCATGCGTTCAAGATGTTCGAAACCGGATTCATCGCCTATCTTCTTTAGTGAGGCCGCAGCCGACTGGCGAACCCATTTGTCGGGATGTTCCAAGCCTTCGCGGATCAGTGAGACAAAGGGGAGATTGTATTCCGATAAATCGATGAGCTTGAGCAACAAGGGGCCGAACTGCTCGTCGAGACCCTGAACGAGCTTCAAAAGATCCTTGACCTGCTCTTCAGGGCGATCGCGCCATTCAAGGTGAAGGAGCCGGTTTGCCTCCGGTGAGGTTGGATTGACCAACAATCTGAGCAGACTTTCCCCTCCAAGACGTTTCAAGGCAAAAAGCGCGGTTTCAACGAACTGGTAATTGGCATAGTTTTCTATTCCATCGAGTGAATCTTCCATGGCCTTGATGATCGTTGGAATATGCATTTGGTGCCCGCTGCTGCCGAGGATCTCGACGGCTTTTCCCTTGCGAAGAAGGTCGGTTCCCGCCTCGATCACAGCCAGTGCCTCGGACTCAAGGAAAGCAAGGTCGATCGGAAGGTTCTCGACCCGCGAGGAAACATCCGCCAGCGCGGAGAGCAGATACGGTCTGCAAGCGGGAGAGGATTCTTTGACGCTTTTCATCAAGCGCTTCAGAAATCGACGTCCGCGTGCCGGATGGAAAAAAAGGAAGTCTTCAACTTTCATTGCAACGCGGGTCTGAACGTTTTCCGGGAGGCCTGGAATCCGGCGAATCAGAACCCCAAGCGCGGAACCTCCCAGATCAATGATGTCGCAGATGGCATCGTCGAGATGCTTGGGGCTGACCTTGGCCAGTCGCCTGGTCTTTCGGGCAAGGCGTGGGATATCGCGATTTAGCGGAACTTCCGGTTCTTTCTGAGAACTTTTTTTAATCTCACTCATTTTTTTCCACCATCATGGAATCTCGGGCCACCGACATATCCAATACTTAACCAGCGTAAGCGCGTAACAGATCGGTCATGCGGATTCGGTCAGTACCGTCAGATACGGCGATTTCGAGCAGTTTTCTGGTTTCCACCCTGATCCGTTCGGCCTGGGCGAAATTCAACACCTTGGCAAGTACAAGCCCCAGAAAGGCCGCCTGAAGGGAATCCTTTTCAACTGCTTTCTGCCAGTAGAACCAAAACTTATTCGGCTTGTTACGGCCCAGGTATGCCAAAGCAGCCAGAGCGAGGGCTTCCCCATTTTCTGGGTCTTCCTTCAAAATCGCATCGAGCTCTTTCTGGGCTCCGGCGAAATCGCCGGAATAAAAGAAGGCCTTTCCGAATAAAAGGCGATCTTCCAGGAAGCGGGGCTTGTAATCACCGATCCGGCGAAGCCAGGGCATAACGGCGGCCGGTAATCCGGCGGCAAGGAAGAGCTCGACTCGGGAAATGATCTCAACGAGACTTTCCATGCCGTCGCGGAGTTTATCCCAGAGCGCCTGGCCTTCCTCCGGATGGCCGCGCAACACCGAAAGGCGGCCGTACCAGACGGCGACCTCCTCATCGTTCGGCGCCAGCGGAAGCAGTTGTTTGAATGCCCGTTCCGCCATATCGAGGTCGTTGAGCCGCATTGCTATGTAACCTTGCAGAAACAATCCGTGCGGGTGTTCGGGAAAATCGGCAAGGGTCTGGACGAGCGTCTGCAAGGCTCCCTGAAAATTTTTTTCGAGAAGCTTCAGTTCGACCAGTGTAAGAGGAATTTCAGGAATCGTGGGAAGTTCGAGCATCGAATCAAGGAGGAATTGCCGGGCGCCCTTGATGTCGCCGTCGAGCGAGATCGATTTCGCGAGATTGATCCGGTGTCGCGGCTCTTGGGGCTGTGCTCCATAAAGCGCGGTGTAAAGCTGTGCCGCCTCGGCAAACTGTCTGGATTGGAACAGCAGATTCGCCAATTCATCAGTGACGAAGTGGTCAGCGGGGTCTTTCTTGTGCAGATCTCGCATTTCGTGGATCGCCATCGCAAAAGTGGCTTTTCCATCGTAGAGGGCATCCAGGATGTCATAAACCTGGGTCTCGAAACTGCTGAGCTTTGCTCCGGCCATAGGCTCGCCGGCACGCTTTTGCAGCACAGGAAGCCGCCGCAGCACCTCATCCATTTTCATGCGGAGGATAGGTTCATCGGGAACGCGTGCAATAGCCCGCTTCAGGTGGTCGATGGCAGGCTCGATTTGGCTGTCAGCCAACAGTAGATCGACCATCAGGACATGGAAAGGCGGATGCGACGGAGCCATCATCAGCGCCCGCTTCACGGAAGTCATCGCTTTTTCTTTGGTGTCCAACGCCATCTGGCATCGGATCAAACCTTCGAGGGCTTCGGTCGAGGCGGGAACGGCATTCACAGCTTTCCGGAAAACCTCCAGCCCATCCTGCCAGCGTTCAAGGGATAGAAGATCGCGCCCGAGGGCGAGCAACTCGTCCGGTTTTCCGGCGAGCTTTTCGGCCAAGGGAAGCAAAACACCGACCGATTCAGATTTCCGGCCCATCGCGCGAAGCACCTGTGCCCGCGAGCTTTTCACCTCGACATCGTCAGGCAGGAACTCTTCGGTACGCTCGAATGCGGCGAGGGCTTTGGTAAGGTCTTCGAGAAAAAGATAAGCTTTCCCGATATTGAACAGAGCAAGAGGATTATCCTGATTTCGGTTCAAGGCGCGACTCAGCAGCTCAACTGATTTCTGGGCAAGCCCTTTCTGAAGGAATGCCGCCCCGATATTGATCAACACATCCTCGTTGTCGGGTTCAAGAGATAGCGCGCGATTGTAATTCTCGATCGCTTGGTCGAAAAGGCCGCGTTCCTGAAGATCGACTCCGCGATGGAAAAGCTCCTGGGCGTTTTCCATCTCAGAACTCTTCTTCCCGCTTTTGATGATCCTGGGCGGGGTTGGTCTTCATATGTTTTTCTTCCTTGAATTTCTGGAGATTCTCGATCATCGCGGTGTAGTTCTCGACCTCCTGCGGGGCGCACTCCCTGAACTTGGAGTATGCCTCGAAGTAGCGATAAAAGAGACGGGTATTCGACCCACCCATTTTGTTTTTCGCAATATTCAGCTCGGATATCGGAATCATGAAGTTGTCTTTTCCCCATTCCCATTCCAGAAAGGGAGTCTCGAAATCGTTCAGGTAATCGCAGTAGAGAAAGAAGATCACGTAAGGGTCGTAGAGCAGCCCCATGATCTCTTCGAGATCCTCGCGGCGCGGACGCCGGTTACTGACTGCTTTAGGCAAACCCGCCGTCGCGATAAGGGTAACGCCCTCTGAGGCCGCGATGCTCTTGAGTTCGGCTGAAAGCTGGTTGCACTTTTCAAAAAAACTCATGTGGGTTGCTTTTACGTGAATTTTGAAAAGAGGGTCGATGATGACCGCCAAGTCGCCTCCACGCTCAAGTTTGGTGCGCTTGACAAGCTTTCGGATGTCCTCGATAAAAATCCGGCCTGAAGATTCATCGACAATGAACAACCGTTCATTGGCGGCCTCGACTCGTTTCATTCCTTCAATGCGGCGCTCTTCGAAAATGGGATTCGTAATGTAGGGGTTCTTCACGTAATCGATTGGCACTTCCTGCGCCTGGGAAACCATTTTGGCCATGACATCCAGGCGGTTCATGTCAAGAGAGAAAAAAAGGACCGTCAACGCGGGGTTGAGGGTTGTCAGATCCCAGGCCAGTTGCGTGACGAAGGTGGTCTTTCCCATTCCGACCCCGCCGGTGAACAGGTAAAACTCGTGCTGGAAGCCGCCCATTCGCTCCTGAAGGAGAGGGAAATTCGAATCGAGGCCGCTGTAGCCACGTTTGCGGTTGTGGTCGTCAGCGACAAGCTGGCGCATTTCTTCCAGGTGGCTGCCGAGATTGCGGATGTAGCCGGTGGTTCCTTGAAGGAAAATGGCCCGAAGTTCCTGGATGCAGTCGCCTAGAGTTTCAAAGGCATCTTCCTGGCCGTGAGCTATCTGTTCTGAATACTGAATCAAAAGCCTTCGGGTCTGATTACGGATGTTTCGATCTCGGATTCGCTCCAACACAGGATCCAGATCCTCCAGCATCTTTACGCCCGGATATGAAAAGGGAAATGTAAAAAGCCTCTCAACTCGCTCGGGTCCGACAATTTCGAGGCGGGTCCGGCTCCCATTTTTTTTCTCGCGGAGCCAGTCAGTCAGATTGGAAAGTGTCAGGGCCTCGCCCGCTTCGAGTATTTCAAGCATGGTTCCCAAAAGGACTCTGTTTCCCTCGACACCCTGGAAATCGGAAACGCTGAAATGTTTCTCGCGAAGCCGCCGTCCAGCCAGAGGCGGGTCGAACGCCATATTTGCAACGATGAACTCTTCGTCGAGCGCGATCTCCGCGAGAAAGAGCTCCAGGGTGGAATTGGGTGCCTGGGAAACGAGGGCCGGATCAAGTTTGATCTTGGGTTTGTTTTTGGGTTTGGGCTGTCGCTTGATGTTGGGCACAGATAACCTCCCGGTAAATTCCAACCATGGTACCACCCGCTCCCCTGGACATGCAAATCATGTAAGGAAAGGTTTCAACCCTGCCGCTGCCGCCCGGATAACAGGTTTGTCGCTTCTCCCGGATTAACGTAAAATGTTTTTTGGTGGGAATAGGAAACCCGGCCAGTGCCGCCGCCCGGTATTCGGCGCACATTGGCGACGTCCGTCACGTCGACCGCAACCTTGCTGCTCTGGCGGGCGAAGCTAAAATACGCAGCCAGAGTGGCCCCGATAATCAGGTTTTGAACCGTGGGCTCCCCTCCGGGATGTTTAATTATCACGTGGCTACCGGGAACTTCATTAGCGTGACACCAGATGTCTCCTTTTTTTGCTACAGCGAACGTAAGGATGTCATTTTGGCGGCCGTTGCGTCCCACGTAGAATTTGCATCCATCGACTTCAACGAGTGGGTGAAAGCGTTTCGCTGCTTCCCTTGTTTCGCGGGCATCTTTTTTTGCCTTGCCGGGTTTCGGGCGTTTTTCGAGCCGAGGAAGGCTCATCAGATCGGTAACTGATGGAGCGTTTTCGCAAAACCAGATCTGTTCTTTCAACCAGGTGATTTCCCCATCGATTTGACCGATGCGGCGTTTGACTTCGGCCACCCCGCGAACGGCCTTCTTGTACAACTTGAAAAGCGTCTGCGCATTCCGGGATGGACTCTTTCCGGGATCGAGAACGATCTCGACGGAATTTCCCGATTCAAGGTCCGGTAAAGTCACGGCCGGCGCCCCCGGTGGGATGTCTTTCAGATTGCACAGGATCAGATCTCCATGGCGCTTGAACCGATCGGCATCTCTATAGTTTTCGAGATCCCGGCGAAGGGTTTCCCATAGCTGGGTCCGCGCATCGAGGTCACGTGTAAATCCGGCGCGTGCCTGATCGCGGGCGGCGGCAAGCCGCTTTGCCCTGAAGCCGTGTTCCTCGGTCCAAAGCATTGCATCGTTTACGGTCGAAAAGCTCATGGCATCGGCCGCCATCCCTTCGAGGTGGGTCAACCTCGCGGGAACCAGGGCAATCACCTTTCCCAGCGCCTGATAGAGCATGACGGGGCCTGAGCCGCAGGCTTCCGCGGTAAGGCTTTCCCATTTTTCAACAAGAGAAGTGGAAGAAGTGGAAGAGGTCGCCGCGGCACGGAAGGCCAGTTCCCGGGTCATGGTCGGGGAGAACCCGGCCAGACGGCCTTTCCAGGATGCGGGCGGGGCGGCCATGACGACGGCTACCTGGTCTGCTGAGCCGGCAGGCGGGGGCCCCTCTGGAACCGGCGGGTGGTAGAGAACTTTGAGGCGGTTGTTTCCGGTAGACCTATATTGTTCGAGGACGTTCCAGGCATCGTCGCATAAAAGCAGATTTGCCACGCGGCCGGTAAGTTCGGCTACAAGATGGAAGAGCTCTTTCGATCCGAAAAAGCGATCGCGGCATGTCAGGCTTAATCCGGCCACTCTATCAGGTGGAAACGAGCTCGAGGAAACGAGCTCGATGCCGGTCAGGCGAGAATCTTTCCCGAATCGTTGGAGAGCCCTGCCCATCGGGGTAGCAACGGGGGCTTCCTCCCAGTTTTGGGAGAGCCAGATTCCCTGATGATCGGGCCGCAGGTGAATCTCGAGGCAGTACCAGCCGTCTGATAGCTTGAGCAGCAGGCCAAACCCGTCCGGGGCAAGGTCGACGATCCGCGTGATCTCTGGTGGGGAAGGAAATCCTGACCTGATCTCTTTGACCTGTCTTTTCAGCGAAAAAAAATCCATGTTGTTCGAACCGTCGGTAAGCGGTTTATCCTTGAAACTTCGTTAGAAGGCGATTTCGCGCTCAGGATAACGCAACCTCCGCTCGCCTTCAAGTTCGTGGGTAGGCTTTATCGCCAAAATTAGCAGGCAGCCACAGATTTACACGGATATTTTGCGTTTCTATACGGGAAAAAGATCTTCATTTTTAAAGAGTTTGGTCGTTTGGCGGCAGATGAACGCAGATGAACGCAGATGAAGAGAGGAAAGAAAGATTTTTTAGCCGCAGATGAACGCAGATTCGGAGGAAACCTAGAGGAATGGCATGAAACCGGTGTCTGGCAGTACCGTGACGGGTACAAGCCCCAAAAAGGCGGTAATAGAGGATGATGGTGGCGACATCTCAAAAGCCGGGAGAGTGTCAATGGACGCAAAAGGCTTGTAACATAATTAATTTGGACCTTTCAGGGGTTTGTGATATGCTTTGTACATGCTGAATTTGAAAAACCAAATTGTTTACTTTGATATTTGGCTGAAGGCCTTTCAGACTCTGAATGAATCTCAAAAGAGATGGTTTGCCGCTCAGTGTGCCATTACCCTCCCGGAACCAGCAAGTGGAACAAGATCGAGCACAGAATGTTTTCATTTATCAGCATGAATTGGAAGGGAGACCCATTGGTCGATTTTGAAACGGTAGTGAACTTAATAGAAGGAACAACCAATCGAAGGGGACTGAGAGTGAAGGCCTGTCTTGATCCGAAAGAGTATGAAATTGGGGTCAAAATTTCCGATAAAACCATGAAAGGACTTCAGATTTTAGCAATTTAATAAACCTCGCGAGCAAAATCAGGCAGGTCACCTCAAAGCCAGGGGAGGGTCAGAAAATACCCGGCGTTAGCACCTGCCAAAAGCTTTAGGCAATTTTAGTAACCGCGGTTGTATTCTTGGGTGTGACCTTCACGTAATGTTGCGGCGCAAATTGGCAGCGCTTCCAGCCGTTGGTGCGGATGCTCTCAAGCCTCCGCCACTTTTCCGCCATTCAAACAAAGCCCGAGTTGGTAACAACTTCAAAAATGTTTCAAAGATCATGCCCGCATTCTTCAAGAAAAACTCCGATGGCTCTTTCTGGCAGTTAGCTGTGAAGGAATGCATGTTCTTTGACCCGTTCTCCTTTTTTTCTTCTCCAAATCTGCGTTTATCTGCGTTCATCTGCGGCTAAAAATCTTTTTTTGCTCCTTCTTTCTTCCCCAGATCTGCGTTCATTCGTGGCTCGATTTCATCATTTCGAACGAGTGGGAGAAGTCTAAATTTTTTCCCTGCCATTTTTCCCCGTCAAATTCTTCTTGACAAATGCCGGATCACTGAACACACTCTTTCTCCCGAAACTCAATCCTCGACATTGTACCCACTTGGAGGAAGCATGAGAACCAGAATTCTTTTGGCAATCTCGATACTGGTGGTCTTCGGGAGCGGATTGTGGCTTGCCTTACCCGCCCGAGCTGTCACTGACGGATATATGCGTCAGAATCTCGAAAGGGAACACTTCCCCGAACTCTTGATCAGATCCGCTATCTACCCCAAATCAACTCATGATGTCTTTGTCCAGGAAAAGAAAGATTACGTTCACGGATTGCCACGCACGAACCTTCCCATGATTTACGAACCTGACGTCCTGACCTGGGAACTTTCTATGGCAGCTCATCGCAAACAGATTCTCGGAATGCCACCCACCAACGATCCCCCACTTCCAGACCTGGTTTCTCCTGTGCCGATGGGCCCGGGGCTGATGTTTCCCGGCGCTCCGGGGCAGGTTCAACTGACGCCTCTCGGCGATCAATCATACTACTCGAAACCTTTGCCCGACGGCTCTGGCGAGACAATGGACCGTCTTCTTCAGCGGGCCCGAAACGCAGGAATGACAAATCAGAACCAATTCCAGGCTGAGTCGATTAAGCAACGCCTCAGCGCCCACATGGACTCCCTTGGAACACCGGCTCCGGCTGCTCCCAATCCAGGAATGGGAATGCCTCCCCTGGTTCCGGTTCTTCCCGGCCAACTTCCCCAGGGAAGGGCTGCTGATTCCTACGACCGAAATTACTGAACCAAGACGATGGAACCTATCGCTTCCCTGTTTGATGAACTGACGACTTGCGAGCGGAAACAGCTCGAAAAACTAGACAGTCCCCCTGCAATTCAAGCTTTCCTCGATGGATTGACCTACAGTAGCGATAAATTTTATCGGTGCCCGATTCAGGTAATTCGAGACCGTGTCGGACACTGCTTTGACGGGGCTTTGTTCGCCGCCGCAGCTCTCAGAAGGCTGGGATATCCCCCCTTGCTTCTGGAAATGTTGCCGAACGACAGGGATGATGACCATATCCTGGCTCTTTTCAAGTTTGAAGGTCATTGGGGCGCCATCGCGAAATCGAACTTCGTTGGGCTCCGATACCGCGAACCTGTTCACCGCACGCTTCGAGAGCTGGTTTTGTCCTATTTCGAACAGTATTACAACGTTGCCCGGGAAAAGACTCTCCGCGGGTATACGCTCCCGGTGAATCTCGAGGCCGTCGATTCTTTTTCCTGGATGACAAAAAACGAGGATCTTGAAGAGGTCGCAGGTCTTCTCGAACGCGCACGAAAGCTCCGTTTGCTGACACCCGAAATGGTCAAGCGGCTATCCAAGGTCGATCCTCGCTCTTATGAAGCCGGTTTGCAAGGCTCCCGGCCTGATGGCCTGTTTAAGCCTTAAAATTGTTTTTGTCTGTACAGGCAAGTAGGGCGGGTTTCCCCGCCCTACTTGCCTGTGAGCGCTACTTGCGGTTGATGCTGCTGAGGCTCTTCATACCCAGGAATTGAGCGTCTTCGCCCAGCTCCTCCTCGATACGGAGAAGACGGTTGTATTTAGCGACGCGATCGGTTCGGGAAGCCGAGCCGGTCTTGATCTGGCCGGCGTTGACCGCAACCGCCAAGTCGGCGAGAGTGGTGTCCTCAGTCTCTCCGGAGCGGTGGGAAACGACCGAGGTGTAACCATGCCGCTTCGCGAACTCGATAGTCTGGAGGGTCTCGGTCAGGGTGCCGATCTGGTTGAGCTTGATCAGAATCGAGTTGCAGACACCCTTTTCGATTCCTATAGCGAGCCGATCGACGTTGGTGACGAACAGATCATCCCCGATGAGCTGGGTCTTTCCTTTGCTCTTTTCGGTCAGGTATTTCCAGCCTTTCCAATCGTCTTCGGCCATACCGTCCTCGATCGAGACGATCGGATATTTGCTCACCCAATCGAGCCAATAGTCGGCCATCTCTTCAGGAGTTCGCTTGGATTTGTCGGACTTTTTGAAAATGTATTTTCCGTCCTGGAAGAACTCTGATGCGGCCGGATCGATGGCGATAAAGATGTCCTTTCCAGGTTTGTAACCGGCTTTTTCGATCGCGGCAAGGATTGATTCGATAGCTTCCTCGTTCGAGGAAAGATGCGGGGCGAAACCACCTTCATCGCCGACGGCTGTGTTGTAGCCCTTTGCCTTTAGGACTGATTTCAGAGCGTGGAAAGTCTCGACTCCCATGCGCAACGCTTCGTGGAAACAAGGAGCGCCGGCGGGCATTACCATGAACTCCTGGAAATCGACGTTGTTGTCGGCGTGAGCGCCTCCGTTAAGGATATTCATCATCGGAACCGGAAGGACGCTGGCATTAACGCCGCCGATATATCGATAGAGGGGGAGCCCGAGCAGATCCGCGGCGGCTTTTGCGACCGCGAGCGAGACTCCAAGGATCGCGTTCGCGCCAAGCTTTCCTTTGTTTGGGGTTCCATCGAGATTTATCATCGCACGATCGATGGCTCGCTGGTCGAGGGCATCCATTCCCTCGATTTCCTTGGCTACCTTTTCGTTGACGTTCTCGACGGCCTTGAGAACGCCTTTCCCGAGGTAGCGTTCTTTGTCGCCATCGCGCAGCTCGACGGCCTCGTGTTCACCGGTAGATGCGCCGGAAGGGACCGCAGCCGTACCGATCGCGCCGCTTTCCAGGGAAACTTCCACCTCGATTGTGGGGTTTCCACGGCTGTCGAGGATTTCACGCGCCTGGATTACATCAATACAGGACATTGCAACGCCTCCTTATCAATCTTTTAGCCCGGTGCCGATCGGGCAGTTATGGCTAATCAGTCTATCACAAATTCAGAATGGAAAAAAAGAAACAGGCCCCATGCCGCTTGAGGCGGAGTGGAGCCTGCTGACGGCAATGTTCGATCAGTTGCCTGGAACCGGCGCCGGTGGTTGAACCGGCCGTGGAGCCTTTTCGCCGCCACCGCCTGGAATGCCCACCGGAAGCGGCAACTCAGCTGCAGGAGCGCTGATCGGGGTGCGTGAAGAAGAAAAACCGGCCGAATCTCCCATCGGCTGCTCCCACAGGGGAACATAGATCGAAATGACCAGGCTGGTGATCATGAAGATGACGGCCATGGCAGTCGTCATTCTCGACATGACGCCGCCACCGCCCCTATCGCCGAAAACGGTGCTTGAAGCACCGCCTCCGAAGGCGCCGGCCAAGCCTTCTCCCTTGTCGGCCTGAAGCAGTACAATCACGATAAGCCCGATGCAAACGATGAAGTGAACGACCTTCACCAAAATGGCAATCATCAGCGTGCTCCTTAGTGTGCTACTTGGTATGCTACCAATAGAAACGACAGAAGTTGAGTTTAGCAACCACACCAGAAAAAGTCAAACCGAAAATTTAGCCGAAATTTAAACGACAATTGAAATAATCAGCGATTGATGATACAAGTAGGTGGGGAAACCCGACACGTACAAGCACGCGAGTTCGTGCAAAAGGAGCATCATCATGGGTAAGGGCGACCAGAAAACCCGCAAAGGCAAGGTCTTCCGCCACAGTTTCGGCAAAACAAGGCCAGGGAAAGTCCGCTTGGCCGGAAAAACCGCGAAAAAATCCTGATCTGCCGGCATTCGGCAGCCCGGAACCGTGGTTCAGCCGCCACCCCTCCAGGATTGCAAAATGTAACATCCCGGGTATCTTCTCAATTATTCGTGGTAACCCAATGGTTTCTGCTTGAAGAGATTTCTCCCTTCGGTCGAAATGACAGCCTTGTTTGTCATTCTGAACGTATGTGAGGAGTCTGCTTTAATCTAAATATTTGGTTTATTCCCCTTTTTTTGAGAAGGTACCATCCAGGTACAAAAGTGCGACTCTCGTGTTTTTCGCATTGCGTTTCGACCCAGAGTGGTGGCGGCTTCCAGCCGCTGGAGTGAAAATTGTCGAGCCTTCGTTTTTTTTCGGGCATTTCTGCGTAGGGCGTAGTTTAAGCTGTTTAAAACCTCGACATGACTCAAGGGTCACACCCCTGGGGGATTGGGTTGTGACGGTCGGCGATTTGTGGTGTTTGCACCGAATGCGGGAGATCGTTCCCCCTGTCCTGCGTTCAGGAGGGGCCGGGTTGAGGGCACCCGGGGGTTTCCGCGGGTTTGAGTTGTGCGTCGCGTTGCATCGGCTCAAAATCGCAGAAAATTGCGAAAGCAGGCCGAATGTGGAACAGCGCCCGGTCGCGGCCCTTCGTTTTGAGAAGTTGCTTTGTGATTGTGATCGTCTGATTTTTTTGAGAAAGGAAACTTGGAAACGATGAGTCCGATCATTCCGATCGACCGCCAGAGAATTCGTTCGCAATCAGGTTCATCGGCCAGAGGAGGAGGAATAATGGATAAGCTTTTCGTGTTCTCCCTCGGCTTTCGTGAGATGGCCGCCGATGCCCTCAAGGTTCACGAGGTTCTGATGGTTCCGAAGCTCACGACGATGGCCGACTCACCGGCTTTCATTGCCGGCGTCGCGAATCTTCGAGGGAACATCATCCCGGTCGTCGACACGCACAAGAAGCTCGGTGTCGATCCTTCCCACAAAGGAACCGACCGTCTGGTGGTGTTCAAGATTGCAGGCGCCTACTTGGGATTCGTTGTCGACGCAGTAAAACTGCAACTCATTGAAGGAGTCATTGAGGGCAGTACCAGGAAGGCGAAGCCGAAAGGAAATGGCAAATTGGAATCCGTCGATTCCTCTGTTTCGGCCGAACTGATGGCCCACATTGGCGACCAACGGATTCCCGTCTTCGACCCCGAAACATTGCTTACCACAGAAGAGTTGGAGAGCATCGCGACCATCCGCAAGGCCTTCTGACGCGTATCGGTTGAATTCCGAATCGGAATTTATTTGGTATCATCTCAATAAGTCACTTTATTTTCTTGATAAGCTGCAAGCAGGGGTTTGCTTCTCCCCAAAGTGTCGGAAACTCGTCGAGGGGACGGAATCCGAGGGCCAGGTAAAACCGTCTGGTCAGGTCGTAGTTGGCGTCAGACCGCGACGGGCTCAGGGTCTTGACCTGGAGATACTCAACACCTTCGCGTGCCAGGAAGGCTTCGGCAGCCGTCACGAGATGCCTTCCGAAGCCCTGATGATGGCAATCGGGCATTACACCCATGACATGTATGTCAGCCGCGAATTTTCCGAACCGGCGCAGTGCAAGAAAGCCGAGACAGATTTCGTTCTTGAGCGCAGTCAGGGTAGGCATGGTGTCAATATCCCGGATGTATTGCGCTGTGGCTTCGGGGATGCCAAACCACCGCGGCAAAGCCCGAAGAATTGGTTCGCAAAGCGGGGCAGCGCCAAGGCTGGGTCCGACGATGGTCACCCCGGACATCCGAGAATCCTTTCCTGAAGGCGGCCAATCACTCGCCATGGCTCAGTTCACCAACTTCTGATAGGTGCCGTTACTGTGCATCAGTTCAGCGTGACGACCGATCGCCTCGATCTTGCCGTCATTCAAAACCATGATGCGGTCAGCAGTCTGAGCGGTCGACATCCGGTGGGTCACGATCAAGCAGGTAACCTTTGGAAAATTTTCCCGTAGGTTCTTCCAGAGCAGGAGCTCGTTCTCCGCATCAAGAGCTGATGTCACATCGTCCATGAACAGAACTTCCGGCTTCCCCGCAAGCGCCCGGGCAATCGACAGACGTTGACGCTGACCGCCGGAAAGAGTAATTCCGCGCTGCCCGATCTTTTCCTCGAACTGTTTCGGAAGGCTCCTTACTTCATCATCAAACTGGGCAAGCCACGTGCAGGTCTCGATCCAACCACGGGGGTTCCCGCGCCAGAAATCAATGTTCACCGCCACCGTCTCCGAAAATACTGTGGGTTCCTGCTGGATGAAACCGATCCGGCTTTTGAAATGGTCTTTCCGGGTCTCCATCAATGACAGGCCGTTGACGAGTATCTCACCGCTATCAGGTGTCAGAATTCCCGCGGCGAGGTTCAGGAGCGTGGTCTTTCCGGAGCCAATCTTTCCAACGATTGCAAGCGTTTCGCCGCGTTTGACGGTGAAGTTGAGGTCTGAAAAGGCGAAAGGAATAGTCGTGGAAGGCGACGTCGAAAGTGACGGGGAAGACAGCGCTGAAACTGGCGCTGAAACTGGCGCTGAAACTGGCGCTGAAACTGGCACTGAAACTGGCACTGAAAGTGGCTCGGGCTCAGGATTTGGCTTTCCAACGACCGGCTTTGCTGAAAGCATAAGGTGTTTGAACTCAACTTTTCGGAACTCGATGCTTTCTATGTGGTCGAGAGCGGTGTCGCCTTTTTTGTTGTCTTCCTGCCAGCCGCGTTCCGTCTCGACGATCTCCTCGAGACGGTCAATAGTCACAAACGTCTGTGCAAGCGTGAATAGCAGCATAGGAATATCTATCAGAGGGCCAAGTATTATCCCAAGATAACCAAAGAAGGCGTAATAGACGCCCAACGTAATGCTTCCCCGAATCACCATGATTCCACCCGCAAGCATGACCAGCACCCCAGCGAGATAGTTCAAAAACTCGAAATAAACATGGTACAGACCTTCCATTTGTGCGACATCAACTTCTTTTTCGATGCGGACATCCATTTGGCAGCCAAACTGGGCGATCTGCGCCTCTTCGGCATTGAACGATTTGATTATCTTGATTCCGGAGTAGGCGGACTCAAGAAAATCGTTGGTTTCAGAAAGGGCGGTCTGTAGTTTCTTGAATCGCCGCTCGACCGAGTTTTCCATGTGCAAGAACAGCCAGACCATGAACGGCATCGGCAGAATGGCGACGCAGGCCAGTTTTGGGCTGAGCAGAAACATGCTGATCACGCAGAAAAAGATAATGCATGAAGAGTTGAACGCCCGAAAAATTCCCGAACAGCAAAGCCATGACAAACCGGGCGGGTGCGTTTTCACGTCATCGGTCAATCTTGTCACAAGGTCACCAGTGCGAAACTTGAGGAAAAAACGATGCCCCTTTTCGAGAATCTCGCGAAAAAACCGTTCCCGGTAATACATCTCGAAGATCAGGTTCATCTTCAGCCGCAAAAAAGTGTAAATTCCGGCAAAGACAGGCCCAAAGCCAAGCGCGAGAAAGTAGAACAGACGCCGGTTCCTATCCGCCAGAGCCTGGGCCATGTCAGAAGTTCCGGCCTTGACGCTTTTCAGGCTGCCGACAATGCCGTCAATTATCCGCTGAGAAACCATTGGAAAAAGAACCGAGACCACCGTTGAGATGACGGTCAGGCCGACCAGAGAAAGAATCATGGCGCGGTGGGTTTGATACTGACCCCAGATCCACCGGATGTAATACATCCGGGGATGCTTGAGTTGGTTTTCCTCTTCGCGCGAAATCATGCAAGAACTTCTCCCTGAGCGGCGGCGGAGTGCTCATCAACCTGCATGTCGGCTCGATCGTTTCCCTGTGAGACCGACTGGATATCGACAAGTTTCCGATAGATTCCTTCATTCGCGAGAAGGGTTTCGTGATCCCCCTCCTCGACAAGCCGGCCCTTGTCGAGCACGAGAATGCGATCGGCGTTTTTGATCGTTGAAAGCCGGTGGGCAATGATAATCGCGGTGCGCCCTTTCATGAGCTCTTCCATCGAGTTTTGAAGTGCGCGTTCGGTGATTACATCGACCGCGCTGGTGGCCTCATCGAGAAGCAGAATTTCCGGGTTTTTAACCAGCGCCCGTGTGTATGAAAGCAACTGGCGCTCACCCATCGAGAGGTTCGCACCTCGTTCAGCAAGCGTTGAATAGAAGCCGTTCGGAAGCCTGCCGATGAACGGAAGCGCCCCGATCTTCTCTGCCGCATCCAATACCGCTTGGTCCGGAATACTCTCGTCAAACGCCTTCAGATTCTGCATAATGGTGCCTGGAAAAAGGTAGATTTCCTGCAGCACCAAGGCGATCGTTCGGCGCCAATCGACAAGCTTGTAGGAACGAATGTCGGAACCGTCGATCAAAAGAGCTCCCCGGGTCGGGTCGTAGAATCGAAGAAGAAGGCTGACACAACTCGTCTTCCCTGAACCGGAAACACCAACGATTGCTACGTGCTCGCCTTTTCGGACGCTGAAGCTCAGGTTTTTGAGAACGGGTTCCTCTTTATAGGCAAAGGTGACATCACGAAACTCAAGCCGATCGGAAAGCCGCAGCCCAGGACAGGGCCGGCCTTCATCACGAATATCCGAAGGATTGTCATGAATCTCAAAGATGCGGGATGCGGCAGCCATTCCGGACTGAATTTGTGCGATCAGCTCAGCCATTGCCTGAAGAGGTTGGAAGAACTGACGGATGAACTCGAGGAACATCACCAACGTTCCGACGCTCATCCGGCCCGCAAAGATGCGATTACTGCAATGATAGAAGATTCCGACCATCACGAGTATCTCGGTCACAAGCCTGAAGGTGGGTTGGAACAAAATGTATTCGAAGAAACCTGCCCTCAACTCGAAACTGGCCTTCTCGCGATTAAGCTCGGCCAAACGTTTTACGATCGCTTCTTCCCGACCGTGGATCTTGATCACCGGGACTCCCTGTATGTATTCGGTAACGTAAGCGGCCATCTCGCAGTTCCGTTCGCGAACCTGCCTGTAAATGCCTCTGATGAAGGAAGTGTAGAAGTAGAGAATGGCCCCGACAACGAGAACGGATCCAAAGGCAATCCAACCGAGCAATGCCTCTTCCCGGAAAATCATGACGACGATGCCGCCAAGCAGGATGAAGCTCGACAGAAGCTGAGCGGCTCCCCCTGTGAAAACGGCGTTGAGTTGACCGGCATCTGACTCGGTGCGTGCAAGGAGTTTCCCTACCTGCTGCTGGTCAAAGAACCTCATGCCCTGGTGAACGAGATGAGCGAAGGTTTGTCGTTTGATTCCGGCTATGATCTCCGCTCCCATTCTTGCCATGAGCAGTATTTGGGCATACATGGCAACGCCCCCGATGACAAGGCAACCCACAAACAATAGAACCGCCCTGACGGCGTGCCCAAGATCGGCGGCCGGGATTGCCTTGTCGATGATTTCCCTCAGAATCAGCGGACGGACAAGATGCACCCCCGTTCCGATTAGGAGCGCGAATACAGCAAAGGCCAAAGTTCCGAGGTGGTCGCTGAAATATGGGATGATCCGTTTGAGAACGGAAGGACAGCTATTTTGGACTTGGACATTCATATTGAAAAGTCAGGCTACGCAAACGCTAAACAGATTCCGATTGTGCTGAGGCGCAGAAACGCGCTCACCTGGAATAGCAGAACTACTCAAAAATTCGGTGCATCTGCTCGATTTGCTCGAAAGAAGGGGACGCCCTCCGGGCCTACTTTAGTCATTAATTTGATAGAATACCTCCTATTCAAAATACTGGAGTCCCGAAGAAGCCGAACACCGGGCAAAAAAGCGTCAAAAGGCGGCGCAATGCGTGATGGGATGAGCTATTTTGACTCAGAGGAAGTTTCCGGAGTTCCGGATTCATCACTGGTTTCATCGCCGGAGCCTGACACGTTCATGCTCCCCTTGAGCTGTTGGTTCTCGCCCTGCTGGGTTTTCCTGAACTCCTGGTTAGACTTCTTGAGATCGGCGAAATACTGTTTGATGGCTTCTTTGCGCTGATCCTGGGTCAGCGTCTTGTCTTCCGCGACCTTTGTCAGGAACTCTTCTGTTTTGGCGGAGTTCGCCTGGAAATAATCAATATTCTCGGCCTGCTGTTTTTGGAAGAAACTCAGAATATCCTGTTTTTGGGCTTCTGAAAGATTCGCATTATTTGCCAGGTGTTCCTGGAGATTCCCAAACTGTTTTTCCTGCATTTTCTTGAATTTGGTCTGCCGCTCAGCCGATTGCCGATCCTTGAACTGCTTGATAGCAGCAGCTTTTTCATCCGAGGTTTTCCCTTCGAGAGATTTATTGAGCTCCTGCCGCTCCTGAATCTTTCGGGCTTTAAATTCTTTTCTTTTATCCTGGTTTCCTTCCCGAACGCCTTGGCCGATTCGCTTACCCCCTACCTACCCGCCATTTTCCCCGCCTTTTGCAAAAACAACATTGGATGGAAACAACAGTAACCCGGCAAGAACGACTGAAACGAGCGTGCGCATGATTCAATTCTCCTGAGATTTAAATTCCCGGTATGCGAACGATCATACCTTATTATCGCGAATAGTTGCAACGAGCCGGCCGTAACTACATCCAGAATCTGACTTTCGCAAACAGAGTACGAAAATAAATATCCGCTCAAAAAAAAGGGGAATTAACCGAATCTTCCGTCAAAGCAGATTCCTCACATCGGTTCGGAATGACAAGCAATGCTGTCATTTCGATCGGAGGGAGAAATCTCGTATCATCTCAATAAGTCGGGGGAAGAGTGAAAGCAGACCGGAGGTCGCAAAGCGCCTGACCGCGGGGGATGAGCCTCGCGAATTCACTTCGCGAGGCGAAGGGGGGCGCGTGCCCCCCTTTTTTGAGAAGTTACGAAATCTCTTTATCCAGGAGCCATTGGATTTACCCCGAATCATTGAGAAGGTACGAAAATAGTAAGGATTCCAAAGAAAGACTGGAAGTAAGTGTTTAGCCTTCTGAAGCGAATACCTCGAAACCTAGCTCGACCCTGGCCGAAAAGGTACTTTTTCGGCAGCTTGGGCATGTTGGCACCACGCAGAACCGCGTTAACCACATCATTTGCCATTGGGAGGCGAGTTGGGCGCCGGGGCTTTTCGGCGAGGGTCTAGCTCCAACAGACACTTTGGAAAATTTTCATGATGGCAAACGATGACTGAGCAAAACATTGATCTGATCGACGTTTGAGGCAGTTTAACTTCAGACCGCTAAACTCATTCGACTGGAAAACAATCGAGCGGCACGCCAAGTAGGTTCTTTTTCACGACACTCCGAGCCAGAATCACCGGTTCGTCGCTTCCGAGCGGTCACCGGGGGGACTACCTTCGGCGAGAGCGTTTCAGAATTTTGAGGATAACCTGTTGTGATACTATGGGTTTCCTATGCCGTTAAAACCCTTCGCCTCTCTTCTTGAATCCGAAGCCGAAAAAGAATGCAAATGGGAGGACGCTTGGTGACCCAAAATGATCGGGCGGCACTCGCTTCAACGAGGTTAGCCCTCGGCTTCTCCGATGCCATTGCCGGCGCCCACGCCGCACGCTCGATGATGTTTCACGAGATGGGTTCTCTCGTTCATGCGTTGCCGCGCGAGGTCTCTCCTGGTGCATTCGCCAAGGCCGTCATCGAGGAGAATGTCCTGGCCAAGCCCACCCAGGGCAGCCGCAGGAAAACCCTCCGCCATTTCACCCAACTCTACGGCTTGGACCCGTCGAAGGCACTATTCCGCGTTTTCTGGGCATTGTGCCATACGGATTTTGAATCTCTTGCTCAACTCTGTCTGGTTTGCGCGTATGCCCGGGATCCCCTGCTGCGCCTGAGCTTCGACTTCATTCGCACCATGAAGCTCGGCGAGCTCATGAACCGACCTGCCATGGAACAGCACCTCGAAAACGTTTTCCCAGGCCGCTTCAGCCCGGCCATGAAAAAATCCATGGCCCAGAATGTGATCACCTCGTGGTCTTATGGAGGCCACCTCGCTGGAAGGAAGAAGAAAACAAGACAACTCCCGGAGCCACGGCCCATCTCCGCTGCCTACGCCATGTTCGTCGGCTACCTGGCCGGGTTGCGTGGGGTGTGGTTGCTCGACTCCGACTTTGCAGCTCTTGTTTCGTCGAATCGATCACAGTTGCAGGCAGCGCTGGTACTGGCCTCCGCACGCGGCTTGCTCTCGCTAAAACAGGCGGCCGGAATCGTCGAGTTTGATTTTTCGAGTCTTCTAACGCCGGCAGAACAGGAACTCATCCATGAATCGCATTGACCAACTGCTCGAAAACTACCGCAGCCATATCCAGATGCCCCTCCGTCCCGGCTTACCCGCCTCGCAGCGCGTCTGGTTCGCCGTGTATCCGGCCGATGAGGAAAGACGGCTCATCAACCGCATTGACGATTTCAAACTGGCAACCAAGGGCGCGGGTCATCCCTGGGCCCGCATCGACCTGAAAGGCAGCCTGGCCCGGTGGCTTGCTTCTGTCGATGAGGATGAGCGGGTGGAGTGGTTCAAGAATCCCGGCGATATCGAGCTCTATGCCAAGACCGAATGGAAAGAGGTTCTCACCGGGTTTTTCCGCCAGGAAGTATTGCGTGCCACAGCCCCCGAGCGCACCGTTTTCGCCCTGACCGGCTTGATGGACCTCTACGACTTTCTGCATGTATCCACCCTGATGGAAAGTCTCGAAAGAACTTTCCCCGGATATCTGCTCGTCTTTTTTCCAGGTGAAAGGGAAGGGAATACCTACCGGTTTCTCGATGCCCGGGTGGGCTGGGATTATCTCGCTGCCCCGATCCTGTCCGAAAAATGAACCTACAGGAAGCTGCCAACACATGAAAACCAAAGAGCTGTTCCTCAAAGATCCACTTACTTGGAAGCTGGTCAATGAAGGTGTCTCCAGCAACAACACCGAAGATCTCGATACCCTGAGGTATGAACTCGAGTCGTTTGTCTGCGATGGCGAATACCTCAACGGCATGCGCCGCATTCTTCAAAGCTATCGCGACGGCTTCAATGGCCCCGAGCAGAAGGCAGCCTGGATCAGCGGTTTCTACGGAAGCGGAAAATCCCATCTGGCCAAGGTACTGCGCTACCTTTGGACCAACTTCGCCTTTCCCGACGGAACGACTGCACGCTCCATTGCTCGCCTACCCTCCGAGGTTACTGACCTCCTTACCGAGATCTCGACCCTCGGCAAGCGCCACAACGGTCTGCACATGGCCGGCGGTACGCTCAAAGCCGGGGCGGGAAGCGTGCGCCTTCGCGTCATGAGCCTGTTTTTCAAATCCGTTGGACTTCCGGAAGGTTATCCTTACGCCAAGTTCCTCATCCACCTGAAACGTGATGGAAATTTCGAATCTTTCAAAAAAGCCATCGAAGATCAGGGAAAGAACTTCGAAAAAGAACTCGGGCGTTTGTATTCCTCCGGTGCGGTGGCGAAGGCCTACGTTCAGTGTTACGGCCACATCAAGGAACCATCGCAGGTTGGGATGCTGCTTCGGGCCGATTACCCGAACGTGGACGACGTTAGCATGGATGATATGCGGAAAATCATACGCGAGGCGATTTCCAACAAGGGGAAACTTCCCTGCACCCTGTTGGTGCTCGATGAAGTCCAGCAATTTATCGAGCACGATGCTCAAACCACCCTCGATGTCCAGGAAGTCACCGAGGCACTGAGCAAAGAGATGGATGGCCGTATGATGATCGTGGGAACGGGTCAGAGCGCACTCAACGACATGCCAAACCTTCAGCGTCTGATGGGACGCTTCACCATCAAGATTCACTTGAAGGACAACGACGTGGAAAAGGTGGTCCGCACCGTCGTCTTGCAGAAGCGCGAAGACAAAAAGCCCGACATCAAGCAGCTGATCAACAAGAACCTTGGAGAGATCACCAGGCAGCTCAAGACCACCAAGCTCGCCACCCAAGCGGAAGACGATCACGCCTACGTCCCCGACTTCCCATTGCTACCGGTCCGCCGTCGATTTTGGGAGCGCGTTCTGCACGCAGTGGACTCCAGCGGCACCGCTGCCCAGATGCGCACCCAGCTTCGTGTCGTCCACGAAGCCTGCCGCAGCTACGCCGATGCCGACCTTGGGGCGGTCGTTCCCGGGGACTTTTTGTATGACCAGATCGCCAACATCCTCGTCACCTCAGGCGAGATGCAGAAGCGCTTCCAGGAAATCATCGAGCAACAAAAAACCAAACCCGATGGCACGCTGCGTAGCCGCGTCTGCGCCTTGGTGTTTCTGATCAACAAATTACCAAGGGAAGGCGGCACCGACCTCGGAGTTCGCGCCGAACCCGAGCAACTTTCCGACCTGCTCAGCGAGGAGCTCGTCATGGGCAGCACTCAGCTTCGGCAGCAACTTCCCGGCCTGCTCACTGCCCTTGAACAGGACGGCGTCCTCATGAAGGTGGACAGCGAATACTGTCTGCAGACCACCGAAGGAGCCACCTGGGAAGCCGAATTCCGCAAGCGTCGGGCGGCCGCCCTGAACGACCAGCCCCTGATTTCCTCCCAACTCAACCTTTTTCTCGCAAAGTCTTTGACGGCCGCCTTTGGCAATCCATCGGTGCTTCACGGTGATGCCAAGGAACGCCGAAAAATTGTTCCCCATCATGGTGAAGGCAAGCTTGATGCTACCGACGCGATCATGCTCTGGGTCCGCGATGGGTTCGCGGCCGCGGAATCTTCAGTATTGGCTGACATTCGCAAACTCAGCACCGATGATCCCACCCTTCATCTGTTTCTGCCCAAAGCCCATTCTGACGAACTCAAAAACGCCATCGCCTCCGCGCAGGCCGCCGAGGAAACGCTGAATTTCAAAGGGAATCCCACCTCCCAGGAAGGCAGGGATTGCCGGCAGGCCATGGTCACCAAACAAAGCACCGAGGAGCAGAAAATTGAGGAAAACATCGGCCGGATCCTTGGCGGGGCGCGTCTCTTTCTTTCCGGAGGCCAGGAGCAGTCTTTCATTGGGCTCAAGGAAGGCGTGGTGGATGCCGCCAAGCAGGTACTCAACCGGATCTACCCCAAGTTCCACGACGGAGATTCAGCGAAATGGCCCCAGGTTCTCAAAAAGGCCAAGGAAGGATCCGCCAATGCTCTGGAGCAGGTCGGGTATACCGGCGACCCGCAGACTCACCCGGTGGCAGCCGCGATCATAGCCTTCATCGGCGCTGGGAAATCGGGGCTGGAGGTTCGCAAGAGATTCGCCGCATCACCCTACGGTTGGCCCCAGGATGCGATCGATGCCGTTCTGACCACGCTGTTGGTGAGCAACCATCTCAGCGCTCGCATCAACGGCAAGCCGATATCGCCGGCCGAGGTGGACCTGAAAAAACTTGGCCAGGCGTCCCTCCGCACCGAAAGCCCCGTTTTGACCGCCGTGCAAAAACTGGGCATCCGTAAGCTTCTCCAAGAATCTGGGCTTCTTCACATCAAACCCGGGAACGAGCTTGCCGATGCTCTTCGATTTGTCGATCACGCCAAAGGGGTCGCGGCACAGGCAGGTGGCAGCACGCCCGCTCCCATGACTCCGGCCGCACCGGAGATCAATGCCCTGGAATCGCTTTCCGGCAACGAACTCCTTATGGCCCTCTACGATCGAAAGGACGTCCTCCAGCCGAAGCTCAAAGCATGGCAAACCACCGGCGCGGAAATCACCAACCGACTTCCCGCCTTCGATCTGGCTGAGAAGCTGGTTACCCAGGCGGTCGGTCTTTCCGGGCAGGCGAATTGGTCTGCCACCTTGGTCTCGATCAGGGACAATCGCTCCCTGCTCGACGATCCCGATCCGGTCGCCCATGTTCTCAAAAACGTTGCCAACGCCCTGCGAGCGGGTCTCACCGAGGCGCACGAAACCTATGCTGACATGCTCGCGGTGCAAACCGCACGAATTGCCCGGCACACCGCATGGAAGAAGGTGACTGAGAAAAAACGCCAAGCCCTTCTCACCAGTGTCGGGGTGGTGGAAAGAGCCCTGCCGGCGATGGGCTCTGACGAGCAGCTTCTGGGCACCCTCCAGGCATGTTCTCTTGCCAACTGGCAGTCGCAGACCGACGCCTTGCCGGCCCAGTTCGACAAGGCCCTTGCTGCTGCCATCATCGAATCGGAACCCAAAGCCAGGCGTGTCACCCTTGCCGCCGCTACCATCCACAACCTGGCCGAACTCGATGCCTGGGTTGAGAAAGCCAAAACGGATATCGGCGCCGCCTTAAAAGACGGCCCGGTTATTCTGTGAGGAACTGAACCATTCCAACAAGAATCAAATCAACCAGTTTAACCAAATTAGCCGAAAAACGTATCTTCTCAAAAATTCGGGGAAACTCAATGATTCGTAAGAGTTTAGCGGTTTGAAATAAGAAAGACGAAGAAAGCTGGGGAAACGAAAAAATAGAAAAGAGGAAAGGATTTTTTTGCCGCAGATAAACGCGGATTAACGCAGATCTGGAGGGGAAGGAAAGAAAGAGTTTAGTAGTTTGGGAAAATTGAAGAAAAGGTGAATGGGAGAAAATGGAGAATTGGGAGAAAAAAATAATGGTATTCTCGAGAAAACCTCTCCAAATTCTCCATTCATCATTCATCATTCATCATTCACCACTTCCTCTATCTCCACTTCTCCTAAATTCCTTCGTTCTCCATTTTTTCAAACGGCTAAACTCTTACGAGTTTAGCTTGTCTCCCGCGCAGAATTGGGCAAAGGCTTGTAGCATCTCAATAAGTCGGGGGAAGAGTGAAGGCAGACCGGAGGGCGCAAAGCGCCCGAGCGCGGGGGATGAGCCTCGCGAATTCACTTCGCGAGCCGAAGGGGGGCGCGTGCCCCCCTTTTTTGAGATGTTACAAAGGCTTTTGTTAAAGCCACCTAACATTGCTAATCACCCAGGTGATTTCCCCCCATGACAGCATCCCTTTCTAATCTAAAGAACATCGCAAACTTCTCGAAAAGGCCACGGGCCAGGCCCGCGTCCTGGCGGAGTCGGCCTGCCGGGCAGCGCTGGAAAACCTCGCCGTTCATGAGAAAGAGTATCGCAGTCACATGATTGTGGATCAGCGCAAGCTGCGCAATCGGCTTCGCGCCCGAGGTCGGGCTCTTGGCGATATCCGTGACGAGCGTTCCGGCATCCAGGTTATGTATCACCTCACGGAGCTCGCCGCGTATGAGCATTGGCACCGCCTCCTCTTCACCCGGTTTCTCACGGAAAACAACTTGCTGATCACGGATGAAGCCAACAGCTCCGTGCCGGTGACGCTGGAAGAATGCGAAGAACTCGCCCCGGAACTTGTTGCCCGTGATGGCCAGGAGCTCGCATGTCGCTTCGCCGGCCTGACGCTCCCCGGTGTCTTCCGCAAGGATGACCCGGTTCTCGATCTCCCCATCGCAATCAATGATCAGGTCGAGTTGCGAAAGCTGCTGGCGAGCCTTCCGCCCGATTGTTTCCGAGCCGACAATGCCCTCTGGACTTACCAGTTCTGGCAGGCTCAGCGCAAAGACGAGGTCAATAAATCGGGGAAGAAGATCGGCGCCAACGAGCTTTCCCCGGTCACCCAGCTTTTTACCGAGGATTACATGGTGGAGTTCCTGCTCCACAACACCCTCGGCGCCTGGTGGGCGGGCAAGATCGGTACAATCGCGGCAGCCACCGAACTGGAAGCGAGAGCCCGAACAGGTCTCCCCGCCCGTGACGGCTTGCCCGCCCTTATCTGGACGTATCTGCGGTTTGTTAAAGTGGAAGCGGCATCTTGCCGCTTTGATTCTGTGGAAGCGGCATCTTGCCGCGTTAATACTGAGACGCACCAGAATGGCGCGTCCACCTGCGAAGAGAAGCGGCAGGATGCCGCTTCTACTTTGCACGTGGCCGTGGCGCGGTTGCTCGGCTACCAGTGGCCGCGCCAGACCGGTTCAAGTTTTCCCGATTGCCCGGCGCTTGGCCCGGATGGCCTGGAAACCTTCGCCGACGAAGACGGCATCGTCTGCCTCCCACCCCTCAATCGTAAGCAACCTGCCGTAGCCCGCCTGCGGCAACTCCTCAACGCCGCCCTCGGCTCCATCGACGAACGCACCCTGATCACCGCCGCCGAACCCAAGGGCAGCAAATCCAAAGCCCTCGAAGATTGGCTACGCGACGAGTTTTTCGAACAACACGCCAAGCTTTTCCACGACCGCCCCTTCATCTGGCACATCTGGGATGGTCGGGCTGACGGCTTCCATGCCCTGGTCAACTACCACAAGCTCGATCATGCCACCCTGCAAAAGCCGACCTACAGCTATCTCGGGGATTGGATCCAGCAACAGGCAAACGATGCCAAAGCCGACAAGCCCGGCGCCGCAGAACGCCTCGGCTCCGCGTGCGCCCTCGAAAAAAAACTCGCCGCCATCCTCGAAGGCGAAGCTCCGCTCGACATCTTCGTCCGCTGGAAACCCATCAAGAACCAGACCCAAGGCTGGCACCCCGACCTTCACGACGGTGTCCGCCTGAATATCAGGCCATTTCTACAAGCCCCGGATGTCGGCAAGAAAGACGCCGGCCTCCTCCGCACCAAGCCGGACGTGAAATGGGAAAAAGACCGCGGTAAAGAGCCTATCCGCGACAAAGCCGACTACCCCTGGTTCTGGTGCGAAGATGAACCCGGCACCGACCCCTTCGGCGGCAAAGAATTCACCGGCAACCGCTGGAATGACGTCCACCTCACCCTCGCCCGAAAAAAAGCGGCCCGGAATTGAAGACTGCAGTCCAACTCGGTTAACCATACAACATGGCAACTTCTCTCGCCAAAGATCTTCGCAAGATCCTCGAAAAAGTCACCGGCCACGCTCGCAGCCTGGCTGAATCGGCTTGCCGGGCAGCACTGGAGAACCTTGCGGTCCACGAAAGAGAGTTCCGCTCTCACATGACCCCCGATCAACGGAGGCTGCGAAACCGGCTCAGGGCCAGAGGGCGTGCTCTTGGGGATATTCGTGACGAACGTTCGGGGACCCAGAGAATCGACCACCTTACTGAACTCTGCGCGTACGAGCATTGGCACCGGATTCTCTTTACGAAGTTCCTCACCGAAAACCATCTCCTGATGACCGACGAGGCCAATGGGTGCGTTCCCGTAACCCTCGAAGAATGTGAAGAACTGGCCCCCGAAATGAAGGCCCGGGATGGTCTCGACCTGGCCTGCCGATTTGCCGGCCTCATGCTCCCTGGAGTGTTCCGCAAGGACGATCCCGTTCTCGATCTTTCCCTCGCCATCAATGACCAGGTCGAGCTAGGCAAACTCCTGGCATCCCTCCCAACGGCCTGCTTCAGCGCTGACGACGCCCTCGGCTGGACATACCAGTTCTGGCAAGCCCAGCGAAAAGCTGAGATCAACGAAGCCGGCCTGAAAATCGGCGCGGATGAGCTATCCCCGGTGACCCAGTTGTTTACCGAGGATTACATGGTGGAGTTCCTGCTCCACAATACCTTGGGAGCCTGGTGGGCGGGAAGAAGAAAGTATGAATTAGAAAGTATGAATTATGAAACGGAAGAGGAGGCACGTCGCGGCGTTTCCCTGGCATCGAAGGACGGTATCCCCGGCATTGACTGGAAATATCTGCGTTTTGTTCAAGAACCTAAAGCAGAAGCGGCATCTTGCCGCTTTTTTTGGAAGCCCGCTGCAGGCGCCTTCGATGGTTGGCCGAGAGAAGCCCGTCTGATCAAGCTGCTCGACCCCTGCATGGGCAGCGGCCACTTCCTTGTATTCGCCCTGCCCATCCTCGTCCGCCTTCGCATGGAGGAGGAAAAAATCAATTATCGGATGGC
>Ga0066636_10000256_pt1 | contig 27733 bp, 23 predicted proteins | sample CryGeyCG2014_080_2_FD_62736 | JGI IMG/M metagenome (GOLD analysis project Ga0066636, IMG submission 62736) | Groundwater microbial communities from aquifer - Crystal Geyser CG07_land_8/20/14_0.80 | ecosystem: Environmental > Aquatic > Deep subsurface > Groundwater | place: USA: Utah: Grand...
AGACAGTGCCGCGGATGTCCGCCCCGGGTGAAGGAAGCTGCGCATACAGTCCTATCCGTTGTTCGTTGAAGTCACACTCGTGATGTAGCGGACGGCGTCAAGCAGGTCGTCGGCCACGTGCTCAGGGACCGCCCCGTCCGGACCGATTCTTTTTTCTTCCACCGATCCGTAGCCGGTCCTCACAAGAACGGAACGAGCACCTCCGTTGTGCCCGGTCTCCACATCGATGAGCTTGTCACCGACAATGAACGACCGGCTCAGGTCGATGCCGAGCTCGTCACGCGCACGCAAGAGCATGCCCGGTTTCGGCTTCCGGCAGCTGCACTCATCGGCCGGCGAAAGGTCGGGCGCCGCCGGGAGATGCGGACAGTAGAAGATGCCATCAACTGCGACCCCGTCAGCGGCGAGGAGCTCTTCGAGCCGCGCGTTGACCCTCCTGACATCTTCTTCGGTGAGGAGTCCCCTGCCGACACCGGACTGGTTCGAGACGATGATGATCTTGAAACCGTTCGCGCGGGCTTCGCGGATAGCCTCGGCTGCCCCGGGTATGAGACGGACCTGGTCCGGTGAAGAGAGGAAATTCGCTTCCTCATTGACTGTCCCGTCGCGGTCAAGAAAGATAGCACCACTGGAGCGGGTCACGATTTCTTTCCGAGTTTCCGGTACAGGCCGAGGTACTTCTTCGCTGAAGACTCCCACGAGAAATCCCTCGACATCCCTTCCTTTACAATCCTACGCCAGAGAGTCTGGTCACGCCACGCCTTCAAAGCGCGGTCGATGGCACCGAGGAGGGCAGGCGCCTTGTACTCTTCGAACTTGAACCCGGTCCCCTTCCCCGACTTCGGCTCTACATCCTCAATCGTGTCATCGAGCCCGCCGGTAGCACGGACAATGGGGACGGTGCCATATTTCAGGCTGTAGAGTTGATTGAGTCCGCAAGGCTCATACCGCGACGGCATGAGGAACATATCCGAGCCGGCCTCGATGAGGTGGGCAAGCTCATTACTGAAGCCCAGATAGACTCCGACCTTCGAGGGGAATTTCTTCTTCAGCGACTCGAAGAGGTCGTGGTACTTCTTCTCGCCCGTCCCAAGGACAACGATCTGAAGGTCGCGCTTCATGAGTTCGTCGGCGACCTCGCCGATAAGGTCAAATCCCTTCTGGTCGGCGAGCCGTGAGATGATGCCGATGACGGGGGTGGAGTCGTTGAACTCGAGGTTGAGTTTCTTCAGGAGCGCCTTCTTGTTCTCGACCTTGTTGTTGACCGTGGCGGGTTCATAGCGGAACGGGATGAGCGTATCGACAGCGGGGCTCCAGACGTTGTAGTCAATGCCGTTGATGATGCCGAAGAGGTCGTTCTTGCGTTTCTGGAGGACGCCGCTCATCCCTGCGCCGAACTCCTCGTGCGTCCGGATCTCAACCGCGTAGCGCTCGCTCACCGTCGTGATGATGTCGGCAAATACCAACCCGGACTTCAGGAAATTGAGGTGGCCGAAGAACTCGACTCCCTTGGGGGAGAAAAGCTCCTGCGGGAGGCCTGTCTTCTTGAATGATGGTGCGGGAAATGAACCCTGGTAGGCAATGTTGTGCACCGTGAAGACGGTCTTCACATCCTTGAAGAACGGGTCGTTCTTGTAGAAGGTCTTCAGGTAGACGGGGATGAGTCCGGTCTGCCAGTCATTGCAGTGGATGATGTCTGGCTGCCAGCCGAGGCGCTTGAGCGTCTCAAGGATCCCCCGGCAGTAGAAAATGAACCGCTCGTCGTTGTCCGGATAGTCCTTCTTCGTGGCCGGATCCACATAGAGACCGCTTCGGCTTCCAAAAAAGCCGTCATGCGTGTAGAAGTAGACCTGTACCTTCGCACGCTGGCCCACAATGAAAGAGGAACGTATTCCACCCTTCTCCACCCTGTCACCGATGGGGATCTTGATGTCGCGAAGACGGATCACCTCGTGGAGCCTGAACTTCCCTTCGTCGATGGCTCCGTACTTGGGCATCATGATACGAACCTCAACGCCAAGCTCTTTCAGCGTCTGAGGGAGCGCCCCGGAGACGTCCGCGAGGCCGCCGGTTTTCGCAAACGGATCGACCTCGCTCGAAACGAAGAGGACATTCAACGGTTTCAGCATCGAAGCAATCCCCCATCCCGTGGCAGGTACAAAATACTTGTCTAAGGTACGAAAGGAAGGGCTAAGAAACAAACCTCCTTTTGAGGCCCATGGAAGGCACATGAAGCGTCGCTCCCGTCTCTCCCCGCCTTCATCGGCTATTGAAACATCGTTCGGCTTGCGGTATATTGTCACGTTGCGCCGTGCCTCAAGAGCTGTGCTGGGTGCAGGCTCTCGCATTGCCGCCGGCCTCTGTGAGAGAAGCCTTGCGCGGCAAGCGGGGCTTCTCGAGGCCGCCAACAACGGAGGAGAAAGGAATGAGAAGGAAGAGGTTCCCGGATATACTGTACAACCCCATCAGCATGGTCGGAGCGGGCATTGCGACTGTCAGCTTCGTGATGATTGTGTTCTTGATGCTCGTTGACATCGTTACCGCCGCGCCGGCTCCCTACCTGGGTATCATCACTTTCATCCTGCTTCCTGCCATCCTCATCCTCGGCCTCATCATCGTCTCGGTCGGTGTTCTGGCGGAGCGTCGCCGGCGGCATCGCATGACCGGCATCGAAAAACCCCCTCTCCCGCGGATTGACTTGAATGAACCGAGACAGCGGACGGCGTTCTTCTTCTTCTCCACCGGCACTATCGTGCTGCTCCTTTTCAGCGCCGTCGGCAGCTACCGGGCATTCGAGTTCACCGAATCGGTCCAGTTCTGCGGCACGCTTTGCCATGAAGTCATGAACCCTGAATACACTACGTACCGTCATTCCCCGCACGCACGCGTGCGATGCGTCGACTGCCACGTCGGCTCAGGAGCGAGCTGGTACGTGCGATCGAAGCTTTCGGGCGTGTATCAGATCTACGCCGCCCTCTTCGATAAATACCCCCGCCCGATCCCAACGCCGATCAAGAATCTGCGTCCCGCCAGGGAGACATGTGAGGAGTGTCACTGGCCGGGTGCTTTTCTCGGCGAGAAGAGGATCACGAAAGAATACTTCCTCTCGGATTCCGGAAATTCTGCCTGGACTCTCGATATGCTCCTGAAGATCGGAAGCGGGACAGTGGCCGAGGAGCCGCGTCCGGGCGTCCACTGGCACGTTTCCAACACTATCGTAAAGTATATCGCAACCGACTCGATACTGCAGGTCCTCCCCTGGGTGAGCCTCGAGCAGCCGGGCAAGAAGCCGATCATTTACGTCTCCGAGGAGAATCCCATATCTGACGAACAAATGAGAGAAGCGAAGGTCGCGACCGTGGACTGCATGGATTGCCACAACCGCCCAACGCATATCATACGGAATCCGACCGACGCCGTGAATGCCGCGATGGCGAAAGGAAGCATCAACCCGACGCTTCCGCTTGCCAAGAAGATCTCCGTCCAGGCGCTCATCCCTAACTACACGTCAGAGGAGACGGCGTTTGACAGCATCGGGATTCAGTTGAGGGAGTATTACCAGCAGAACTACCCGCAGATATTCACGAGCCGAAAGGGCGACATTGAATCGGCCGTAACTGCGCTCAAGGCCATCTACCAGGAGAACTTTTTCCCATACATGCGCGTCGACTGGCGGGCGTACCGAAACAACATCGGCCACCACAATACCGCGGGCTGCTTCCGGTGCCATGACGGCAAGCACAAGAGCAGCGACGGCCGCGTCATCTCGAATGACTGCCAAACCTGTCACGTGATCCTCGCACAGGGGAGGAGCCTCGCGAGGGAGGCGAACCTCTTCGGCCTCCCATTTCAGCACCCGGCCGATGTCGGGGACGCCTGGAAGACCACGCTGTGCAGCGACTGCCACGACGGAACACAGTAGAAGGCAGCACCCCCCAGACAACGCACGATTTGCGCACGCCCGGCAAAGTCTGCATGAACATGAGGGGCGTGTTGCCTTATTGCCGCGGAAACCAATGGCTTTCGGCAGTCTGCCGCTGGCACGGGGATTGAAGCTCATTGTACGGAGAGATAGAATCTTCACGACGCCAGCTTGTTGCACATTACTCGAGGGACGAGATGAAACAGACGACCTTGAAGCTACGAGACACATGGTTATGCATTGTCGCATCCGTGCTTATCCTTGGTGCGGCGCTGTCAGGATGCCAGAAGAGCAGCAACCCGGCTCAGCCGACATCAGAAGCATCCGCATCAACAAACCAGGATGCCGCCCTCTCGGTCGCGAGTGCCGTGAGTGAGAACAACGGCGGTGCGCTTGATCAGATGGGCGATGCGGCCGACCTCTCCTGTGGCCTCAGGATTCGCGGAGATTCCGAGGGGCTCATGTGGGGACACGGCGTGGGGATGGGAATGGGATTCGGTCATGGGCATGGAATTGTCGACACGACGTACAATCCGGCCACAGCTTGGTGGACGGCAAATCTGACGCGGACACGAGGCTCGGAAGACGGCAACTACTCTGCGACATTGACTCGAACGTATCAATACCAGTTCCTGGACAAGAATGGTCAGCCGCAGAAATACTGGAAGGTCACGAACGCGGGCGGAACGGTCGACACAGCCTACAGCATCCACTTCAAGATCATTCGCGGCTCCGGAGAGCACCACACTCCCCGCATATCAGCCCACCTCACATCGCTCAGCGGCGACTGGATGGTAACAGGAACGAATACGCGAACCATCACGATAAACGGAACGTATGCCCGCACGGGCGTGGATACCGTCATGAGACATGATGCGATGAGGACGCTGAGCTATTCACTTGACCTCACTTTCAACAATGTGACAGGCCCGAGGACCGGACGGGAGGAGTTTTCGCGCAAGACGAGCGGCACGATTACCGGGACATACACTGGACTTGCGACATACACGAAGGGGAATGAGCACTCGGAGCAAACCATCAGCCGCACGATCAATATCACTTTTAGCGGTAGCGGCCGGGGAGGCATCGACGTGGACAACGACCACTTCCCCTTCGACTCCTCGCTGGGCGATCTTGACGAGAACGATTGACAACTCTTGACTGCCGGACTGCTTGCCACGGCTATCAATAGACCTTGTTGCGCTCGGTGAGAGACTATGCGCAAGCCGGTGAAAGACGGGGCTAGTGTGCGTCGCTCCGCGTCTATGCCTTGGGCTTTCGAGGATATCCATACAACTTGGTTGCGCAATCCGGACAGATTCCGTGCGTAGCCTGCCGTCCCCCGCTCTCCTCCAGGTATTTCTCGATAGGGAACCACTGACCTTCTTCAGTTCGGTACTTCTTGCAGTTGGCACAAATAGGAAGCAGAGTCTCCAAGTCACGGATACGCTTTTCTTCTGCCTGCTGATGCTTGATGATCTTTATGAAGCCAAGAATAAGGAGCACAATACCCATAGCATCCGCGACATTTCCCATCTGAGCAAAAACCGTTTCGAGTGTTTTTGCGGATAGACCAAGGAGTTCGGGAAGCCGGCTGGACGGATGTTCGACGAGAACGTCGCACAAGCGACCTATGGAGAGAAAACAGACGGCTGGAAGTATTGGCGCGAGCGAGAAGAACCGATCCCTTTCTCTCCACACAGTGAAGAACCCCCAAAGGAGAAGAAAGAAGGTAAGCAGATCAACCGCAACAACTATGTCCATTTTTCAACTCCTATCGTGTTCCCATCTTGCCAAGTGAGCTAGGCAGGCAAGGGCGCAAATGTTTCTGCGCTCATATACCTGAGACTCGATTGACATCCCCGACCGAACCACGAAATGCCAATCTGCCGAACACCGCCTTCTCGTATCGCGTTGCGGGAACCTCCTGACCGGGGAACCGGGACAGCGTCTCAGCAACGGGTACGAAACCCATCTTGCGGTAGAAGCCGCCGTTGTAACGAGGAATGATTGTCTCAACTCAGGTGACGGTACCGTTGATGGGTGTGAGAAGGGGCTCAGAAACTGGCGAGTTTTGTACGCCCGGGGGGATTCGAACCCTCAACCCTCAGCTCCGTAGGCTGATGCTCTATCCAGTTGAGCTACGGGCGCATGACAATCCACTCAGAAATTTAGCAATTCGACAGATCGTTTGCAAACTGCCGACGGCGAGACACAAATCACGCGCCCCTCTTGAAACGGTTCACGGTTGGATCCACCTCGAGTACTCAGTGGGCCTGAAGAAGAGAATCCTCACATCGGGAGCAAACAGAAATGTCCTCACCTGCTCATCAAGGTAGGGGCTTCTCTCAAAGCCCTCAAGTCTCGCTGACGATGTGCAGCCTGAGAATTGAAGGGCAAGAGCGAGAATGCAACCAACGAAGAGGGCCCGCGTTGATGCAAGCGAGTTCGGAAGGGATTCCTGCGTCGAGGGGACGCCGCAGAATTACCGACTCTTCCCTTTCGTGAGGGAAGTCAACTGCAGTTCGATCCGCTTCCCTTCACTCCGGGCCCCGATGATGCGGTAATGCGCTTTCGCACGTTCCAGAGCCGCACGCGCAGGAGCTTCTTCGCCGCGCGCAAGGGCAAGCTGTCCGAGCTCCTCGTACGATTCGGCAAGGTTCAGCGGATTACGATATTCCTCGTTGATGCGGATACTTGTCTGCAGGTAAAGCTCGGCGACATCCAGGTCCCCCATGGCGCGTTGGATGCCCGCCTTCACTTTGTAAACGTCGGCCATGCCCAGACGGTCGTCAAGCTCACGGAAGACTGAAAGCGCACGGTTGGCAAATGCGACGGCGAGCGGGTAATCTCCCTGCTTCTGGTGAAGAGCCGACTTGCCGAGGTACGAGAGCCCGATGAGCGGCTTGTACTCAGCGCGAGCCGAGTAGCCAAGGCTCATGTCAAACTGCCCGAGTGCCTCGGTGTGCTCCCCCTTCGCAAGGTACATCATCGCGTAGTTGTGATGGAGCTCCGCGAGTCTGGTGAGACTCCCGAGCTCTTCGAACCGTGGAAGGACCTGCTGGTAGAAAATGAGCGCCTCGTCGTGCTTCCCTTGTATGTTCGCCAGGATGCCGAGGTCCATCGTCACGACTGCCGACATCTCGGCTTGCTTCGCCCGCTCGAACATGCTGCGGGCTTTCCGCATGTGCGCGGCGGCCTCCTTCAGGTCACCGCGCTCTGCAAGCGAAATACCGAGGTGGTTCTCCACACGAGCAAGGCCAAGCTGGTCCTTGGCCCGGGTGAAGTGTTTCGCCGCCTGGTGGAGGTCGGCATGGGCTTGTTCCCACTTCGCCTGCCGGAGAAAGATCTCGGCCCGTCTTGTGAGCGCCATGCCTGCAGCGCGTGCAAACCGCAGGGAGCTGCCCGCCCTCTCAACAACAAGGTCGGCAAGCCGCTCTGCAGTCGGATAGTCACCGGTCGTCACGCTGAGCGCGGCTGCCTCGTTTGCGAGGTCGAGGAAACTCTCCTTCGGCAGCGCCCTCTCGCATTCGGTTATCGCGGCCTCGAGATAGAATGATTCATCCCCTCCGCGCTTCTCGCCCGGAATGCCAGCGGCCTTTCCCAGAAGCTGCTCCTCGGACTCCTGCAGCTTTTCAATATCGGACCGTATTCTCTTCAGGAGCGCGTCGTCGCAGAACCTGCCCAGAAGGTCCCACAAGGATCCCCCCTTAGCCTCCGGTGAGGAGGCGTCCACTTGCGCCTTTTTCATATGTCAGGCAGCCCTCAGAACCCGAATCCGTAGCGGGAGAAATGGGGTATTTCTCCATCCTCGCAGACTATCTTTCCTCGAGACCGAGAGACCGTGATGTTGGCGCTCATCGGCTCCCATGAAGCGGTCGCAGGATCGTACCAGTAAAGATGGACGTTGGCCCCCTCCGGAACCGCCGACAGATCGAGGCCGGTCGTCGTCATGTCGAGAAGCGCTGGCGTTCGGAACGCCGTCCCCCCGGGTCCGAAGTCCGCTGCAAGCATCTCATCATCAAGCGCAATGCTGAACCATCCGCTCTCGCTGATCGACTGCGGCGCTATCCGAAGAGACATGTCCGTCCTCACCGTCACAGCACGCCCCTCATCGAGGTATTCCCCATGCACCTTCAGCAGGCCACCAGACAGAGCAGTGATGAACTTACTCACTGTGATGTCCTTCGAGAGCGGTCCCCCCCCAGAGCGCGGCAGAAAGATGAGGGTCGGTGTTGGGCTGACTGACCCTGTACCAACCGCAGGATTGGCAGGCACACCGACAGGATTATCCAGTGTCGAGCACCCTGCAAGAAGGGTCATCACAGCGACGAGGACGATCCCGAAAATCATGTTCGGGCGCTTCATTCCTTTCCTCCTTGGGATGTTCGAACAATGCCTGCATGAAGGCGTGCAAATACTATGCCAGTAGTCGCAGGTCATCGCAGAAAGCAACGGCAAAAGAGCTTACACTGGCCGTCTGAAGCTCTACAAGAGGGAGGGAAGGTGAAACTGTAATGAAACGTTACACCTCATCGTAACGTCCTGTTGCAGAACTCGTGCGGACAGACCTGACCGGCCCTCTGGATGGGGACACGCGGTCCGGCCGGCGAACCCTTAGGAGCATCAGGCTGCCTGCGGGGAGTCCACCCTGATCGCAGTTTGCGATCCACTCTTGCGAGTCTCATTGGAAGCTGCATCTGGATTAGGCGGAGGGATCTCGTCCTCAACCGGCATGGGTTGGTTGAGACAAGAAATCAGCTGAGGGAAAAGGGAGAAGACTGGTGCGCGGCTTGTAGCGCTAACGGGAATCGAACCCGTATTTCAGCCTTGAGAGGGCTGCGTCCTAAACCGTTAGACGATAGCGCCGCTGAAGCTGCCCGGCCAGGGCTCGAACCTGGACTTTTCTGATCCAGAGTCAGACGTGTTGCCAATTACACCACCGGGCAGTTCCGTTCAATAAAATACCACTATCGAGTTTCAAAATCAAGACGCTCTCGATGTGTTGAACCCGTTTCAGACTCCTTGCATTTCAGCGGCCACTTGCGTAATTTTTTTTACCTCGAATGATGACTTCGTTTCTTACCATCAGTTGTCCGGGCATCCATGGCGACGTTCCGCGGCGTTGATTACTACAGTCTCGGCTCCCTCCTCTCTCCCGAAGAAATCCTCGTCCGTGATACGATACGCGAATTCGTGGACGACAACGTTCTCCCGATTATTGAGAGGCACTACAGGGAAGGCACATTTCCCCTGGAGCTCGTCCCGAGGATGGCTGAGCTGGGCCTTCTGGGTGCCACCCTCCCCGGGAAATACGACTGTGCAGAAATGAACAACGTCGCCTGCGGGCTCATCATGCAGGAGCTCGAACGCGGCGACAGCGGTGTTCGAAGTTTCGCCTCGGTCCAAAGCGCGCTCGAGATCGCCCGCACCGCGCGGGAGATACTCGGTGCGAACGGCATCCTTGACGAGTATCCCGTGATGCGGCACATGGCTAACCTGGAATCAGTGAAGACGTATGAGGGAACGCACGAGATGCAGACGCTCATCATCGGCGCCGACATCACCGGAATAGAATCGTACCGATAGACGGCTCATGCTTGGTACTTTCTCCGCTGCAACGCGGAGCCGGCACGATGAGTCGGGAATCTTATTCTCACAGAGGAAACCCACATGGCAAAAAGCCCGTTCGGAGGCAAGCGGAATCTCGCAAAGCTTTCTCCCGCACGTCGGGTGATAGGCGATGCACTCACGTTTGACGACGTGCTCCTCGTCCCAGCCCGCTCGGAAGTCCTCCCCCGGGAGGCGGACGTTCGAACGCGCCTTACCCGCGGCATCGCGCTCAGCATCCCTCTCATCAGCGCGGCCATGGACACGGTCACGGAATCCCAGATGGCGGTCGCCCTCGCCCGCGAAGGAGGGATCGGAGTCATCCACAAGAACATGAGCATCGCGCGGCAGGCGGAGGAAGTCGACCGTGTGAAACGCTCCGAGAGCGGCATGATCTTCCAGCCGATCACACTCCGCCCGACCGCAACCGTCGAGGAGGCGCTCAGCCTCATGAGCCGCTACAGCATCTCAGGCTTTCCCATCGTCGACGACGACGGGCGTCTCGTCGGCATTCTCACGAACCGCGATCTTCGCATCGAGCCGAGAGGTGACACACCCATCTCGGAGCTCATGACGAGGGAGAACATCGTCACGGCGCCGGTTGGGACCACCCTGGAGCATGCCGAACGAATTCTCCAAAAACACAAGATTGAGAAGCTTCCGGTTCTTGACGGCGACGGAATAATCCGGGGCCTGTTCACGTTCAAGGACATTCAAAAGAAGAAGAAACACCCGAACGCCTGCAAGGATTCGCACGGCCGCTTGCGTGTCGCCGCCGCCGTCGGCGTCACATCGGACACCATCGAGCGCGCCACAGAGCTCGTCCGTGCGGCGGTCGACGCAATCGTCGTCGACACCGCACACGGGCATTCGAAGGGTGTCATCACCATGGTGAAGACTCTTAAGGAGCGATTCCCGGACGTCGACATCATCGCCGGCAATGTCGGGACACGTGAGGGGGTCACCGCGCTCATCCGGGCGGGGGCCGATGGAGTCAAGGTCGGTATTGGTCCCGGTTCCATCTGCACCACACGTGTCGTCGCGGGGGTCGGCGTTCCCCAGGTCACCGCCATCATGGAATGCACGGAAGCCGCCGCGAAATACGATGTGCCGCTCATTGCAGACGGAGGGATCAAGCAGACCGGGGACATTGCAAAGGCGATCGCCGCCGGTGCCGATGCCGTCATGATCGGCGGGCTCTTTGCCGGCCTGGAGGAGTCCCCCGGCGAGAAGATCCTCTACGAAGGGCGGGCATACAAAATCTACCACGGCATGGGGTCCATCGAAGCGATGAAACAGGGGAGCAAGGATCGCTACTTCCAGGACGTGGAGGACGATATTCAGAAGCTTGTCCCCGAGGGAATCGAGGGAAGAGTCCCGTACAAAGGACCCCTGAGCGACACCGTCTACCAGATGCTCGGCGGACTGCGCGCCGCGATGGGGTACTGCGGCGTCCGGACGATCAGCGAATTGAAGACTGAAAGCACCTTCGTGCGCATCACGGAAGCCGGACTCCGGGAGAGCCATCCGCACAACGTGACGATGACGAAAGAACCGCCGAACTACTACCTCTGAGACAGGCCCCGGTGCACGCTACACGACTTCTCATCGCGCTGCGCACTCTCATGGAGAAAGAGCGCCTCGACGCTCTTCTCCTGACCGATCCTCCCCACGTCAGGTTCTTCAGCGGCTTCAAGGGATCGACAGCGCTCCTCTTCATCACGCGCCGATCCGCTCTTCTCATCACAGACGGTCGCTACCGCGGCGAATCACGATCCGTGCAGCATGTCGCAGTGCACATTGCGAAACGCTCCCTCTTTGAGGCCCTCGGGAAGAAAGTTCATCTCCCCCCGGACTCCGTTGTGGGCATCCACGAGCGTCACGCCTCGTTTGCAGATGTCCAGGCGATGAAGTTTCATCTCCCCGGGATGAAAGTGCGCACAGCTGCAAAGTTGATCGGCAGCGTGACATCCGTGCGGTCGAGGCGCGACCTTGCCTCCCAGTCCACAGCGGTGAAGCTATCGGAGTTCGTCTTCGGGGAGATTCTCGATATGCTCCGTCCCGGCGTGCGGGAGGACGAGATCGCCGCGGAGATCACGTACCTCCACAGGCGCTTCGGCGCAGAGCGAGACGCGTTCGAGCCTATCGTAGCGAGCGGGCCCCGTTCCACGCTCCCGCATGCCTGCCCGAGGGGAAGGAAACTCAGGCGCGGCGACCTCGTCGTTATCGACTTTGGATGCGTCGTGGGCGGGTTCACCTCCGACATTGCCCGTACGGTCTCGATCGGCCGGCCGTCACGCCGCGTGCGAGAGATGTACGATGCGGTCCTCGAAGCCCAATCACGTGCCATCGAGGCGGTTGCCGACGGAGTCCGGGGGAAGGAAGTTGACCGCGCCGCGCGCGATCTGCTCACATCCCGGGGGTACGGAAGAGAATTCATTCATGCCGCGGGACACGGTCTCGGCATCGAAGTCCATGAGCCGCCCCGGATCTCTCCGCGGAGCAACGACATCCTCGCACGCGGGAATGTCATCGCGATCGAGCCGGGCGTCTACCTCCCCCGTGTCGGGGGGATCAGGCTCGAGGATGACCTCATTGTCACACGATCGGGCGCGGCTCTCCTTACTCATCTTCCACGCGAAATGATCATTGTATGACCGAGGCAAACCGGACGATAGAGGGGGAATACCGGAAACGGGTTCTCATCATTGCGTACTACTTCCCTCCGATGGGGCTGAGCGGTGTCCAGCGAACCCTCAAGTTCGCGAAGTATCTCCCACCACTCGGCTGGAAACCGACCGTTCTCACCGTGACACCGACCGGATACTTCGCCCAGGACGAGTCCCTCCTCGGCGAAGTTGAATCCGCCGGGATCGAGGTCATCAGGACAGGTTCTCTCGACCCAACACGCGCTTTCTCGAAGCGCAACAACGCACCTGTCGTAGTGAAGATGCCTTCAGAACCATTCCGGAAGCTCCTCAACATAACGAGCCAGATCTTCTTCATACCAGACAACAAGATCGGATGGAAGCGGCGGGCGCTCCGTGCCGCCCTCGCGTTCATGGAGCGGGAGAAGGTCGATCTCATCTTCGCGACGGCGCCCCCCTACACCGACTTCCTCATCGGTGCGGAGCTACAGCGGAAAACGGGAATTCCGCTCGTCGTCGACTACCGTGACGCCTGGTACGACAATCCGTACCATTTCTACTTCACTCCACTTCATCGCTATCTTCACGCGCGGCTCGAGAAACGGGTCCTCCGCGCAGCCAACAAGATCATCACCATCAACCGGCGCATCAAGGAGCTCCTCCTCAGGCGCTATCGTTTCCTCCGGTACGACGACGTGTTGATTGTGCCGCAGGGATACGACCCATCGGACTTCAACGTCGACTCCGAAGCTCTTCCCCGCACACCGAAGATGCGGTTCACCTATGCCGGGACGTTCATTGACAAGCGGTCACCGAAGTTCTTCCTCCGCGCCCTCAAGAACGCGCTCGCACGCACACCCGAGATGCGCGGGAACATCGAGGCGTGCTTCCTCGGGAACTTCCGGGAAGAGAACCGGAAGCTCGTGACCGCCCTCGGACTCGAAGACGTCGTGAACGTTGTCGGGTACAAAGGTCACGCTGAGACCGCCAGGTATCTCCTCGCATCGGACGTCCTGTGGCTCATCATCGGCGAGGGGAAGGGGGAGGACATGATGTCGACGGGTAAACTCTTCGACTACATCGGCGCTCGAAAGCCGATTCTCGGATGTGTCCCCGAAGGCGTCGCACGTACCGTAATCCGTGAGTCAAAAGCCGGCAACGTCACATCACCGTACGATGAGCATGAGATCGAGCAGGCCATCCAGAAGCTGTACCGCGACTGGAAGTCCGGTGCGCTTCCGGTGCCTGACAACGCATTCACGCAGAAATACCGCCGAGACATCCTCACGGCGGAGCTCGCACGCATCTTCGAGTTCATGACATGAGAATCCTCGTTCTTGGCGCGGGCGGCCGGGAGCATGCCATCACATGGAAGCTCTCGCTGAGCAATCCATCCCGTCTTTTCTGCGCCCCCGGGAACGGCGGCATCGCGGAAGCGGCGGAATGCGTCCCGCTCAAGGCCGACGATCCTGTCGCGGTTCGGCAGTTCGCACTTCAGAACTCGATTGAGCTCGTCGTCATCGGGCCGGAGGGGCCGCTTGTAGCCGGTGTCGCGGATGCCCTTCGGGAAGAACGGATCCCCGTGTTCGGCCCGGACTGTTCCGCGGCAGCAATTGAAGGGAGCAAGGCCTTTGCAAAGGCGTTCATGGAGCGATGGAGGATACCGACCGCCCGGCACGTCGTCTTCACACGGGGGGAGTCGTCCCGGGCCCACCGGTACATCGATGAACACGGCACACCCGTCGTTGTCAAGGCGGACGGTCTCGCCGCCGGCAAGGGCGCTTTCGTCACCGAAAATGCCCTCGATGCCCATGCCGTCATCGATGACCTCTTCACAAGGGGACTCCTTGGCGCAGCCAGCGACCGAATCATAGTCGAGGAGTTCATGCGCGGAGACGAAGCTTCCGTGTTCGCGCTCACAGATGGACGCAACTTCGTGATCCTCCCCCCCGCACAGGATCACAAGCGTGTCTTCGACGGAGACCGGGGACCGAACACCGGCGGCATGGGGGCGTACGCTCCAACCGCACTCATCGACGGCCCCCTCCTCGGACGCATCATTGAAGAGATCATTGAACCAGCGATTCGTGGACTCGCGGCGGAAGGAAAGCGCTACCTCGGATGTCTCTACGCAGGCCTTATGATCACCGCCGAAGGGCCGAAGGTCATCGAGTTCAACGCGCGGCTCGGGGACCCTGAGACGCAGGCGGTCCTCCCCGTTATCGACGTCGACTTCCCGGGGCTGCTTCTCGCATGCGCAACAGGCGGACTGGACGGCAGCCGCATCATTGGGCCATCCCGTACCGCCGCAACAGTCGTCATCGTATCGCAGGGGTACCCCGGTCGCTACGAAACAGGAAAGGAGATCGGAGGACTTGCCGCTCTCAGAAACCGGGACGACGTTGTGGTTTTTCACAGTGGGACCCGGCGTGACGGCGATCGCATCCTCACCTCGGGCGGACGTGTTCTCTCCGTGACCGGCGTTGCCGGAAGGGACGATCTTCAGACGGCGATCGCTTCGGCCTACGACGCAGTGGGACAGGTTCGCTTCGAAGGGGCATATTTCAGGTCGGACATCGCTGCAAGAGGGTTGCGCTACACAGGCTCGAGGAATGCTCAATGAAGATACTCGTCACAGGCGGAGCGGGCTTCATAGGTTCACACATCGTCGACGCCTACATAGCCGCTGGGCATGACGTGGCGGTGATTGATAACCTCTCCACGGGAAGGCGTGAGAACATCCAACACGCGGCCCGCTTCTATGAACTCGACATACGCAGCAAGGCAATCGGAGAAGTGTTCGAGCGTGAGCGCTTCGACGTTGTGAACCACCAGGCGGCTCAAATCGATGTCCGGAAGTCCGTCAAGGATCCCGTCGAAGACGCCTCCGTGAACATTCTTGGCGGCCTGAACCTCCTGGAGAGCGCGCGAAGGACCGGTGTGGACAAGATCATCTTCTCCTCCACGGGCGGTGCGATCTATGGCGAACAGGACTGCTTCCCGGCCGACGAGTCCCATCCCACACGACCCGTTTCTCCGTACGGCGTCGCGAAACTTGCACTGGAGCACTACTTGTTCTACTATCGGCAGGCGCACGGCCTTGAGTACTGCGTGCTCCGGTACGCCAATGTCTACGGCCCCCGCCAGAACTCGAACGGTGAAGCCGGCGTCGTGGCGATTTTCACGAGCAAGATGCTGACAGGCGAGCAACCGGTCATCAACGGCGACGGGCACCAGACGAGGGATTATGTCTATGTCTCGGACGTCGCGCGTGCCAACGTTCTCGCTCTCTCCCTCGACCACTCGGACGTCTTCAACATCGGAACGGGCATTGAAACCGACGTGCGTCAGCTCCTCCACATGCTCTCCGGGCTCATCGGGGCCAGGGCGCCGGAAGTGTACGCACCCGCCAAGGCGGGTGAGCAGATGAGGAGCGTGATCTCGTGGCGGAAGGTCCACGACGCACTCGGCTGGCAACCCGATACGCCTCTTGAGGAGGGATTACGTCGTACCGTCGACTCATTCCGGAAGGCTCTCGTATGAGCCACGACCGCGAGAACTGCAGCGCGCTCGTGGATGGGGTCGTCCGGGGGGACAAGCGTGCCCTCGCGCGCGCGATCTCGCTCGTTGAGAGTTACCGGCCGGAATCGGAGACGCTCCTCAAGGTCATCTTCGCGAAAACCGGCCGCGCGTACAGGGTGGGGATCACAGGTCCACCAGGTGCCGGCAAGAGCACACTCGCATCGAGGATCGCTCGTCACTACGGCAACCGGGGGTTGAAAGTGGGGATCATTGCCGTCGATCCGACAAGTCCATTCACCGGCGGCGCGCTGCTGGGGGACCGTGTCCGTATGAGCGATGTTGAGCTTGACGGAAGCGTGTTCATCAGAAGCATGGCCTCGAGGGGAAGCCTCGGGGGGTTGAGCGTCGCGACGCAGGACGCGGCCGATGTCCTCGACGCGGCGGGGTTCGATCTCATCCTGCTCGAGACCGTCGGCGTGGGACAGTCGGAGCTTGACGTGGTCCGCGCCGCCGACACGGTCATCGTGGTCCTTGTCCCTGAATCCGGCGACTCGATCCAGGCGATGAAGGCGGGCCTCATGGAGATCGCGGACCTCTTTGTGATGAACAAGTCCGACCGCCCGGGAGCCGACCAGGCGGCAACGGCGCTGAGAACCATCCTTTCTCTCCGGCCGAACCCGCACAGCTGGACACCTGAAGTGCTGAAGACAACCGCGAGCGAGTCGCAGGGGATTGACCGGGTCTGCACCTTCATCGAGAAGCATCGCGAATTCCAGTCGTCGAACGGCCTCCTCGAACAGCGGCGCGCTGCCCGGCTGCAGGAGAAGGTGAAAGAGCTCGTGATCCGCTCTCTCCATACCGAGTTCTGGAACAACGAACGCCGCGAGCTCCTCGAGGCCAGGCTCCCCTCCCTCTGCGAGCGGTCAACCTCTCCGTACGAGGTCGTCGAAGAACTCTTGCGTACGTTCCCTTTGTGAATCGCCGCCCCGTCAGACACCTGCCCCTTGGCGGGGGGTCAAGATAGGGCATTCGTTCCGCAACCATTTGACAGGGTGGACTGCCATGCCTGACGCACACGCTCCTTCCGGAATCGAATTCTCCTTCACTGACACGATGAAGATGGTTCAATCGCTTGCACGCGACTTCGCTGTCTCGGAGATCAGACCCGTCGTCGTGAAATACGACGAGTCGCAGGAGTTCCCATTCGACCTCGTGCGTAAGATGGGGGAGCTCGGCTTCATGGGGATCCTGTTCCCGGATGAGTACGGCGGCGCCGGGTTCGGGTACCTCGAGTACGTCGTGATCCTTGAGGAGCTTTCGAAGATTGACCCCTCGATCGGGCTCATCGTTGCCGCGCACAACAGCCTCTGTACCAACCACATCTACAGGTTCGGGAACACGAGCCAGAAAAAGGAGTACTTACCCGGTCTCTGCACCGGCCGAACCGTCGGCGCATGGGCGCTCACGGAGCCCGGGTCGGGAAGCGATGCCGGTGCGATGAGGTCAACAGTTCGGCGCGAAGCCGACGCGTTCATACTCAACGGTTCAAAGGCCTTCTGCACAAACGGCTCGGTCGCAGGGACGGCAGTGGTCATGGCGGTAACCGATCCGTCGAAAGCGAAGAAAGGGATTTCCGCGTTCATCCTTGAGAAGGGTATGCAGGGCTTCTTCCCTTCGAAGAAGGAGAACAAGCTCGGCATGCGGGCCTCTGACACATCGAGCCTGACGTTCGACAACGTGCGCATCCCACGGGGGAACCTCCTCGGTGAAGAGGGAAGCGGCTTCCGCCAGGCCCTCACGATCCTGGACGGCGGCCGCATCAGTATCGCCGCCCTCGCCCTCGGGATCGCGCAGGGGGCGCTCGGCGCAAGCGTGAAGTACTCCCGAGAGCGCGAACAGTTCGGGAAACCGATCGGCGAGTTCCAGGCCATCCAGTGGAAGCTCGCCGACATGGCAACGGAGATCGAGGCCGCACGGCTCCTCACGCTGAAAGCGGCGTTCCTCAAGGACCGGGGGAACGAGGTCGTCCTCGAGTCGTCCATGGCGAAGTACTACGCGAGCGAGGCGGCCGCCCGCGCGACATCGGAGGCTGTTCAGATCCACGGAGGCTACGGCTTCATCAAGGAATTCCCTGTGGAGAAGCTGTACCGCGATGTGAAGCTCACGACCATCGGCGAGGGGACATCGGAGATACAGAAGCTCATCATCGCACGGGAGCTTCTGAAGACGTTCTGAAGCTGCGCCTTCATTCCCGTTCAGTCTGAGGTGAAGACCGTGTCACGCATCGGAAGCGAAGTCGCACACGACCTCACGTTCAACAGGCAGGATGACTCGCTGAGGAACATGGTGAGGATCCTTCGTGCCCGGGAGGAAACCGTCCGCGCCGGCGGCGGTGATGAGAACGTGGAGAGGCACCACAAGCGCGGCAAGCTCACCGCGCGCGAGAGAATCTCCAGGCTCATCGATCCCGGCCTGCCTTTCCTTGAGATCGGCAGCTTCGCGGCGCACGGGATGTACGAAGAGTATGGCGGCGCTCCGTCGGCGGGTGTCGTGACCGGCATCGGGAGAGTTCAGGGGCGCGACGTCGTCATCGCGGCGAACGATGCGACTGTGAAGGCCGGTGCATGGTTCCCGATCACCTGCAAGAAGAACCTCCGCGCACAGGAGATCGCAATGGAGAACCGGATCCCCATCGTTTACCTTGTCGATTCGGCGGGTGTCTTCCTCCCCCTCCAGTCCGAGATCTTCCCCGACAGGGAACATTTCGGGAGGATCTTCCGCAACAACGCGGTCATGTCCGCGATGGGAATCCCGCAGATCGCCGCGATCATGGGCCCCTGCGTGGCCGGCGGCGCGTACCTCCCGATCATGAGTGACGAGGCGCTCATCGTCGAAGGGACCGGGAGCGTGTTTCTCGCGGGCCCGCACCTCGTCCGTGCGGCGATAGGGGAGGACGCGGACATCGAGACGCTCGGCGGGGCGACGACACACTCTGAGATCAGCGGAGTCACCGACTACAAGGTGAAGAACGATGACGAGGCGATCCAGGCTCTTCGGAGCATTCTCGGCAAGCAGGGGAAACATCCCCGGGCCGGGTTCGACAGGATTCAGCCCGCACCGCCGCGCTTCGGACCCGAGGAGATTTACGGGATCATCCCAGATGACAGGTCCCGTCCCTTCGATATGTACCAGGTCATCGCCCGCATCGTCGACGGCGGCGAAATCGACGAGTACAAGGCAGCATACGGAAAAACGCTCATCACCGCGTACGCGCGTGTCGACGGCTGGGCGGTGGCCATCGTCGCAAACCAGCGGAGCGTCGTGAGGACACGGACGGGCGAGATGCAGATCGGCGGCGTCATCTACAGCGACAGCGCCGACAAGGCGGCCCGGTTCATCATGAACTGCAACCAGAAGCACATCCCTCTCGTTTTCTTCCAGGATGTCGCAGGCTTCATGGTGGGGACACGCGCCGAGCAGGGCGGGATCATCAAGGACGGTGCAAAGATGGTGAACGCAGTCGCCAACAGCGTCGTACCCAAGATCACGTTCATCACCGGCAACAGCCACGGTGCGGGCAACTACGCCATGTGCGGCAAGGCCTATGACCCGCGATTCATCTTCGCCTGGCCGACAGCACAGATAGCCGTCATGGGAGGAGAGCAGGCAAGCGAGACACTTCTCAGCATCCGCGTCAGCCAGCTCAAGAGGGAGGGGCGGCACCCGTCGGAGGCGGAGAAGAGGAAACTCCTCGACGAAATCCAGTCCCGCTATGAGGCGGAGGCCGATCCTTATTTCGCCGCGGCGCGGCTCTGGATCGACGGCATCGTAGACCCGTGCGAAACACGCGGGCTCATTTCTCGTAGTATAGACATAGCGGACAATAATCCCGACTTTCCTCCCTTCAAGCTTGGCGTGATCCAGGTGTGAAAAGAAGAATCCTGATCCCGCTTCTCATCGCGTCCGCGATGGCCGCAGGGGCGCTCCACGCCCTGCCGCGAAAACCAGCGTCGGACCGTGACTCCATTCTCTTCCGGGCGGAGCGGATTCTTGTTGAGATCCGCGAATCGTACCACAGGTTCTCGCTGGGACGCAACGCGAGGGATATCATCCTCCCAGATTTCCTCAGGGATGCGCTTGAGCTGCAGGCGATGATCCGCGATGACCGTTTCGAGACGGTGCGTGCGATCGTGACAGATGAGGAGCTCGTCGACCTCATCTACTGGCAGGCCATGGCCGTAAGCGACGGTGACGTGCGGCGCGGACTCCTTGTCATGACCCTCGCCGTCATGGACCACTGGAAACTCGGCCTGCGGCTGCGGCCCTTCGGTATCCTCCGCCTCCCCCTCACACTCGAATCCGAGGATGAGTTCCGTGTAAGGGCCTCGCGGCTTCCCAGGAACCTCTTCGGTGACACCCCGTCCGATGCGTACGGGGACAGGGACAAGTTGCAGCATTTCTTCGGTTCAGCGTATCTTACAGAGGGACCCGGAGGAAAGACGTTCGCCGACGCAACGGGCGAGTTCGTGGAATGGGGGGAGTCGGCCTTTGTCGTGGGTGGAGTGAACGATGTGCGAGACGTGGCCGCGAACCGCCGTGGACAGGCCTTCGCACGCGCGCTCACCGCCAACCCTGATGCGCGTCCGTCCGATTTCCTCGGAGGCGACCTGAAACAATCACCCTGACATCCATATGCATATGGCAAAGCGGACAGTCCTCGTCGTCGACGACGATGAGAGCATTCGATCAAGCATCAAGATGATCCTCGAGTATGAAGGGTACGCGACCCTTCTGGCGCCTGACGGCCTCACGGCTCTCCGGGACGTCGATCCCGCCTCCGTCGACACGGTCTTACTCGATGTAAAGATGCCTGCGATCGACGGAATCGAGGTCCTCGAGCGGCTCCGGGCGCGCGACAGCGACCTGCCGATCATCATGATCTCGGGACACGGGATGATCGAAACCGCCGTCGAGGCAACGAAGAAGGGAGCATTCGATTTTCTCGAGAAGCCGCTCGACCGCGACCGTCTCCTCCTCGTCATCCGAAACGCTGTCGAGCAGCGGTCCCTCCTCAAGGAGTTCAGAAAAGTCCGCGAAGCCTCGGAGAGGGGGGACAGGATCCTCGGCGAGAGTCCCGCCATCCGGAATATTCACGAGATGATCAAACGCGCCGGTCCGACCGACGCGCGCATGCTCATCAGCGGTGAGAACGGCACCGGGAAAGAGCTTGTCGCGCGCGCACTCCACCGTGCCAGCCAACGTGCGAAGGGTCCGTTCGTCGAGGTCAACTGCGCCGCCATTCCGAAGGACCTTATCGAGTCGGAGCTCTTCGGACATGAGAAGGGGGCATTCACCGGGGCCGCATCGCAGTATATCGGGAAGTTTGAGCAGGCGGACGGAGGGACGATCTTCCTCGACGAGGTCGGAGACATGAGCCTCGAGGCGCAGGCGAAGGTGCTCCGCGTTCTTGAAGAGGGGAAAGTCGAGCGTGTCGGCGGACGCGGGCTCATTCAGGTCGATGTCCGTCTCCTTGCCGCGACAAACAAGGACCTTCCCAAGATGATCGAAGAAGGGACGTTCCGGGAGGACTTCTACCACCGGCTCAACGTCATCCCGATCCAGGTCCCCCCTCTCCGCGAGCGGAAAGAGGACATCCGCATCCTCGGGGAGCACTTCATTCGAGAGGTATGCGAGCGGAACGGCATGCCGATGAAGTCACTTTCGAGCGGCGCCTTCCTTGCGCTCGAGCGCCGGGAATGGCGGGGGAACGTGCGGGAGCTCAGGAACGTCATCGAACGACTCGCCATCATGACGCCGCGTGCGACGATCGACGCGCCCGACGTCGAAGCGCTCGTCACTTCAACACACGGGGAGTTCGAGGACGTCCTCCACACGAGCACCACCTTCCAAGACTTCAAAGAGCGGTCCGAGGCGGCGTTTATCAAGTACCAGCTCGATCTTCACAAGTGGAACATCAGCCGGACGGCAGAGGCGCTCGGAATCCAGCGGAGCCACCTCTACACGAAGATGAAGCGGTACGGACTGATGAAAGAGGATGTCGAGGAGGCCCCGGCGGTGAGCGCCGCAGATGATGAAGAGTCATAGACCGGGGATTCGCCGCGGAGCTGCGCGAACGAAGACGAATTCGCGCGGACGGGAGGAAGCTATGACAACAACCGGCGCTTCCGGACCACTTCGTACATCACGATCGCCCCGGCCACAGACGCATTGAGCGACTCGGTCTGCCCGTACAGGGGGATTCTCACGAGGAAGTCACACTTGGCCTTCACGAGGGGCCGGATTCCCTTCCCTTCGTTTCCCACCACGATCGCACACGGGGTTCGATAGTCGACCGCCAGGTACAGATTCTGTGCGCCGGCATCAGTTCCCACGATCCACACACCCTTCTCCCTCAACTCGTCGATGGTGGCGGCGATGTTAGTTACTTTCGCGACCGGCATGTGTTCCACCGCACCTGCTGAGGCGCGGGATGTCCCCTGCGTCAGCGACGCGCTGTGGTGGCGCGGGATGATCACACCGTGCACGCCCGCGCATTCAGCCGTTCGAATGAGCGCCCCGAGGTTCTGCGGGTCCTCGATTTCATCGAGGATAAGGAGGAACGGCGGCTCATTGCGTGTCGTCGCCCTCTCGATGAGGTCGTCGACAGTCGAATACGTCTTCTGTCCGACGATCGCCACGACCCCCTGCGTTGTCGCATCGCTCACAAGCTCGCGAAAGGTCGTCTTGTTCGCCTCGACGACCGGGATGTGGCTTTGCTCCGCGAGATTCTTGATCCGTTCGATAACCGGCCCCTTCACCCCGTAGAGGAGCACCACCTTCTCGATGAGGGCGCCTGATTTTATCGCTTCGATGACCTGGTTCCGACCTGCGATTATTTGTGCCACGAGCTCACAATTCCTTTGCTGTTCTGAAATGAGATACCGAGTTCCCCCGCGTGTGCCCGTCTATTCCTTTCTGCTCTTCGCAATGGCCGGCGGCGCCTGGCGGAAACGGTAGAGCCCCGCCGCACCGATAATGATCATCACGACTGAGATCCACTGCGCCTCTGTCAAGCCGAGCGCGATCTTCGGGTTGAGACGTATGAACTCCACAAGGAGCCGTTCAAGTCCGGCGAGGACAAGGTAGATGAGAAACAATGTTCCCGGCTTCCGCGGTTTCTTCCTGGTCCCCCAGAGATAGGCGAAAATGATGAGGCAGGCGATCGTCTCGTACACCGGGGTTGGATGGACGCGCACACCGGGGGGCGTTGGGACCACGCCGTTCGGATACCCCATCGCCCACGGGAGGTCGCTCAGAATGCCGTAGTCCCCGTCTCCCGCAAGCTGACATCCTATTCTGCCGATCCCGTAGCCGAGGATGAGTGAAGGCGCAACGGCGTCGAGGAGCCGTGCAAGGGGGTACTTCTTCCGTTTCAAGTAGGCCACACAGGCGATGGTGGCGAGAACAAGTCCTCCGTAGAATGTGAGCCCGCCGGGCGAGAACGCCATGCCTGCCGGGTCCTTCATGAAGGCGTCCCACTCCTCGATTAGGTAGAGTCCCTTCGCACCCACGATTCCTCCAACGAGCGCGATGAGCGTGAGCGTCCCCGCAAGGTTCTGATCGATCTTCCTCCGTCTCAGCTCGATGGAGAAAGTCCAGCTGGCAAGGACAAACGCAATGGCAACCATAAGCCCGTAGCTGTAGACGGTGAACGGGCCAACATGGAACAGAACGGGACACATGATGTCAGGTTCCTCCCTTGTGCGAATCGGGTGGGAAGGTGAGAATTTCCAGGAACGCCTTCTTCCGCTTCGAGCGTTTCGAGCGGACGGGGATCGGCTTCTTCAGGATGTGGATGCTACCCTCGCTGATGAGGATTGTCGACTGGTTTCTTTCGCCGTCAGGCTTCTCGACGATGATCTCGTACGTCCCGGTGAGGGGACCGAAGTCTCTTTTCCACCGTGCACTCCCCGTCTCGGGCATCGCGAGGAGAGGTGAACGGAGGCCGCTCATGTGGAGTGTAATGTTGCGGCCCTCGACGCTCTCCCGTACGACGATCTCGTACCGGAAGCTTCGGAAGAGGCGTGTTGTCTCAAGCAGCATAATGGTGCTGAGCTCGTCACTCATCTCGTCCCGCTTCAATGCGATCGAGAGTGTATATTCGGTGTCAGGCTTCTTCCGGGGCATGCCGGTCACCCGATCATCCTGAGAAGTGAATCGGCGAGCTCCTCCTTCGGGATCTGGCGCTGCTCACCGTTCCGCATGTCTCTCAACGCAACGAGTCCCGTCTTCCATTCGTCTCCGCCGAGGAGGACGACGGCATCCGCGCGCTGACGCCCGGCTTCCCGCATCTGAGCCTTTAGGCTCCGCCTGTGGAAATCCATTTCGGCGCTGATCCCGCTCTGGCGGAGCTCCTGGAGAAGCCGAAACGCGTCCTCTCGCGCTTCCCCGTTGAGCGTCGCCACGAACACGGTCGCGTGCGGTGCTTCGCCGCGGAAGAGGGAACGTTTCTCAAGGACCACGAGGAGCCGCTCGATCCCGGCGGCGAAGCCGATCCCGGGGGCCGGGCTGCCGCCGAGCTCCTGTGCAAGGAGATCGTAGCGGCCTCCGCCCGCAAGCGCATCCTGTGATCCCAGGTCGCCGCTCACAAGTTCAAAGGCGGTCTTCGTGTAGTAGTCGAGCCCACGCACAAGTCGTCCGTCTATCTCAAATGCCACTCCCGTCTTCGTGAGAAGCGACTGAAGCTCCCTGAAATGGTCGCTGCACTCCGGACAGAGATGGTCTTTGACGAGCGGTACGTTCGCGGTCGCCGCCCGATCCTGCGGCTCCTTGGAGTCGAGCACGCGCATCGGATTCTCGTCCACACGGCGCTGACTATCCGCTGTGAGCCGGTCCACGACGCTCCTGAGTGCCTCCTGGAGAATCTTCTTGTACCCCGGACGGCATTTCTCGCAGCCGACAGAGGTCAGCTTGAGGACTGTCTTCTCCAGTCCGAACGAGGCATAGATGCTCGTCGCGAGGAGGATCACCTCGGCATCGATCTCAGGGTGGGCACTCCCGAGAGCCTCAGCCCCGAACTGGTGGAACTGCCGAAGGCGGCCCGCCTGCGGGCGTTCCTGCCGGAACATCGGGGAGATGTAGAAGAGCTTCGTGAGGGGAGCCGACGACCCGAGGTGATGCTGGATGAACGCACGAATCACCGAGGCGGTCATTTCGGGCTTCAGCGTGAGGCTTGTCCCTCCCCGGTCTTCAAAGGTGTACATCTCCTTGCTGACGATGTCGGTAAGCTGGCCGATGCCGCGGGCAAAGAGGGTCGTCTCCTCGAACGCCGGCGTCTGGATCTCCCGGTAGTTGAACCGTCTGAACCAGGCCCGTATCTGATTCTCGACGAATTCCCACTCGTACGATTCGTCGGGGAGTATGTCTCTGGTTCCCCGTATCGTTCGAAAACCCACTTCACAACTCCATTTTCGTTGGCTTCAACGCAGCTTCGGCAGGGGCTGCTCACCACACAAGTTCAGTCCACGCCGCGGGCGGCCGGTTGATCACTCGTGAAACTTCGCTTCCTCCTCGTGGAAAATCGAGAGGACATCGGCGGGAGACGAGGCGTGCAGGAGGCGTTTCCGGACGTCCTCCTTGTTCATGAGGCGCGACATCCGGCTCAGGACCTTGATGTGCGGGCCGACCATCGTCCCGCGCGTCACGAGGATGAAGACGAGCCTCACGGGCTGCTCGTCGAGCGATTGGTAGTCGACAGGCTCCGCCGTTGTCGCAAACGCTGCACAGAGGTCGCTCACGCCGTCCGACTTGCCGTGCGGGATCGCGAATCCGTTTCCCACACCGGTGGACATGATCCGCTCACGCTCTAAGATCGCCTCGCGGACCTTCTCCTTGTCGACGACATTTTTCGAATGCGCAAGGAGATCGATCATCTTCTCGATAAGGTCCTCCTTTGACGACGCAGCCAGGCCGGTCTCGACGAGGTCGTCGTTGAGCAGGTCAGAAACGTTCACAGTCCGATCTCCTTTCTTCGAACGGCACGAAAGGGCCCCCGGTCACGAGGGGGGCTCCTTCCATGCCTGGAGGCGTTCCTCAAATTCGTCCGCCGACGCTGCAGCCGTGGGCGCATCAGATGCCTCAACAATGATCGTGAAGACGGGCCGCGTCGGGTCCGGGAGGAGGAGAATCGAATGCACGTTCCCTTCGCCGGACCGGTGGACTCTCACGCCGTCAATGAGGTCGCGCTCCATGCTCTCCGTGTACTCCATGATGCGGCGCATGACGGCCCCACGCGCGGTCCATGGGCAGGGCACGTTCCGAGCCACTCGGTGGAGCCGCGGCGTCTTCTCGTTGAGCTCCCCGATCTTCGTCCCCGTGATCGCCATGAGCTCCATGATCTTCGCAACGGCGAACATCGCGTCCGAGGCGAAGAGAAAGTCGCTGAATATGAACCCGCCGCGCGTGCCGCCGACGAATGGAAGGCCCTCATCAAGCGCCGCCTTCATCATCGAGAGGTGACTATCCTTCGTGCGGAGGACTTCCACGCCCCTCTCCTGCGCGATGAGGTCGACCTCCAGCGTAGCCGACGCCGGCACTGCAATTCTCTTCACCGACGGGTTCGCCTCGAGGTACAGCCAAGTCACAAGCGACAGAAGGCGCTGCGAATCGATGACGAATCCCTTCTCATCGAGCGCCGTGAGCTTCTCCCCCCCAGCGTCGATTACCCAGCCGGCATCATAGTGGAGTGAAGTTACAACATGCGAGAGCTCCCGGATGGCGGCGTCGACCTCCTCGTTCGGCCGTGTCAACTTCCGCGGGTCGATGTACGCGTTCACAGCGAGCACCTGGCAGCCGAGGGAACCGAGGATGTTCGGCATCATCGTCGACGCAATGCCGTTGGAGTAGTCAAGGACAACCCGGAAATGCGCTTTCTCCATCGCACCAACGTTCAGCGCGGAGAGGAACTTCTCACGGTAGCTCTCCCTGACGCGGTCGGAGAACAGGATGTTGCCTACGTTTTCGTAGGTCGCGCGGAGGAAATCCTCTCCAAGGAAGAGGCGCTCGATCGCCTTTGTCTTCGATGCGGAGAGGTCAACGCCGCGCGCGTCGAAGAAGATGATATCGGTCATCGTCCGGTCGTACGGCGACTTCCGGACATGGAGCCCTCCCGCCTCGCGCCCCGCCCTGAGTTCATGCCGCAGCATCGGAATCGAGGCAGTGCGCAGATCGATGACGTTCACACCCGTCGAGATCAGACCGCAGATGAGGGCCCTGTTTATCATGCGCGATACGGTGTCCGAGTCTCGGCTGGTCACGATGGTCTTCCCCGCACCGATCGACCCTCCGAATGCGGCACCAAGCTTCGCGCCGAACTCCGGGTTCATCTCTATGTTCGAGATGCCGCTCACACGAGCGTTGGTAAAAAGCTCGCGGAGCCACTTGTCCTCCCACACAAGGCTCCGGGAGAGGACGGCCCTCTCTTCCACCACCTTCTCCGGCCAGAGCTTGATGTTGGCGGCCAGCCGGGCGCCGTCCCCGACGGCGCAGTCATCGCCCACGAAGACATTCTCGGCGATCTCGGCCCTTTCACCTATTGTCGTGCGAAATCCAACCACATCGGATGAAAGGACGGCATAGTCGCCCACGTGCACACCATCCCACACGATCGAGTTTTCGATGATCGCCCCGCGGCCGATGACGCACTTGCTTCCGATCACCGAATTCGCGATGCGTGCCCCGTCGTGAACCTCAACGTCCGAACCGAGGACGACCGTCCCGTGGAGGTTCGCAGGGGCGGTCCGAACCTTTGAGCCGCGGCCATAGTAGAGCGTGCCGTTCGGAAGCTTGTCGCGCTTGCCCTCAATGTTCACTCTCACGTGGCCGGCGAGGGCGTCCCAGTGCGCTTCCTGGTACTCGTTGAGGTTCCCAACGTCCCGCCAGTACCCTTCCGCCGCATACCCATAGAGCCCGAGGTCACGCTCGAGCAGGATCGGGAAGAGGTCCTTGCTGAAGTCGAACTCCTCGCGCAGAG
>Ga0066636_10000257_pt1 | contig 27695 bp, 25 predicted proteins | sample CryGeyCG2014_080_2_FD_62736 | JGI IMG/M metagenome (GOLD analysis project Ga0066636, IMG submission 62736) | Groundwater microbial communities from aquifer - Crystal Geyser CG07_land_8/20/14_0.80 | ecosystem: Environmental > Aquatic > Deep subsurface > Groundwater | place: USA: Utah: Grand...
GCAAAGAATGCCGCAGACCATCTTTTGGCTCGACGGCGCCAAACTGACCCTGAAGTTCCAATGACGGAGGCATTAAAATCTTGTCCTCAAATGACGGTTATAGCTCCGCGAAAATCGGTGGTTAAGGAAAAGCTCAAAGACCTTTTCTACCTTCCCCACGATGTCTGGTGTATGCACGAATGCGTGTTTTCGGACAAACACCAAGTGGCCTACCACGTGACCACCCTGGATATGGTCAAACGCCTGATGGATTACGGATTTCATCCGCCCACCATCTATTTTCCCTTGGTGGTCAGCGGGGCCATCATGATCGAGCCTACCGAAACCGAATCCAAGGAAAACCTCGACGCCTTCATCGAAGCCATGCGCGCCATCGCCAAAGAGGCCAAGGAAAATCCGGGTCTGTTGAAATCGGCTCCCACCCGATGCAAGGTCAAGCGCCTCGATGAGGTGGCCGCAGCCAGGCGTCCTTGCTTGACCGGCTGATTAGGGGCACCGTTTGCGCCCGATGAGCCCCTCTTTCTACAATCGATCCTGGCTTGTGCTCGCATTGCCGCTGATTCCTTATCCGGAGGCTTTGGAATTGCAGCATCGTATCTTAGGAAAGCGAATCGACGGCACCCTGGATTCCGACGTGGTCCTTATCCTTGAGCACCCACCTGTTTTCACCCTGGGTCGCCGCGGGGGGCTGGAGAATCTGAGGGTCTCTCAAGGGTTTCTCACGGAACAGGGTGTTGCGGTGGTTCAGACCGAACGGGGAGGAAACATCACCTACCACGGACCCGGACAATTGGTGATCTATCCCATCGTCGATCTGAGGCGCCATCGCCTCTCCATTGCCGATTACGTCTCCGGTCTCGAGGAGATCATGATCCGCCTTTCAGCCCGATGGGAAGTTTCCGCCCGACGCCGGCCGGAAAATAGAGGCGTGTGGGTGGAAGAAAGGAAATTGGGCAGCGTCGGAATCGCCGTCCGAAAAAACGTGGCCTTTCATGGATTGGCGTTCAATGCCGCCTTGGACTTGACGCCCTTTTCCTGGATTCAGCCCTGTGGCCTTTCCGGGATACAAATGACTTCCCTGGCCCGGGAAACCGGAACCCTTGTTTCCATGGATCGAATCCGTAAAAATGCCGCTCAATGCCTCGAGGCGGTCTTCGGGGTCAGCCTTCATGTATGTAAACCCGATCGTTTTTTCGAACCATACCCTCACGAGACATCGAGTCCATTCCTGAAAACCCGCTTGGATCCGGAAAAGGCCTTGGAAAGGGCCGAATGATTGTCAAACTGTATCGGCATTCCTATTGCCGACCAACCGGCTTATTCGCCGGAGTTTACAGGGGGTATCGTTCTTTTTCCAAGAACATCGACCGCTTTGTGATCCGGAAGGGGCTTCCTTTTGGCCTCCTCCTTAAAAAGCGTTTCCAGATAGGGCAAAGCGGATCCCTGTTCAAAGACTGAGTCTTCTAAAATGCCGTCCGTTGTGAAAACCAGGACCAGCGTGTCGTAACGCGTCAGATTGGTGTATCCCGAGAAGCTAATGCTCGACCCTGCAAAATCCGTTATCGGAATTCCGAAAGCAATGCTGTTTTGGGAGAAAACGGAACGTTCATACACCAAGAGATCTCTCCCCTTAAGTTCAGCAATCCGGCTTGGCGCCCCGTAAATCGCCAGCGCCTCCCCCATGGTGGTCGACCCGACCCGAAGCGCTTCCATTCGGAGCGCAACCGGGTTTCCCTTTGCCTCTCGGAGGATCCGATAGGAAAGGCATCCGTTTACCATCGTAAGGAAAAAAACAGCGCAAAGGCCTATCAGGATGCCTTTAAAACGGAAGCCCATAAGCCGTTTGTTCCGCATTTAAGCTGACCCCGAAATGCGTTAAAACATTATCCTTATCGAAAAAGAGCGCCACCTGATCGTACTGCGTATCGTAGTTGCCCATGGTCAAGAGCACGAGCCACAACGCCGTCCCTTTGGTCACGGCTCTCCGGTAGATATAGGCGTTTCCGTTTGACAGCTTGACCATCTCTGTCGGAGCCCCGAACAGCCGGGTAACGTCTGCGGCCACGGTTTTACCCGGCGAAAGAGCATCGATTTTGGACGCGTCGAACGGTTGATACTCCTTGGTCTTTCCGATGACGGTACACCCCGTCACGGTCCAACACACGATCATGCCGATGAAAACGGCAATGCTTTTCCTCATCACTTTTCCCTTCTTTCCGGTTTAAAACATGATGGCTTCGTAAAAAGCCCATCTGTCCCGCCGACGGCGGGATTGAGCTGCATCTGAAGCTTTTTACTTTGCCATCTCAATTTTGAGTTGTTACGATTTCATCAAACATGACAACCCAAATTCAGTCGGCCTCACAGGGAAGCTCGTCAATCAGGAAATCAGTCGTTACTCTCTCTTATCTTTTTCAGATACGCCTCCCATTCCATCGGCAGCAGGTATTTTTTTTGAGTATTGCATTCTTTGCAACTGGTTACCAGGTTTCCCTTGGTGCTTTTTCCCCCTCTGGACAGGGGAACGATATGGTCCATGGTCAGCGCCCTTGCCGGAAACGGCTTTCCGCAGTAATGGCACTTCCCTTTTGCGAGTTTTCTTTTCCACCATTGGGTATTCCTGAGTTCCCTGGCTTTCCTGCGTTCCGCTGCAAGCCGTGTCTCATCGAAATCGATTTCAGACGGATCCGTCATGTTTCATCCGCAATTTTCACTCAAAACCTACAGCCACCGGTTGATCGCTTGTATCAAATCCAAACGGCAATGAAAAAGCCGGGTCATTCGAACCCAAATCGCTTTAATGCCTTCGTGTCTTTCCTCCAGTTTTTCTGGACCCGAACCAAGAGTTCCAGAAAAACCCGACACTCTAAAAAGGCTTCGATTTCCTTCCTAGCATCGGTCCCGATCTGCGAAAGCTTTTGTCCGGCTTTTCCGATCAGGATCCCTTTCTGGGAGTCGCGCTCCACATGAATGGTGGCCTTGATCCGCACAAACGGTCTATCCGTGCTTCGGAAAAAGTCATCCACCGTCACCGCCGTGGCATAAGGAATCTCCTGCCCGGTCAACCGGAAAACCTTTTCCCGGATCCGTTCGGCTACCAGAAACCGCATGGACCTATCGGTGATCGTATCGTCTCCGAAGTAGGGCGGTCCTTCGGGCAGAAGCCCTTCAAGAGCACCCAGGAGCGCTTCGATTCCCATCCCGTTTTTTGCACAGATGGGAAAAATCGCCTCAAAAGGATATGCCCCGACCCATTGTTCCGTCAAGGTGGAAAGGGTTCCTTTATCAACAAGATCGATCTTATTGAAGGTTAAAACAGCCCTGGGATTTTTCGACCGAATCGCCTTGATGAGGACCTCTTCGGATTCCGGGTCGGCCGCACCGGCATCCAGAATCAGGAGAACGACATCGGCTTCTGAAAAAGCCGACAGTGCCGTATTGACGAGCCTGGCGTTGAACGGGGTTGCGCCCTGAAACACACCCGGCGTGTCGAGGAAAAGGATCTGAGAACCGGGCCGGTGCAAGATGCCCAGGATCCGGTTTCGGGTGGTCTGGGGCTTTCTTGAGGTAATGGAAATCTTTTCCTTGAGGATCCGGTTTAAAAAGGTCGATTTTCCGGCATTAGGCGGACCGATGAGGGCCACATATCCTGACCGGAAAGGGACGGGATGAGAGCCTTGATTTTTCCTCATTCTTGGATCTGGTCGCTTCCGGTTGATTTTCCTTCTCTCTTTACAGACAGGCTTCAATGGCATCCCACAACCGCTCTTTCCCCTGTCCGGTTTTTGCCGAAAAAAGAATCAGCGCATCCGGGTCCAGGTTAAACGCCTTCGAGGCGCCGGATCGCTGAAAAATCTGCCGGGTCTTGGACAGCTTGTCCGCCTTCGTCATAACGACGATGCCGCGTTGACCCTGCCGGGCGAGCCACTCCATCAGAGCCAGCTCCTCATCCCCCGGAGTCCTGCGGACATCCATGACCACCACGACGCCTTTAAGCTGGCTTCTTTTTCGAAGATACATCTCGATCCATTGTTTCCAGCTTTTTCTCAAGGTGATGGGGACCTTGGCATATCCATAACCCGGCAGATCCACAAACATCAGCATCCCGTTGATGAGAAAAAAATTCAACTGTCGGGTCTTTCCCGGCGTGCTGCTCGTTTTCACGAGGTTTCTTCGGTTAACCAGGGTATTGATCAGAGAAGATTTTCCCGCATTGGATCGTCCCGAAAAGGCGATTTCCGGAAAATCGCCGACCGGATAATGGCTGGGATTTACCGCGCTTTTGATAAACTCTGCCGAACGGATCTTCACGGGTTTACGGCTCCAGTCGATGCCGGTTTTCGTCAAATATGCGGCTGCCGATTGCCTCATCTGCGCCCACTCGAAAGACCTCAACCGGATAAGGGCCGTCTGTAAGGCCCTCTTTTTTTGAGGTAGTCTCCCAAACGATTCATCCCTTCTGCGATGTTTTCTGTGGAATTGGCATAGGAAAAAAGGAGCGAATATGTTCAAGCCGCTTGGAAATCACGCCGGCCCGGTCCTTTAAACCACCTTATTCAATGGGTATTCGATGATCCCCTCGGCGCCCTGTTTCAAAAGCTTGGGGATCAGGTCCCGAACGATCCCGCTGTCCACCACGGTCTCCACCGAGAACCATTTGCTCTGATACAGTGGAGCCACGGTGGGGGCGTTCAGGCTGGGGAGAATAGCCACTACTTTTTCGAGGCACTGCTCAGGGACGTTCATTTTCAATCCGACAAGCTTTTCACCCAAAAGCGCCCCTTTGAGCAAAAGCGCGATCTGCTCGATCTTCTCCCGCTTTTCGGGATCTTTGAAGGATTCATGATTGGCGATGAGTTGTGTGTTAGTTTGCATCAATTCGAGGATGATCCGAAGCCCATGGGCTTTGAGGGTGCTTTCGGTCTCCGTTACCTCCACGATGGCGTCGACCAGCCCGGATACCACCTTGGCTTCGGTGGCTCCCCATGAAAATTCCACATTCACATCAACGTGATGTTCCTTGAAAAAGTGCTGGGTAAACCGGACCAGCTCCGTGGCGACCTTCTTGCCGTTTAGGTCTTCGAGAGACCGAATGGGTGAATCGTACGGCACGGCGAGAATCCAGCGGGCGGGCCGTGAACTGACTTTCGAATAGACCAAATCTGCGACCACGTGGACATCGGAGACGTTTTCCGCAATCCAGTCCTTACCGGTCAAACCCGCATCCAGCGTCCCCCCTTCCACATATCGGGACATCTCCTGGGCGCGGCAGATGGCGCACTCAATGAAAGGATCGTTGATCTCCGGAAAATAGCTTCTCCCGTTCACGTCTATGGTCCATCCGGATCGTTTAAACAGAGTGATAGTGGCGTTTTGAAGGCTTCCTTTGGGTATTCCGAGCTTAATTTTCTTCATTTTCCGTAGACCTCCTTGGGATCGAACACCGGCGAGTCTAAAATACGAATGGAACCGTTGTGCACTTCTTTGTGAAAACAGCTTCGATGGCCGGTATGACATGCGGCCCCACCCACCTGTTCTACCAACAGGAGCACAGCGTCGTCGTCGCAGTCGATCCGGATCTCTTTAACAATCTGGTGACGCCCGGAAGTATTTCCCTTGATCCATAATTCCTTACGACTGCGGCTGAAAAAGGTGACCCGTCCGGTTTTAAGCGTCAAATGCCATGCCTGTTCGTTCATGAACCCCAGCATGAGGACTTCGCGGGTTTCGTAATCCTGTACCACCGCGGGGAGAAGGCCTCCCATCTTGTCGAAACTTAACTTCACCATCATCGCTTCCTTAATGACATGAAAAGCAAGAAAATTAAGAATATAAACTATTACATATACCATTGCACATTCAAGTTGTCAATTGCTTTTTAGTGCGATTCGATGGATCCGGCGCTTGTCTTGTTAAGCTTTGTCTGGTAGAATTATTTATTATAGAACATGGCCTCTGCCGAACACCCATGATAAAAAAAACCGCACAGATACTCAAAAAGCGTGCAAAAAAATCGGGCTCCGGGAAACGGGGATTTTTTTTCCGTTGGTTCGCCTACACGGCGATTTTTTTGCTGATGCTGGGAATCCTCGGAATGACGGGCCTGTATTTCTATCTGGCGGAGGATCTCCCCCAGATCGAGTCCCTGAAGGATTACCGGCCTCCCGCTATCACCACAGTTTACTCGGACGACAACCGGAAAATCGGTGAATTCTATAAAGAGCGGCGGATCGTTGTTCCTTTGGCCGATATTTCACCGATGTTGAAAATGGCCTTCGTCGCCGCCGAAGACTCCCGTTTCTATGATCATGAGGGGATCGATTTCATCAGCATCCTCCGGGCTTTCTTCAAGAATATCGAGGCGGGCGCCATCGTTCAAGGAGGAAGCACCATTACCCAGCAGGTAGCCAAATCCTTCTTTTTGACCTCGGAAAAAAGCTACCAACGGAAACTCAAGGAGGCCATCTTGGCCTATCGGATCGATAAAGCGCTTTCCAAAGAGGAGATCCTCTATCTCTACCTGAATCAAATTTACATGGGGCACGGCGCCTACGGCGTCCAGGCCGCCGCGGAAAATTATTTCGGGAAGTCCGCCAAGGATCTCAATCTCGCCGAGTGCGCCATGCTTGCCGGGCTTCCTCAGGCCCCCAGTAAATACTCCCCTTTTAGCTATCCCGACAAGGCCAAGGAGCGACAGATTTACGTGATCAACCGGATGGTAGCCGAAGGCTTCATCACCAACCTGGAAGCCACCGAGGCCATTAATACAAAGCTGGAAATCCAACCGCGCAAAAACTGGTTCATCGAAGAGGTCCCGTGCTACACCGAGCATGTGAGGCAATATGTGGAAAACAAGTACGGCGCCGACGTCCTCTATACGGGAGGACTTAAAGTGGATACCGCGGTGAATATTGAGATGCAAAATATCGGGCGGTTGGAAATCGATATCGGACTTCGTGACCTGGACAAGCGCCAGGGATATCGGGGACCTGTCGCACACTTGGCCATCGAGGAGATCGAAAATTTTTCGAAAACCCTCCAAGAGGAGATGGGGACAAGTCCTCCCGATGCAGGAAAAACCGTCAAGGGAGTGGTGGTGGAAGTCAACAACACCGCCTCGCGAGTGACGGTCAGAATGGGGCGTTACCTGGGAACCCTTCTGCTGGAAGACATGAAGTGGGCCCGGAAGCCGAACCCGGATGTAGAATACCATGAACCTGGATTGAAGCGTCCGTCGGATGCGCTTTCGGTGGGAGATGTGATCTGGGTCAAGGTTAAAGAAGCACCGAAAAACTCCAAGTCCTTATTTCTGGCACTGGAACAAGACCCGAAAGTCCAGGCCGCCCTCCTGTGCATCGAAACAGAAACCGGGCATGTCAAGGTAATGGTAGGGGGAAGGGATTTCCGTGAAAGTCAGTTCAATCGCGCCACCCAATCCAGGCGACAGCCCGGCTCGGCCTTCAAACCGATTATTTATGCTGCGGCCCTTGACAAGGGTTATACGCCCGCCACCATGATCATCGATTCCCCCATTGTCTTTCGAGACACGGAGGATAATTTTTCCTGGAAACCTAAAAACTATAAGGAGAAATTCTTCGGCCCCACCCTTTTGCGGGAGGCACTTGCCAAATCACGAAACGTCGTCACCATTAAGATACTCCAGGACATCGGGGTCAAATACGCCATCGATTATGCCCGGAAACTCGGCATCACCTCGGATCTGTACGGAAACCTCTCATTGGCCCTCGGGGCTTCGGGGGTATCTCTTTTGGAGCTGACCCGCGCCTACTCTGTTTTTGCCAATTCCGGATATCTGGTGGAGCCCGTATTTATCACCCGAGTCCTCGATCGGGACGGCAACGTCCTGGAAAAGACGGAACCTAAAATCCAAAAAGCCATCGAAAAAAGCACGGCATATTTGTTGACGAATCTCATGGAAAGCGTCGTAAAAGATGGAACCGGATGGCGTGTACGTGCCCTCAACCGGCCGGTAGCCGGCAAGACCGGCACCACCAACAACCTGTTCGATGCATGGTTCATCGGATATACGCCCCGATATGTCACCGGTGTCTGGGTGGGGTTTGACGAGGAGAAGTCTCTCGGCGAAGGGGAAACCGGGTCACGTTCCGCCAGCCCCATATGGCTGGGGTTCATGAAAAAGGTCCTTGCCGACAAACCCGTCCGTGTGTTTCAGGTCCCCGATGGAGTGGTATTCATCAAGATCGACGCAAAGACCGGTCTTCTTCCCATACCCGAATCCGCAAAGGTGATCTTCGAATGCTTTAAAGAGGGGACGGCGCCCACTGAATATACCCGGCGGCCGGGTACAATCGCCAACCCCGAGGAGTTTTACAAATCGGATTTATAGATGCGGGATGCGCTTATTGGCCGGATGTTTCCTGAACCCGGATATTTCACGAGTTGATTTGGCCGCAGATGCAAGGCGTCTGAAATGAAGCTGTAGTCCATCTACTGCGAATTTCGGACAACGCAGCAGATGCGGCAGAGGCCACTCTCCCGAAGGGTGATATTTTTCAACTTTAAAAAATATCCAATTCCAAAGAAACAATGACAATTTATTTATTGAGAAAAGTTAAAAAAGTTTTCAACCTGTCGTAATTTATCGGCATACCGAATACCATTGAAAAATATCATGAAATATTCGGGTTAAGGATGTCTAGAAGATATTGCCCATAATGGTTTTTGGTCATATCGGAGGCGAGTTCCTTGAGCGCCGGTGCGTCGATATAACCGAGCCGATAGGCGATCTCCTCGATGCACGCGATTTTAAGCCCCTGGCGCGCCTGAATGATCTGAACAAAGTTGGCCGCCTGATGCATGGAATCATGAGTCCCGGTATCCAACCAGGCCAGCCCTCTTCCTAAAAGCTCGACACGAAGCCGTCCCTTTTTCAGGTATGCCAGGTTCAAGTCGGTAATCTCCAGCTCCCCTCGGGCCGAGGGCTGCAGGGATGCGGCGATATCGACCACATCGTTATCGTATAGGTAAAGGCCGACAACGGCATAGCTGGACTTCGGGTGTTTCGGCTTCTCTTCGATCCCGATAACGCTGCCCGTCGAATCAAACTCCACTACACCGTATCGTTCCGGATCCTTGACCGAGTATCCGAAAATGAGCCCTCCTTCATGAAGTCGAACCGCCTTTTTCATGATTTCCGAAAGATCGTGGCCGTAAAAGATGTTGTCACCTAAAATCAGGCAAACCGTGTCTTTGCCGATAAAAGATTTCCCGATGATAAAAGCCTGGGCCAGACCTTCCGGCTTGGGTTGTTCGGCATAAAAAAGGGAGAGCCCGATCTTTGAACCGTTTCCCAAAAGCCTTTCGAAGCAGGGCAGATCCTGGGGAGTGGATATGATCAGTATCTCCCGGATACCGGCCAGCATTAAAACGGACAGCGGATAATAGATCATGGGTTTGTCATAAACCGGAAGCAGTTGCTTGCTGACCACGCGGGTGATCGGATACATGCGTGTTCCCGATCCGCCAGCCAGGATGATTCCTTTCATCGATTATCCTTTCCCAATGATTCACCTTCGACTTTTGATGAAATCGTAAAAACTCAAAATTGGGATGGCAAAGTAAAAAGCTTCAGATGCAAGGCGCGCAAATCCTGAGGAATGAAGCGTACTTTTAAGTACGCCGCAATGACGAAGGATGCAGCGCAACGCAGCAGATGGACTTTTTACGAAGCCATCAACCTTTATGAATCCGAAAAAGCGGCTTGTTACGACAGGGAGATGGTTTCTCCCGTCCGAGGAACCTGTACTTCGTATCCTTTCTTTTTCAGTGTATCGGCAAATGCCAACGCCTGCGTTTCTTCACCATGCACAACAGCAATGCGCCTGACCTGTAAGTTGGAATCCTTCAGAAACCGCAGCATTTCCTCTTTGTCTGCATGGGCGCTGAATCCGCCGATGGTTACCACCCGGGCCTTGAGGGAAAACACCTGATTGAAAAACTTTATCTGTGGTGCTTCGCCTTTTCTCCCGTTTTGTGCATAAGCATCGCCCTGTTCTAAAATGCGTCGTCCCAGGGTATTTTCCGCCATGTATCCAACGATTAAGATTGTATTCTTCGGGTCCTGAATCTTATGACGCAAGTGGTGCAGGATCCGCCCGCCTTCACACATACCGGATCCGGATATGACGATGTGAGGGCCTTTTTTCCGCATCAGCTTCATGGAATCTTCCACCGAAACCACGAACTCAAGAGAAGAAAACTCAAAAGGGTTTTTTCCTTTTTTTAAAAATTCCTCATGGGATTGTCGATCATAGACCTCCGGATGCTCTCCATAGATCCTTGTCAGTTCAATGGCCAAGGGGCTGTCCAGATATACCGGGACCCGGGGCGCTTCCCCGGCAAGAAAAAGCTCATGGATCACATAGAGCAGCTCCTGAGTTCGGCCGAAAGCAAAAGAAGGGATCAACAGAACCCCGTCGCCATGAACGGTTTCGTTGATGATCTTCCCGAGAGCCGGCCTCAACTCCGCCACCGGATCGTGTTCCCGGTCGCCGTAGGTACTCTCCATGATCAGCAAATCGAGATCCCGATCTTCCTGGGCAAAATCGGTGGTTGGATTCCTTAAGATGGGTTTGTCAAACCGCCCAATATCGCCGGTAAAACCCACGGTTCGGGCATCGCTGTTTTCCTGAATCCTGACAATGCAAAACGACGAGCCTAGGATATGGCCGGCATCGTAAAGGGTGCACGTAGTGTCCTGTCCAACGGGGATTGCTTGTTGGTAAGGATACCCCTCGAAATATGGAAGCGCCTTCTGAACCTCTTCCACGGTATATAAAGGATCCACGACCTCGAGCCGATAGCGTCGGATCGTCTCCCGGATGACCTCCAGATTCAGCTTCGCCCGGCTCATTTTCAGCATCTTTTTGATCCGCTGATCATCTGGCCCTCCCCGGTGGTTTCTGGCCTCAGTCAAAAAGGATCGCACCGTTTTGTAATTCAGATAATCGGCGTCGGATCGCTGGATATGGGCCGAATCTAGAAGGAGAGATCCGGAGGCATCCGCCGTGGCCCGGGTACAGAAGATGCGGCCGTTGAATCCCTTTTTCGTCACCATAGGAATGCGGCCGGAATGATCGATATGGGCATGGGAAAGGATGATGCCGGAGATCATTTGTGGGTCAAACGGAAGAACCCGGTTTTTTTCCAGGCTCTCCCTCCGCCGCCCCTGGAACAGGCCGCAGTCGAAAACGATCCGGTCCTTAGCCGTGGTCAACAGATGTAAAGATCCGGTCACTTCCCGGGTAGCACCGTAAAATGTGACATGCACGATGACTACCTCCTTTTGATTTTCAAGAAGAGCTCTTCTAGTTGCTTCTTGCCGACATCCGATGGCGCATTGGTTAAAAGGCAGGAGGCCTTTTGGGTTTTCGGAAATGCGATCACATCCCTAATGGATGTCTCCTTACAAAGAAGCATCACCAACCGATCGAATCCGAATGCGATCCCCCCGTGAGGAGGTGCCCCGGAGTCGAGCGCCGATAGCAAGAAACCGAATTTTTCCTCGTAGTCCTCGGGTGGCAGACCTAAAACATGAAACAATTTTTCCTGGAACTTTCTTTGATGGTTGCGAATGCTTCCCCCCCCGATTTCGTACCCGTTCAGCACCAGGTCATAGGCGCGGGATCTTACCGAGAGCGGATCCGTATCGAGCAGCACAATGTCCTCTTCCAGGGGTGCTGTGAATGGGTGGTGAAGAGCCTTGAAACGTTTCTCCGTTTCATCGTATTCCAAAAGCGGAAAATGGGTAACCCAAACGAAATGAAGTTGGCTCTCATCGATAAGACCCAGTTTTTTCCCCAGAAGGTTTCTCAGGTTCCCCATGGATTCGTTGGCAACGGCAGATTGGTCGGCCACAAAAAACACCAGATCTCCCGGAGCCAGGTCCAGGCGCCGGATCAGAAGGGCCTTTTCTTCTTCGGAGAAGTACTTTGCGATAGGGGATTGCCATTCGTTTTCTTTGATCTTGATCCACGCAAGCCCTTTGGCCCGGTAAATTTTCACGAACTCTGTCAGATCATCGATTTCTTTTCGGGAAAATCCGCCGCATCTTTTAGCGTTCAGGGCCTTGACGATCCCCCCTTGTTTCACCGCATTTGAAAAGAGATTGAAGTTCGATTTGGAAAGGATATCCGAAACATTGCAAAGTTCCAGGGCAAACCGTGTATCCGGGCGGTCCAAACCGAACCGATCCAAGGCTTCTGCGTAGGTGATTCTCGGTAAAGGCGTCGGAACAACTTTTCCCAAAACAGCATGAAAAATTTCGGAGACCATCTTTTCTGAAATTTTTATAATATCGTCTTCCCCGATAAAAGACATCTCCATATCGATTTGAGTAAACTCCGGCTGCCGATCCGCCCGGAGATCTTCGTCCCTGAAGCATCGGACGATCTGATAATACCGGTCGAATCCGGAGATCATCAGAAGCTGCTTGAAAAGCTGAGGAGACTGGGGAAGGGCATAGAATTGTCCGGGATTCATCCGGCTGGGAACGATATAATCCCTGGCTCCTTCCGGCGTGCTTCGGGTTAGAAAGGGCGTCTCGATATCTATAAATCCGTTTCGGTTTAAAAAGTCCCGAACCGCCGCAGAGGCTTTGTGCCGGGCCAGGATATTCTTTTGAAGCCTCGACCGTCGAAGATCGATATGCCGGTACTTGAGCCGGATCATCTCCGAGACATCCACGTCATCTTCGATGAGAAACGGCGGCGCCGAAGAGCGGTTAAGAATCCGAAGTTCGAAAACGAGCACTTCGATTTCACCGGTTTCAAGGACCGAGTTGGTCATCCCTTCCGGGCGTCGGTCCACACGCCCCCGAACTGCGATGACGAATTCGCTGCGCAGGACATGGGCTTTTTGATGGACAGCGGTGTCGACATCGGGGTTGAAAACCACCTGGGTGATCCCTTCTCGATCTCTTAAATCGATAAAGATCACTCCACCATGGTCTCTTCGGCGCTGGACCCAGCCCATGAGCACCACCTCTTTTCCCGCGTCGCTTGCTCGAAGAGCATTACAGTAATGGGTCCGTCGCAAATTTCCGAGGGCATCGATTTCCATCATATCCGGCATTTTTTTCTTTCGGCTATTTCCTCATGGAGAGGTTCGGGTTTCATGATGCATTGCATTTCAGGAAGCATTTGCAATCCGCTCGATCACCATCTTTATCAGCATGGAAAAAGGAATGGCTTCCTGCTGGGCCTCGCTCATATTCCGCAGCACCGCGGTCTTTGCTGAAAGTTCTTTTTCACCGACGATAATCACGTACCGGGAGGCCAGCTTGTCGGCCCGTTTCATCTGGGCTTTCAACCCGCGATCGCCGAAATCCATCTCGGCGGGGATCCCTTTTTCATTTAGCCGGCACACCCATTCGAAGGCCTTTTCCCGGCTTTCCCTCCCGATGGCGGCGATAAACACCTTTGGATGTCCGGTCTGCAACTCCGTATCATTTTTCAAGATTTCCGCCAGGCGATCCAGCCCGATGGCAAATCCTGTAGCCGGCATCTCAGGTCCGCCCAGCGCCTTTACCAAGCCGTCATACCGACCACCGCCGGCGATGGCGTTTTGCGCCCCCAAGGCGTTGGTCTGGATTTCGAAAGTGCTTCGGGTGTAATAGTCGAGCCCCCGGACCAACCGGGGATCCGTGACATAAGCCACCCCTAGAACGGATAAAGCCGTCTTGAACCTTTGGAAATGTTCCCGGCAGTCTGGGCACAGAAACGCCATCATGTCGGGGGCTTTCGCCATGGCCTCACGGCATGAGGGCACTTTACAATCCAACAGTCGCAAGGGATTTTTCGTTTTTCGACGGGCGCAATCGACACAAAGCTTGGTATCCATTCCCACGACATGATCTATAAGCGCCTTTTTAAATGCCGGCCGGCAAACCGGACAGCCGAGAGAATTGATGTGAGCGGTTGTATCCGAAACGCCCAGTTTCGAAAAAAGGATTTTTAGGATAAACACGAGTTGGGCGTCAATCAACGGTGAGTCGCTGCCGAGGACCTCGGCATTAATCTGATAAAATTGACGATATCTTCCCTTCTGGGGACGCTCCCTCCTGAACATGGGTCCGGTGGTGAAAAGCTTATGAAAGGGATCCCCTGCGTAGAGTTTGTGCTGAATATAGGATCGGACAATGGAAGCCGTCGCCTCCGGTCGCAATGTGACGAAATCCCCTTTTCGGTCTTCAAAGGTATACATTTCCTTTTCGACGATATCGGTGTTCTCGCCGATGCTCCTGGTAAAAAGTTCGGTTGCCTCAAGAATCGGGATGCGGATTTCCCGAAATCCAAAATCCGACAAAACGGCCCTCGCCGTATCCTCAATGGCCTGCCAGCGCTCTGATTCCCCGGGAAGAATGTCCCGAAATCCTCGAATCAGTTGAATCATAATTCTCTTTACCCATGGTTTCTAAGGGACGTCACCCGCCCGTTAATAATGACATAAACTTTTTTTAATACTCTGCAGATGGCGGTAAAGTCAATATGAAGTTATCTATGCGAAGGATAACCCACACACAGAATAAGCTGCTTTACCACTCCCCGGCCCGGATGCTCCCGTCACGAACCGCCTCGTCAAGGGCGATGGCACACGAAGCCGATGAGATGTTGCCGTATTTGTGCAAGGTGAGATAAAACCGCTCCATGGGGATATCCAGGCTTTTGGCCACGGCCTGAAACATGCGCAGGTTGGCCTAGTGAGGAATGAACCAGTCGATATCGGATACCTGTACGCTGAACGATCCACTCGTTGCTCGTATCCACGCCCATCTCTCGCAGGTCATCGTTGCTCAACACTTTCGGAGGAAGAAATGAGCCCGTTCCGACGATGCAAACCGATTCCATATGTCAAATCCTCTTTAGCGAAAGGGGCGGATCCAGTCTTTGATCGGCGGCTTTAAGCTGCGCATCCCCCGATATGACCGCCACGGCGTGGGAGGCATCTTCACCGCTGAAATAACGCCGTGCGGCTTGAACGACCCGATCCCGGGTGAGAGCCAGAAGCGTTTCCTTAAAACGCTGTCTGTCGTCGTCGGAAAGGGAAATCAGGCTCCGGACAAAGGCCTTCTTGGCAGCAGGCCCGGGAGGATCCGGACGATCGATTTCGGAGCAGACCTGCAAGAGGGCCTCCTTCACATCCGTGTCCGTATAGTCTCCGGAGCGGATGAATGCCGCCGCTTTATCGTAGGTGTTCAATGTTTGAACGATATGAGGATCCCGATACGAGCACAGGCTGAAAATACCGGTTTCCGGGTTATAGACGGCAAAGGCCCCGTAGGCTCCACCTTTCTCCCGGATTTCTCGATGCAGATACAAAGACCTGAGAAGCTTGGCGATGACGGAAAGCGCAGGTGCATCCTCATGGACCATCCTCACAACCTGGAAAGACTTTGCCACGAAAGAGACCGCCGATGCCGTGCTCCATCCCTCGCGAATCGCACCCTTCTCGATTTTCATCGGAGGGGGGGCAAATCGAACCGTCGTAAGACCGGCTGGGGCAATACGGGACAAAAAGGAAGCGCGGCTCACGCAGTCGGCGGCCTGCCGAATGGCTGCGGCGTCGCCGATGAAGGCCATTCGGATATTTCCCGGCTGAAATACACGTTTCCCGATTGCATCAAGCCTCTCGGCAAGTGCCGGAAAGTTTTCTTTTCCGGTATCGATCTTGAGACCCTTGATGGCTTTAAGCTGGGATACCCCATTCCAAATCTCGTCCAGAGCGGTGGTGAGGGAAAAATTTCTGGATGCCAGAGACATGGCCAGCCGATGTCCCTTGTGGACCACCCCGGTTTCCAAACCCGCCCGGTATTCATAAAGAAGGGTTTCCAATCGAGACAAATCGAACATATCAAACGCCCAAAGAATCTCGTCTATGATCTCGAACACTTTACCCTGGTTTCGGTTCAGGCATTTGGCACCCAATAAGATAAACGGCGTAGTCTCCCCCGATGTGTCGTAGCGGGCCCGGGAGTTTGCGGAAAAGCCGATCCCGCCGGCCCACCGGTCGATCCTTTTGGCCATCTTGACATAATCGTTTTCATACGTGCCGATTTTGGAGAGGGCATAACAGAAAAAAGGGACCAAGGGCAGGGTATCTTCGGCAAGCTCTGCGACTCCGGCCGCCGCCGCAAAATAAAAAATGTCGGCGGTCGGTTGTTCGTAGCAGACAGCCGGGGTCTTTTCAAAACCAGAGGGCGTCATCCGAACCACATGCGGCGGGATGTCTTCGATTTCCAGCGTCGGCAAAACGGAGACGGGCTCCTCGGATTCCTGCAACGCCAGCAAGTCGCGGGCATCGCCCTGAATTTTTTTGATCTCCTTTTGGGTAAGCGTTTTTTTGATGGCTTCCAATTTATCGCGGGTTTTGGATGCAATCTTTTCATCCATTTCCGAATCCGGAGAAAGCGTTAAAAGGACCCGGTGAGGATTATCGAGAAAAAATCGACGGATCGCTTCTTCGAAAAACGGACCCTCTTCCAGCGCGGCAAGGATCTTTTCCAGATCTGCCTCGAACATCAGCCTTTGAAACGGATCCCCCCCGTGCAGCCAGGATCCGAAAGAGGCCATGAGGAGCTTGATTCCGTAAGGAAAGGGATGATGCGTCACCTCTTTCCGATGGAACTCCAGTTGGTGGATGGCGGACTCGACCAGCTCTTTCTCGATTCCCTGGTCGGCCATCCGGGTCAGTGTCTCAAACACGATGGTCTCCACATCGCCGCAACGCGCCGCCTCGATATCTTTTAGCCCGCAGGAAAACAGAGTATCCCGATAATCCGGTTCATATCCGGTTCCATCGGAAAGGGCGCTTCCCAAACGGGAATCCATGAGGGATTTCCTCAAGGGAGAGGCGGCGTTACCCAAAAGGATCTCCGATAGAAGCGTCAGAGTCAGGACATCGAGGGATTCCCGCACGTCCGCTGTCAGCCAGGCTACGCACGCCTGGGATTTTCTGGAGCCGTCCTCTCCCGGACTCAAGGGGTAGAAATAGCGCGCCTTCCTGGGTTGAACCCAGCGCTTTTGTGGGGCAATATCGGTTTCCGGGTCGATGCGGCCGAATCGATCCAGGATAGTCCGGGCAATGAAGGTCAGATGGTCTTTTAAAGACAGGTTTCCGTAAGTATAAAAAAAAGCGTTGCTCGGATGATAATGTGTTTCGTGAAATCGCTTCAATTGCGCATAGGTCAGATCCGGGATCTTTAGAGGATCCCCGCCCGAATTGTACTGGTAGGTGGTGGATGGGTACAGCGCGTTGAGAATGGATCGCACCATGACCTCGTCGGGGGACGACATGGCCCCTTTCATTTCATTGTAAACCACCCCCTTGAAAGCCAACAACAATTCCTGGGAATTTGCCGAATCCCCTTCGATCTCGAGCCGGTGCCCTTCCTGTTTGAAACTGAGAGGGTCCAGCTTGGGGTAAAATACGGCGTCCAGATAGACGTCCATCAGGTTGTAGAAATCTTTCCGGTTTTGGGTCGAAAATGGATAGATGGTGGCATCTGGAGCCGTAAAAGCATTCATGAAAGTACTCAGGCTTCGCTTGAGCATTGAAAAAAAAGGGTCTCTCACCGGAAAGCGTTTCGAGCCGCACAACACCGTGTGTTCCAGGATATGGGCCACCCCGGTGGAATCCCGAGGGACGGTCTTGAAGGTCACACCGAAGGCGTTTTCCATGTCGTTGTTGGCGATATGCAGATGCCGAGCGCCGGTGGTTTCGTGTTGAAGCTCGACAACGACAGCATCGATGCGCTTAAACGGCACACATCGAGTTACCAAGTACCCTGATATACGCTGACCTTCCGAAAATTTTTCCTGACGCGTATCTGCTTTTTTCACAAATCCTTCCTTGCTGCATTAAGCGCCGATGTAAATGCCGCGGCCCTTTCTCTTGATTTTTTCCAGCTTGTTCAGCCGGAAAATGATGTTTCTCAGTTTTTTATCGTCAAAGCCGGTTTGAGCATGAATACCCGCGATATCTATTCCGTCTTTTTGCCTCCGGATCACTTCCAAAACGCGGTCCGTCGCATTGCCTCCGGATTTTTCCCGGATCACTCTTTTTTTTCGGGATCCGGAAGAAATCTGATTCGTCAGGGCTTTAATCTGGCCTTCAATGCGCTCCATCCCTTTTAAAAGCTTTTCCACATCGTGCTTGGTGGGAATATGATAGGCCTGCATGAAAAATTTCACCATGGCGTCAAAACTCACCGACTTTCCCCTTCTCTTGATCATGTTTCCTCCTATGTCTTGTTTGATGATAAAATCGGTCATGATGTTTAATGACTACTTGTTCAATAAGGAAAAGTCAAGTTCACATCAATCTTCCATTTGATTAAATATATTGAAAGGATTTGAAATCAAACAACCTTAATGCTATTTCATGGCATTTTAAAGCAGAATAAAAATGCCTATCACTATTTCAAGTCGGCGCCGGCTCCGATACGTAGCCATGAATATCTATACAAAAATCAATAACCGCATCCGTGATTTTATCCTGAAGGCCAAAAGGCTGGAAGGGGATCCTCATTTTATTGCATTGGGCCTTGCCATCGGCGTCTTTGTGGGGTTTACCCCCACCATCCCTTTTCATACCGTTCTGGCGGTGGCCCTGGCGTTTCTTTTCAAGGGCAGCAAGGCCGCAGCAGCCATCGGCGTCTGGTTCAGCAATCCCGTCACCATTCCCCTTTTTTATTTCTTGAGCTTTCGCACGGGGACTTTTCTTTTCAGCATATCGCCTTTTGATGCCCATCCCCGAACAGTCTTGGAATTGATCAAGATGGGAGCGGATCTAACGATAGCTATGCTCGTTGGAGGAGTAATCCTGGGAATTCTACCGGGTGTCGCCGCTTATTTTGTGACCCGAAGGCTTATCCGTCGATGGCAGGAAAAAAAGAGGGATATCAAGGATAACCCGGTGGGGAACTAGAAGGCATAAAATCGAACGTTTCTCTATCATGTTTTTTATGCAACTGCAGGGTTTAAAACACCAGGTCAGATCCATCTGAGGAAGCACTTTGAAATCCTTTATTACCCATCAAAAACGCAAGCACATCAACCATTAAACCGTTGATGGCTCGGTATTTCTTGGACGAGACCGAGAGGATGGCCGTTTCCGTTTGCACGTACTCAGATGGAATCAGTTCTGCGCGGCAGTTCGATACCATCTCTTTTGCGGATTCAGGTGTGGTTTCCAGGTGAAACTGCAATCCCATGACGGACCGGCCCAGTTGAAAGGCCTGGTTTCTGCAGGCTTTGCTTTTTGCCAAAAGGGATGCCCCGGCGGGCAGGTCAAACGTCTCCCCGTGCCAGTGGAAAACCTCCACCGAGGAAGGAAATCGGAAGGTCGACATGTCGCTCGACGGAACACCCTGTATGGGAAACCAGCCGATCTCCTTTACGGAGTTCGGAAATACCCGGGCACCCATCGCACTCGCAATCAGTTGGGCACCCAGGCAGACTCCCAAAACCGGCTTTCCTACCTCGACGACGCTGCGAATGAAGCGCTTTTCCCGGACAAGCCATGGAAATTCAATCTCATCGTTGACGCTCATGGGTCCGCCCATCACGATGAGCATGTCGATTGCTTCGAGGTGCGGCAATGCCGCCTTCTCAAAGAGCCGGGTACACGTTATCGTGAATCCGACTGACTTCAGCCATGCCTCAATGCTGCCAAGGCCTTCAAACGGAGCATGTTGAAGATAGTGTGCGCGCATTTAACCCGAATATTTCATGAAATTTTTTAACGGTAATAAGTTTGATGGCTTCGTAAAAAGCTTTTGCAAGCGAGATTGGAGCATTTTCGGAAAAAGAGATGCGAACGGCTGAGCGTTAATAATTTCAAGCTGTTTGAGGCGCTTGCGCCGAGTTCTTGAAATTTAGAAAAGCCGTGAGCATCTCCCGAAAATGATCACGAAGCGAGCAAAAATAGCTTTTTACGATTTCGTCAAGTTTGCCTATAAATTATAATGCGTTGGAATGATTTTTAAACTTTTTTCTATAAACAAACGATCCTTGCATTTTTTGGATTTTTAATCTTTTTTAAGGTCGAAAAATTTCATGAAATATCCGGGTTAGAGATTCCGGGCACTAAATGTATCGCCTTCTTTCATGTTGCCCGATCGGAATCCTTTATCAAACCATCCCTTTCGCTGCTCAGAGGTTCCGTGTGTAAAACTATCCGGCACGACGTAACCACGTGTGCTTTTTTGAATGCGGTCATCACCGACGGCACTGGCGGCGTTGAAGGCTTCTTCAAGATCGCCTTCCTCAAGCAGGTTCATCCTTTTCACATAATGCGCCCATACCCCGGCAAAATAATCGGCCTGTAATTCAAAGCGCACGAGATATTTATTAAAATCCCTTTCGCCGAGTCTTGAGTGTAACGACATTAACTGGTCATGGATGCCAAGAAGCTTTTGAACATGGTGTCCCACTTCATGGGCAATCACATACGCTACGGCAAAATCACCCGGCGCTTTAAATCTTTTCTGCAGCTCATCACAGAAAATTAAATCGATATACACTTTCTGATCTCCGGGGCAATAGAACGGTCCGGTACCGCGCTGGAAAACCCGCATGCAGACTGCACACTACCGCTATAAAGCACTAGTTTCGGATAACTATAGTCTGATCCTTCCCGGCGGAACAACTCGCTCCAAACATTTTCGGTCTCGGCTAGAACCACCGATACGAATTGAGCCAGTTGTTCTTCTTCGGCCGTTCGCTGTTGCGGAATCGCGATCTCTGAATTGTTTAGCTGTGTCATCTGTATAAGTTGTGTCGGATCACCACCTAGAAGATAAATGGCGACCACGAGTATGATAGTTCCGATTCCGCCGCCCACTATTCCTTTTTTAGCAAGACCCCGTTGGTCTTGGACATTTGAGCTTCCTCTTCGGCCTTTCCAGAGCATCGCATTTTCCTCTTTGCTCAAGCTTCTTTCGGTCAATTCCCTGAGATTACTGCACCTTGGCACTGATGGAGCTCAGGTGCATCGCGCTTACTCTATTGAATGTGCATTATCATAAGTCGGTAAAGGAATCTACAAGACCAACATTAAAATCGGCATCCCTTTTTGAAATACAAAAAATGGCCATAAATCATAAAATTTCGGCAAAGTCGAAAAAACCGGGTTAGAACGATTCGAGACGATAGGGTTTGCCCAAAGCCGATGGTGCGGTCCCGGAGAAAAAATCCAGAAAAGATTTCATCCAGAGGCGGCGTCGGGCTGCTTCTTGTGTCGCTGTCTTCCGGGCATAAGCAATGATCAGGAGGGTGAGAATCATGAGCGGAAACGGGGCCACCTGAAAAACCTGTGCCGGAACTGAAGGGATCCATCCTTGAAAATAAATACCCAGTACCTGCAAAAGGGAAAAGAGGTAGGCGCCGGCAGCGGCGCGAACCGGGTGCCACCCTCCGAAGATGACCAGGGCCAGGGCGATCCAACCGGTCCCCTCTGCGCCCTGGGGGCGGCCCCATCCGGGTTTGACGCACAGAGAAAATGCCGCACCGGCGGCCCCCACCAGCACTCCGCCGGCCAAGGCATAGACCCACTGAAGCTTTGCCGGGTTATCCCCGCGGGCAAAGGACGCCTTGGGACTCTCACCGACCGCCCGCAGCCGAAGCCCCATCGGTGTCCGGTAGATATAAGCCCAGCAAAATCCGATCAACGCCAAGCCCGCGTAGACCATCCAGTTGTGATGAAAGAAAATCGGGCCCAAAACCGGAATGTCGGAAAGAAATGGAATCGGAAACGTTGAAAACTGGGGGCCATGGAGGCGGGTATAAGGATTTCCGAGAAAATAGGCCAGATCTCGGGTGGTGAGCGTGAGCACAAACCCTACCGCCACCTGCGATTGTCCCAACCAAAGACTGAAAAGAACCACTACAGCAGCGACAAGGGCTCCTACCAGACATGCCGCCAGAAACCCCAGGATCGCATTTTGGGTTTCGAAAGCGACCATAAACGCCACCATGGCACTGAGCAAAACAGTGCCGTCCAGGGACAGGTTGACGAAGCCCGCCTTTTCCGTCAACGTTTCCCCGAGAGTGGCTAAAAGGATAGGCGTAGCGCCCGAGACGACTCCGGAGAGCAAAAGAATCCATTCGAGCCCGCTCATTTCAATGCTCTTTCTCCGGACGCACCTTTCGACGGTGCCAGGCAATGGCCGCCAGGGCGACAAGGACCCATGCACCCTGGATCACGCCGGCAAGGGAGGAATCGATCCTGAGCATCATGGGAAGCTGTATGCTTCCCACATTCAGGCATGTGAAAAAGAAGGCCACCACCGGCACCACGAAAACGTTGTAATTGGAAAGCATGACCACCAGTAACGCCAGGTAGCCGTAGTTGCTGGAGATCGAGGGAATCAGCCGGTGATACACTCCAGAAACCTGCACGCATCCTGCGATTCCGGCAAAACCTCCTGCCAGGAGCATTGCCAGGAGCATGTACCGGTTGGGTCTTTCCCCAAAAAGCAAAGTGGCGATCGGATTGCTCCCTGCAGCTTTCAGCACCAGCCCGAACCGGCTATGACGAAACATCCAGGCGGTCAGCAGCAGAGCGATCACGGCAAGGATCAAACCCGCCGGAGAAAAGCGCAACCCCGGTAAAAAGGAAAGCCGAAGATCCGTCGGAAAAACTTCCGTACCGCTCATGGAGGCCACTCCCGGGCGCTTCCAGGGACCGAAGATCAGGTATAAAAGGATCCCTTGTGCGACGAAATTCAGCCCCAGTCCGGCAAAAATCTCGTGAACCTCTCCCTTGGTCTTCAGGATCCCCGCGCCTATAGCCCAAAGCCCTCCCCCCAGGGCGGCTGCCGGAAAGGCTGCGGCCAAATAAAGGAGGGGAACCCGGCTTTCCACTCCCCAACGAAGGACCGCCGTGGCAAAAATAGCCCCCATGATCATCTGCCCTTCGACGCCGATGTTCCAAAGACCGATGCGGAAGGTATACAAGAGGCCGACGGCGCAAAGGGTCAAGGGGATCCAGGCAGTGAGTACGGCGCCCGTCTTGTTCAAGGATCCCAGCGACCCTTTGAGCAAATGGTAATAGGCCTCCAACGGCGGCGCACCGGCCAACACCAGGATTGCCGTAGTGAAACCGAGAACGCCGGCCAGGGATAACCCGAAAGCCTTCCAGTGCCTTTGGATCATGCTCTTGCTTTCGCTTGCTTGATCATCAGGCCTTCCCGGCGATGGCCCGGCCCAGATCATGGACATCCGTCTGAGCCGTCTTTATGTCCCGTATCACGCCGCCGTTGAAAAAGACCAGGATCCGATCGGCCACCATGAGGATTTCTTCCAGTTCCGAAGAGGAAAAGACGATGGCAGTCTTTTTTTCGCGGTAATGATAGAGATGTTCCCAGACCCAGAGAGTGGATTCAAGATCCAATCCTCGTGTCGGTTTTTCAAGAAGCAACAGGCTGGGCGCATCCGGTAAAAAGGATAATAAAAGGCGCTGTTGGTTTCCGCCGGAAAGGGACTCCACCGGCATCCCCGGTTTTCCCTTGATCCGAAACTGCTCGATGCGCGCCTGGGCCTGTTGTTCAGCATCGTTCCAGCGCACCCGGAATCCATGGGAAGCCTTGAGGGCGAAATGCTCGGAGATGGTAAGTCCCGTGATCAATCCTTCTTCCAGTCGGGACGTGGGCAAAAAGGTGACCCCTTTGTTTTGATAGGCGATGCAGTCTTTCCCGGCCATCGGCTCTCCCTGAAGACGGATCGCTCCGGATGTCGGTACTTTCAACCCGGCAGCCAGCCGCAGGAAAACACCCTGACCGCTTCCTTCCAACCCTGCCAGGGCGACAACCTCTTTCTCACGGATCACCACGCTGCACCCTCTCAAACCTGCCCGATCCCCCGTGGCCGAAACATTTTCCATATTCAAAAGGGGCGCGCCTGCCGCGGTCTGGGAAGGCTTCAAGGGGGATGGCACCGACCCGAACATCATCTTCAGCAAGGTCTCCGTATCAAAAGGCCGCTCCATTTCACCGGTGACCCTGCCCTTACGCAAAACCGAAACCCGGTCACAGAGTCTTTCGATGTCCTCGAGCTTGTGAGAGACTAGGATGAGCGTCTTTCCTTCTTTGGCCAGAGCCTTGAGCGCCTGAAAAAGGGTTTCCTTCTGAAAGCTCGATATCCCCGTCGTCGGCTCATCAAGGATCAGGACGTTAGCGCCCAATGACAGGAGCCTGATGATTTCGAGTTGTTGACGTTCTCCGGTCGTAAGCTTTTGGACAGGGGTTTCCGGGGGAAGGGAGAATTCTAAATGGAGGCAAAGGGATTCGAAACGTTTTTGGGTCGCCATCCGGTTCAGCCAAAACCCCCGGGTTTGACCGATCATGAAGTTTTCTAGAACGCTGAGGACGGGAAAGTCGACCGGCTCCTGATACAGCATCCCGATTCCAAGCCTGGAGACTTCCGCCGGGGTTTGGTACTCGGTGTTGGATCCATCGATTCGGATGAGACCGCGGGTTTTCGGGGTAAATCCGGCCAGAACCTTCATCAGGGTGCTCTTTCCGGCGCCGTTTTCCCCTAAAATCCCATGGATGTATCCCGGAGCAAAACAGATAGAAATACCCTGATTGGCTTTCAGCGGGCCGTATTCTTTATGAATATCGATCAGTTCGACAGCCATCCGCGCTCCCGGATCGGATGCCATTCCCAGCATCCTTTGAATACGAGACAATAATATACGAAACGCAGAAGGGAGCGTTTTTCTCTTCTGCGCTAAGCATAGATCCCTTCAAAAAGGCCGGGGTGGGGCGCTACTTTGCGCTGCTCTGGCCGATCATTCCCTTTAGGAGCTGTTTCATGTACCAGATCTGGGAGTCTGTGGCGACTTCGCCTGCCTTGAGAAATACGCTGCCGTCCTGATAAGAAAGGGGTCCCTTGAAGAGGTTCACTTTTTTGTCCCCCAAATCCTTGATGAACCCGTCCAGGGCTGCTTTGGCCTCCTTTGAAAGGGCCGGGCCGGGCCAAAAACCAACGGAACTGGTGTCCGGATCATTGATGTTTTTCCAGTCCGGATCCAGCCACACCCATTTGGATTTCCAGGCGCCGGCCTTGGAAGCCTTGATAAATTCCAGAAACCCAGGACCCCAGTTGTAATAAGGAACCCCCAGGCAAACATCGGATGCGCCTTCACAGGCGCCGACGTAAACATAAGGGATGGCCCAGACCGCCTTTCCCTCCTGCTTTTTCTGCTTGGCAACGACGACGGCTTCCGTCGTATCAAGGCCGGAGATGATCACATCATGCCCGGTGTTGTAGAAGTTCTGGCAGACCTGGGTGGGATCGGCCGTCACTCCGGGGATGTTGAACCAGAAACCGATCCAGGTCACCTGAAATGAAAGCTCCTTGGGATCCCGCTTGAGGACATTTTCCCAGGCGTATCTGGCGCCCAGAAAGCAGGCGGCGGCCAGGCGGCGGGTCTCTTCATTGATCAGAGGCCCCAGGTAACCGATTTTACCGGTTTTCGTGGTCATAGCCGCCGTGAAGCCGGCCATCATCTTGCCGTATTCCATTTTCGCCATGAGATTCGAAATATTTTTAGTTGCTTTTTTGGTCAACACATCATCGCCGGTAATATGGAGAAAATGGATTTCCGGGTGCAGTTTGGCCGCCTCCAGAACTCCGTCTTTCATGTCATCAGAATTGGCGATGATCAGGCGCGCCCCTTTTTCCGCCAAATCATCCACGAGCTGCGGGATCGTTACACCCTGCCGGTCCGCCGGGTTGACCTTGTCGATATAAATCATTTTTGTGCCGGGCAGCTTTTTCTCGATGTATTGACCGGCATCATAATGAGCCTGGCTCCAGCCGTGGTCGTTATAGGGACCCACCAGAAGCAATCCAAAGACAAACGGCTTATCAGCAGCCCCCGCTGTTCGTGCTTTAACCATCAAACAAACAGCCGCCAGACAAACCATCAAAACTACTGCTACCCTCTTTTTCCACATGATGCTCCCTCCTTTGGCTTGAAAAGCTAAAAAGCCCGACCGCCCGTGCGATTCGGTCTTCATCCTTCTTCCGGCAGCTCCCCAAATCAGTCCACAACAGGGGATAACCTGAAACCCTATTTTTTGTATCACAAAGCGCTTTTCCTTTCTACTTGAAATTGAAACTATTGGGTAAGCAGATGCAAATTCTTCAAAAAAATAGACGCCTTTTCAGCCCCGCTGCTGGATGCGCTGCGTAGAAAATCTCTGAAACAGCCCGGGACATCACGCATAAAACCTTCGAATAGGTTGACGGAGCATCCGAGACCATGGTAATCGGCACATACAGGTTCATTGAAGATAATCAATCCGGGCCACAAGCCGAAAATGCATGGATCTTCAAATCAAAAATGCGTTTGAACTGAAAGCACTTTTCAAGGTCTTTCAGGAGCCGGAAATTTCACATCTTCTATTTAAGGGATGGTTTTCATGCGAAAATGGAAATGTACGGTTTGCGGTTATGTGCAGACCGGAAATGAACCCCCGGAAAAATGCCCGGTCTGCGGTTCGGACCGGAGCCAATTTATAGAAGTCACCGAGGGAAAACCGACTCCCTCGCCGGAAACCTCTGAAAAACCGGCAACACTCCAAGCCTCACCCGAAACCACCCCCAAGGCAGCTTCGGAACCCTTCGACATCATCTCCCGGTGGATATACAAGTTCCACATCCATCCCATGTCGGTACATATCCCCAACGGACTTTTACCCGTTTCAGTCTTTTTCGTCTTCCTTGCTATTCTTTTCACCTTTACTCCCTTGGCTACGGCCTCTTATTTCAATATGATTTTTGTCCTGTGCGCCATGCCCGTAGTTCTGTATTCGGGGTACTCGGACTGGAAGAGCCGCTTTAAAGGGGCACTTACCCGGGTCTTCAAGATCAAGATGGCGTGCGGGGGAACCGTCACGCTTACGGCGTTAATCCTGGTTTTATGGCGAACCGCGGATCCCATGATCCTGGGACAACCCTCCGCCGGCCGATGGCTTTTTCTCCTGATCCATCTCATCATGCTGGCGGCTGCCACGGTAGCAGGATACTACGGCGGGAAACTGGTTTTCAAAGACAAACGGTAGCCCTGCCTCATAGGCCATCGGTTTTTTCTATACAGACAGCCTCTCCGTTTTTCTCTTTCGCATCTGATATAGTACCCCCATCGTCAGAATGCCGAGTCCGGTGACATCGGTCAAAGCACCCGGATCGATCAGCATGAGGCCGGCAGCAAAATACAAACCCCGTTCGAACCAGTTCATATTCGTAAGAAAGAAGCCGATCATGGATGCCCCGATCGCCGTCATCCCGACGCAGGAGGTAATGAGGGTTTGGATAATGCCGACGGCTGTGGCTCCGATCCAGAGCATGGATGGATTATAAACGAAGATGTACGGAACCAAAAAGGCGCCGATGGCAAGCTTGGTAGCAATGAGTCCTGTCACCAAAGGATTGGATTTGGCGATCCCCGATCCGGCGTAGGCCGCCAGTGCCACCGGAGGCGTGATGTCGGCGACGATTCCAAAGTAGAAGACGAACATGTGGGCCGCCAACGGGTGAACTTTGAGTAGTATCAGGGCCGGGGCCGCGATGGTGGATGTAATGATGTAATTGGCTGTCGTCGGTGCGCCCATTCCGAGGATAATCGATGTAATCATGGTGAAAAAA
>Ga0066636_10000265_pt1 | contig 27455 bp, 33 predicted proteins | sample CryGeyCG2014_080_2_FD_62736 | JGI IMG/M metagenome (GOLD analysis project Ga0066636, IMG submission 62736) | Groundwater microbial communities from aquifer - Crystal Geyser CG07_land_8/20/14_0.80 | ecosystem: Environmental > Aquatic > Deep subsurface > Groundwater | place: USA: Utah: Grand...
AATTGCTTTTTTTGGAGTAAAGCCGTGGGAGAGAGAGACAGTGGAAAAGAAGATTATTAATTTACCGGGATATGGAGTGGGGATTTTTAGTGAGGACGTGCAGGATAAATTGAATATTGCGGCAGAGTACGATATTTTGTCGGTATATATTTCCTCACCGATGGATAAGGAGTTATTGGCTAAATTGCCTAAACTTAAAATGATTGCTGCCCGATCGACAGGAATTGATCACATTGATGGCAGTGAGTGCAAAAAAAGAGGGATAGAAGTGACTAACGTACCGGAATACGGAACTAATACGGTGGCTGAATATGCCATGGCTTTACTTTTGGCGATCACCAAAAAGATAGTCGTAGCTCATCAATCGGTGGAGGATGGCGAATTTAGTCCCCATGGATTAACCGGAGTTGATATAGAGGGAAAGACTTTGGGAGTAATCGGAGCCGGCAAAATTGGTCAAAGAATGGCGAAGTATGCCAAGGGAATGGGAATGAAAGTAATAGCAGCAGATATAGTTAGGGATGAGAAAGTGGCTAAGAAATTAGGTTTTAAATATGTGACCCTGGAAGAATGTTTAAAAACAGCCGATTTTGTCAGTTTACATGTGCCCTACGTTCCCGAAACTTTTCATTTGATTAATAAAAAAAATATCAAGTTAATGAAGAGGGGGAGTTATCTGGTTAATACCGCCCGGGGGCCGGTGGTGGAGACAGAGGCATTGGTTTGGGCATTAAACGAAGGAATATTAGCCGGGGTGGGGTTGGATGTAGTGGAAGAGGAAAATAATTTGGAGAGTATGTCAATGATAATGAGTAGCCACCCCACCAAGGATGACCTACAGGAGGTGTTAAGCTTCCATATGCTGCGGGATAGGGATGATGTGGTGTTTACCCCCCACAACGCTTTTAACACATCAGAGGCGATTGAGAGAAGAGTGGAGATGAATATCGAGAGTATAAAAAAATTTATTCAGACTGTTGACAAATAGAGTTGTGTATACTATGATTATATACACTTTAAAAATATGATCTTGGCTGATTTAGAGGGATTTGATTGGGACGGGTGGAATAAGATAAAAAACTTGGTTAAACACCAGGTTGAAAATAAGGAATGTGAAGATGTTTTTTTTAATCAACCGAAGCTAGTTGAGTTTGACAAAAAACATTCGACGATTGAAAAAAGATATAAAATTTTAGGAGTAACTGACAGAAAAAGACAATTATTGGTTGTTTTTACCATTAGGAATAAAAAAATTAGGATAATTTCAGCTAGGGATCAGAGTAAAAAAGAAAGATTACAGCTTGACCAATTATCAAATGATTAAAAAATTCAAGAAAATACCAGTTTTTAAAAGCGAGGCAGAGGAATCCGAATTTTGGATGACTCATGATTCAACGGATTATGTCGATTGGAGTAAGGCTAAAAGAAATGTAAGTTTTGTAAATTTAAAAAGGTCGACGGAATCGATTTCAATTCGGTTGCCGGAATCAATGCTTTCAGATTTGAAAGTAATTGCCAATAAAAAAGATGTACCTTACCAATCGTATGTAAAAATTGTGTTGGCCGAGGCAGTGAGAAAGGAGATGGCTTTATGAAGCCGGTAATAATTTGCGGGGGAGTAGGAACAAAGATGTGGCCAATGTCGTGCCCGGAAATGCCTAAGCACTTTTTGCCATTAATGGGGGGAAAATCATTGTTTGAAATAACTTGGGAAAGTTTAAGAAAAAAATTTGAGGTCAAAGACATATTTTTACAGACTAACGAGGTACAGACAAAAATCGCTCAAAAACAGGTTCCGGAAATATTAGCCAACAATATTTTTATTGAACCGGAGATGAGAAATCAGGGACCGGCGACCGGAATGGCAGCGGCTATGCTTTTAAAAAAAGGGTTTGGAGACGAACCCTTTATACTGATTCAGGTAGATGATATCCGGGAACCGGAAGAGAAATTGTTTACCATGATGGAGGTATGCGATAGATTGGCCCGTGAAACTGGTAAATACATTACCGGTGGGATAAAACCGGAGTATGCGGTGATGGGGGTGGATTATTTGATAAAAGGGGAAAGAGTAAGTCAGGAGGGTGAGGCCGGGGTATTCAAAGTGGCTAAATTTTTATGGCGGAGTACCAAGGAAACAGCGGAGGAATATGTAAAAGATGGTTTGGCTCTGATTCACGCCAATCATACCTGTATGACTCCGATGGCCTTTATGGAAATGTTTAAAAAATACAAACCGGAATGGTACAAACCGCTTTTAAAAATAGCTCAGGGAGCAGAGGTAACAGTGGAGTATGCCAAGATGCCCAAAGGCCCGATTGAGGATGTAACCCAGTTGGTATATGCTGATGGCGGGGCGTTGGTGGTCGAATTACCCTTTAATTGGCACGATATTGGCACCTGGGAGTCGGCGGATAAGTTTTTAAAAGCGAAAAATTTGTATCAGGCGCCAAAAGGACTAATTGATCTTGACAATAAAAATAATTTTGTAATGGTACCGGAGGGAAAAACAGTGGCCCTAATTGGGGTAGAGAACTTGGTGGTGGTGGATACCGGAGAGGCACTTTTGGTGTGCCGGAAAGATCAAAGCGGGAGGGTGGGAGAGGTGGTGGAGAGGTTAAAGACTTAATTGTGTAACTAACTTTTTTTCAAAATTGCAATACCGATTACTCCAACAAAGGCTAAGAAAATTCCCAGATATTTTTGTTTAGAGATTTTTTCTTTTAAAAGAAATCTTGATAAAAGAACCGTTATGGCTCCATTGCAACCGGTAATAGGTGAAGCAATTGAGGCCGGAGCATAAGAAAAACTTAACCAAAGAAATCCGGTACCAAGTATATTGAATAGGCCGCCCAAAAGGGAAAATCTACACTCCTTGAATTTTGTTAAAACACCTTCAATGGATTTCATTAAAGATTGTTTTTCCATCTTTAAATAGGCGAGAGCGATTGGTATTTGGACTAAACCCAACATAAATAAAAAGCTAAAATCCTGCGATCTGTTGATATAACCTTTGGAAATGGTGTCGGAAAGTCCAATGCAAACAGCGGCAATAAATGGCCAGAAGATTGTTTTATTGACAACTAATCTGTTTTTCTTTTGTTTGTTAGGAAGGCTGGCGATAATACTTCCTAAAATAGCGAGAATAACAAAAAAGAGAATATTGAGGGAAAGAATTTCTTGATTAATAAATCTAGAGAATAGAATAGTATAAACAGGATAGGTAGCAATTATGGTAGCAGTAACAGCGAGTTCTCCGCGGGACAAAGCGTAAAACACAACAGCTTCAGATAGGATAGCCGATATGACAGCAAAAATAAAAGCCTCCCAAAAACTGGCACCACTGGATATTCCCATGAATATGGCTAGAGGAACCCAAATTAGTAGTCCAAAAATTGAATCAAAGAGAAAGGCGGCTGATGAGGGTAGTTTCTTATAACTTTTTTTTAGAGATATTTGCGAAAATCCGATGAATACCGCAGAAAGAAGTGCTAAAACTATACCAACCATGGCTGTATTATAACTTATTGATGATATTGGATTGTTTAAACAAAAAACCCCGCCGAAGCGGGATTAATTGTTAAGTAACGAAACTTATTTTTATTTCAGTTCTACCTGTGCTCCGGCGGTTTCGAGCTTGGTTTTAGCTTCGGCAGCAGCGTCTTTTTTCATGGTACCAAGATCGGCCGGACAGGCGTCGACCATATCCTTAGCTTCTTTAAGTCCGAGTTCGGGCTTAAATTCACGGACGACTTTGATGACGGCGATTTTGTTGGCACCGGCATTGGTGACAATGACGTCGAATTCAGTCTTTTCCTCGATCGGAGCTGGAGTTGCTCCAGGAGCTGCTGTTCCGACAGCGGCGACAGGCCCGGCAGCTGCCGGGTGAACGTCGAACTTTTCTTCAAGAGCTTTAACTAAGTCGGAGAGTTCGATTACCGATAATTGGCCAATATCTTCCAGGATTTTTTCTAATTTTTTATCCATATTTTTTTTAATTAATAATTTTTTATTAATAACTGAAGGGTTATTTGTTTTTATCAGCTAAAGCTTTAAGGGTGAGAACTAATTGAGTTTGATTGTAGCGCATGGCATAGGCCAGACGTTGCAAGGGATTTTTAAGGCCACCTAAAAGTTGGCTGATGAGAGCAGATTTAGAAGGAAGTGACAGAAACTTTTTTAGTTCGTCGATAAGGAGAAGTTTGCCGCCATAGATACCGTATTTGAAAGTAGTTTTTTCTTTAGATTTATTAACAGCATCGATTTCTTTAAGGGGAGCAATTTCGTCAGTGTCGCAAAAGGTAATAGCGGTGGGACCGGTTAAAATTTCCGGCAGTTTAATGCCAATTTTTTCCAGAGCCCGGGAAATAAGGGAGTTTTTAATAACCTCGACTTGACCGCCGGCGGTTTTGACTTTGTCACGAAGGGTGCTGATGTCGCCGGCTGAAAGACCCTGATATTGAAGTAGGGCGGCGGATTTGGAACCATTGAGGCGCTTGGCGATTGCCTCAACTTTATCGATTTTGATAGTTTTATTTTTCATAAAAAAGACCTCGAAGATCGAGGCGCTAGAAAAAAAATCTAGTTTTGGCCTCGGCGGGACTTATTTGATTGCCTGCTGTCTTCGGTAGAACAAGGGTGATTATACATCAATTTGGGTGGTTGGCAAAGGGGGAGATAAAAACTACAATAGGGGTGTTGTAGTTTTAGTTGTTGGAGTTCTCGATTACACAACCGGAAAAGTTTTGTGATGTAGAACTAAGACAACATGGGGGGCGATCCTATGGAGGAAAAGAGGGTAAGATCGATAATCGAGACCTTGGCGTTGAGTAACTCGGATATGGGTATGGTTTTAAGTAGAGTTTATGAGTTGGGAATGGTAGAGATTGAAAAATGGCCTGATTCTAAACACAATGAAAAAGTGTTAGCCAGAAGGATGGTGTTAGCAGCCGGACGGTTAATACGTCACCGGATTGATTTTGTTGATTTATGCGAAAATCGGGAGGGATATTGGGTGACTCCGGCCGGGGAAATAGCGCAGAGAAGTCTGAAGAGGTATGTCGAGACCCGAAAGAGAGTTGTATAATTCCCTGATGTTTAAAGACGGGGTTTTGGTGGTAGTCGGACATATGGCATATAATCGGACAAAAGGAAAAGATGGTCTTTGGCGGGGGTATTTTGGAGGTGCTGGATATCATGTAGCCATGGCAGCGGCAGAGTTGATTCCCGGTCGGGTAGTATTGGTGAGTAATTGTGGTAACGATTTTCCGATAAATAATTTAATTGACAAGGGTGTGATGGTGGATGGGGTGGTGGTTGAAAAACAAAAAACGGATTGTTTTGAAATTGAGGAAGATAAAAATGATCAACGGTCTTTTAGATCTGAGGGAGAGATAGGAGAAAAAGTTAGTTTAATTGGCCGTCAGCTGGATTGGGAAAACGTTAAGTGGGTTCACCTGTCTACAGCTCCGGTAAAATTACATGAAAAATGGATTAAGGAACTTATATCTTTAAGGTATAAGGGTAAAATATCAGCCGATAGTTTTGAGGTATTTGTAAAATCAGATCCCGAAGGGGTGGTTGAGGTATTTAAGAAGTGTAATTTGGTTTTTGTAAATGAGGCAGAGTGGCAGGGAATCAGAGATTATTTTGGTAATTGGAGTCCTGAAGAAATGGTGCTCAAATTAGGTAGCCGGGGAGCAAGGTTTTTAAAAAACGGGCAGCTTTATTTTAAAGTGAGTGTAAAAAAGGTAAAAAAAGTTATTGATACAACCGGAGCAGGAGAAACGGTAGCCGGGGTATTTTTGGCAGAGAGATTGAAGGGTTGCGGTGATTTGAGATCTTTAAAACAGGCTTGTTTTCAGGCTTCAAGAAAGGTGGCTGGTTTAATCCAATAGTGCGTGTTTTACTGATATTTGTGTTACAATACGCTTTGTATTTGACTATTAATAAGAATGAGAATTGTCAGAAATAAACTGGATTGGCCGAAACATTTAAGATTGTTGGTCAATAATGAGTGCAACTACCATTGCAGTTTTCCGGGAACCGGCTGCGAGTGGTGTCATAAAGACGGGGTAAATAAAACTGCCGGAAATGGAAAGAGGGCTAATGTTGAAGACTTTTTGTTTCTTGCTAAAGTTCTCAAGGAGAAATATTTTTTGGAAAAAATAAAAATCGGGGCAATGGAACCAACTTTGTTTTCCGGTTTAAATGAGTTGATTGCCGGATCAAAAGAACTGGGTTTTAAGGAAGTCAGTATGACTTCAAATGGATATTTTTTAGAGGATAAGTTGGATGGTTTAAAAAATGCCGGCCTGGATACGGTGACAGTGAGCATGCATGCATTTAATCAAGAGGTATACCGGTCAATAACCGGGGTTGATGGTTTTAAGCGGGTAAAGGAAGCGGCGGAAAAAGCCATAAAATTGGGTTTTAAAAAAGTAAAAGTAAATCGGGTTTTATTAAACTTTGAAAATGTTTGGGGAGATTTAATGAGTTTTTTTAACTGGGCAGCGATGAATGGGGTCCGAATAAAGTTATATAAACTAATTTGGTCGCCGATAATGGATGAGAAACAATACTTTGAAAATTATGTTTCCTGGGAATCACTGATGCTGTATTTTCGAAAATATGCTTCAGTTATTGAAATTAATGAATATTTAGTTGCCGGCAGGGAACGGCTATTGTGGCGATTAAAGAATGGCTTGGAAGTGGAAACTGATACTTTTAGTCATAAACTAACTACAGAGGTAGGTAAAGTTTGTCAAAAATGTAAAGAAGCCCCTTTTTGTCTGGAAGGATTAATGTCGTATGGGATAGAAGTTGGCCCGTCACTGTCAGTGGGACCGTGTTTACTGAGGAATGATTTAAGATTAGAGCTATGGGATGAAGTAAGATCCCGCGATAAAAAAGGGGTAGCTCAAAAGATCGGGCTTTTTTTGGCAAAAACGGTGGGTGAGGGTGTATAATCGGGGCATGAAGGTATATTTTGGTACCAGCCCCCGGGTAAAAGACAAAGATCCGGAATTGATCGAAAAAATATATCAGCTGATTGAAAAATTTGGTTATAAACATACTAGTTCCTGGGTAAGGGATATTTCGGCAGAAAAGTTCTACGCCTTGTCTGAAAGTGAGATGGGTGAGCACCACAAAAAAACCATTGTGGCAATTAAAGCAGCGGATATTTGTGTTTTTGAAGTATCAGGCCATAGTTTGTCGGTGGGGTATTTAGCTAATTATGCCTTAGAGAACGGAAAAGTAGTGGTGGTGTTAGGTCAAAATCAGGAATCGTTGAAGTTGTTAAATAGTGTCAAGTCGGATAATTTATTGACTTTAGTTTATACCGTGGTAACTTTAGAAAGTGGGTTAAGGAAGGTGTTGGATGAGGCGTCAAAAAAATCAGATGTCCGGTTCAATTTCTTTGTCAACCCAAAGATTTTGGCGTATTTGGATTGGGTGGCCCAGAAGAGAATGGTACCCCGATCGGTGTTTTTACGGAATCTAATTGAAAGGGAAATGAAAAAGGATAAAGAGTTTAAGCAGTGAATTTTTGGTAAAATCAATCAATGAAAACTAGGGTGGCGGTGGTGTTTGGCAGCCGAAGTGTGGAGCATGAAGTGTCGGTGGTGACGGCAGCGCAGGTGTTTTCATCGATTAATAAAAACAAATACGAGGTAATTCCGGTATATATCGATAAGGAAGGTAAATGGTGGTCCGGGTCCAAATTGGCAGATTTAAAAAGTTTTAAAAACTTGCAACTAAAATCAGAATTAGGCTTGAGACAGTACCGGTTATCGGGAATATGGGGAGAGAAAAAATTAGTGTCAGTTGACGGGTGGCCCAAAAAAGAAATAATATTTGATATTGCCTTTTTGGCAATTCATGGAACCTTTGGTGAAGACGGAACGATACAGGGAATGTTGGAAATGCTTAATATCCCTTACACCGGTAGTGGGGTGACGGCGTCGGCAGTGGGAATGGATAAAGTGATACAAAAAGCACTGTTTGAGAAAGAAGGAATTTCGGTGGTGAAATATGTTTGGTTTAACAAGAGTGAATGGGAGAACAATAAGAAAGAAAAAATTAAAGAAGTGGAAGAAAAATTGGGTTATCCGGCTTTTGTTAAACCGGCCAATTTGGGATCAAGTGTGGGAATTAATGTGGCAAAAAATCGAAAAGAATTAGAGTGGGCGGTGTCAGTGGCAATGGAATTTGACCGAAAAATTTTAGTGGAAGAGGGAAAGTTGGGAATTGACGAAATTAACGTGTCGGTGATGGGTAACGAGAAAATCGAGGTATCGATTTGCGAACAACCAATAAAAGGAAACAAATTACTAACCTATGAAGACAAGTATTTGAAGGGTGGCAAAATCAAAGGGATGGCCAGTTTGTCAAGGTTGGTGCCGGCGCCGATTTCAATAAAATTGAAAGAGATGATCCAAGAAATGGCGCTGAAAGGATTTCGGGCGGTGGGAGCCGGAGGATTGGCAAGAATTGACTTTTTAGTAGACATAAAAGAGGGTAAGGTGTGGTTAAATGAAATCAATACTTTACCGGGGTCGTTGTCTTTTTATTTGTGGGAGAAGAGTGGCTATCCATTTTCTAGATTGATTGACAGATTGGTGGAACTAGGAATAGAGAGATGGCAGTTGAGACAAAAGATCCAGTTTTCATTTGATTCGAAATTGCTTCAGAAATAGTTGTCAGGAAGATCGTTTTCAAAAAGAATAGCAGTATTGGTGGTGCTAATAGTAGGAAGTAGGTTTTGGGCTTGGGCGAAATTATCAACAAAGTAGATTTTTGTTGATGATTTAGCGGACTTAGCTCCTTCTGAAAGGCTATCTTTATTGGTGCGGCCAACGATAACAAGGTGTTGACAGATAGAGGTGGCTTCTTGGGCGAGTTGGGAGTTAAGTTCATCCTGAAGACTGCCAAGTTCGATCATACCCGGAGTAATAATAATTTTATTTGTCTGGGGCAGTTGTTTTAGTTTTTCAAGAGCCAGATGGAAACCAGCAGGATTACTGTTGTAGCTGTCATCAATGACAGTGATTGGTCCATTTTGAGATATTTGGAGGCGGTGAGGAGGGGATGGGAGATTTTTGGGAACGGTACAAAAAAAACGGTTAGCAATTGGAGGATAGATCTTTTCGATTTGGTCAAAATAGTCAATAATTTTTACGGGAAGTTTTAAGAAAGATGTTTTTGTTTTTAAATCTTTTGGGAGAAAGAGCCAGCCATTGGCCGGAATTGATAGGGCCAGCTCCATTTTGGTTTGAAAAATATTTTCCAGAGTTCTAAAACGCTCCAAATGCATTGGGCCGATAGCAGTAATAATGCCGTGTTTTGGGTGAATAATATTGCAAATTTGACGAATATCACCCAGATGATAGGCACCTATTTCGGCAATAAATATCTCAGCTTTGAAGGGTAGTTTTAGTATCCGGAAACAAATTCCTAAAAGGGTATTTTGATTTTCAACGGTACCAAAAGCATGGTGTTTGGTTTGAAGAATAGTAACCAGAGTTTCCTTGACGGTGGTTTTACCCCAGGAGCCGGTAACACCAATTACAGTCATTTTTCGGTGAAAAAGTTTGAGCTTAATTTTGACGATTAAGACAATTAGGCTTTTAAATAAAGTATCGATGGGTTGGAGAAGTTTTAGGCTGGAAATAACTGAGATTTCCGGTGGTAGAAAAAAAAGAAGACGGGAAACGATAAAAAGAGACTTGACTTTGAGGGTCCAGACTAAATGTTTTTTGATTTCCAGAACTTCAGTGTTAGGGTGAAGTTGGAGCCAGTTTTGGATCCGAGGAATGTCATATTCTTCAAGTTGACAGAGGTAGAGAAAACTTTTTAATTTCATTTTTTAACAAAATCAGTAATAGCTTGGGCAACTTCCTGCTGATTGTCAAGATAAAAGAAATGGCCGGAATTGGGAAATGTTTTTAGGGTGGAGTTCTTGATAAGGGAGTGAATTTTTTGACCATCGGAGAGAAAAGTAGAAGTGTCATTTTCACCCCAAAGGATGAGGGTAGGACAAGATATTTTTGACAAGAAAGGAGTTTGGTCGTGGTGAATTAGGTTTCTAAAAGTGTCTTTTTCGCTTTTGGTATTTAGAATTTCATAATCGGAAGCATCAAGATGAGCGAGTTTAAGAATTTGATGTCGAAAAGGTCGAAGAATTGATTTAAATGGTGAGATGAGGGGTTGGAGAGAACGCCAAGGCTTCGGGAGCCGATGGCGGATGGAGGCTGAGGAGAGGAGGATAATAGCCCCGGGAAGGTGGGGATAGTCGGAGGCGATTTGAGTAGCGATGGCTCCACCAAGAGAGTGACCGATTAAAACCGGGTTTTTGATTTTGTTTGACTTTAAATATTCAACGACAAATTGACAATAATTATTGAGGGTGAGGGTCTGGTTTTCTGGATAAGGAAGGTTGGGGGCGAAAATAGAAAATTTGAGCTTGAGCCTTTCAGTAATAGGTGCCCAAGAAGCTGAAGATCCGGCCCAGCCGTGAAGGAAAACCAAGGAAGGACTTGCCATAGATGTATTCTATCAGTGATAAAATCTGATATAAAATGATGATTCGAAACTGGATTGACAAAATTATTGGCAATTGGGAGAGAAAACTCCTACCGGTGAATCGAATTGAAATTGATGCGAAAAAGATTTTGAGAAATTTTGATGAGGCTAAAAAAAGATCGGGGATGGAAATATGGCCGGTTTTAAAGGCCAATGCTTATGGGGGTGGATTGGAACAGGTGACGAAAATATTGAAGACCAGAAAGTATCGCTATGCAGTGGTGGACAGTTATTATGAGGCCTTGCGGATTTGGCGGGTAAGTCGGCAAAAAATACTACTGATTGGGCCACTGCAACCCTCAAATTATTCGAAAATTAATTGGAAGCGGGTAACTCTGATGGTGTCGGATATTTCCCAGATTTGGGATTTAATCACTTTGGGCAAAAAAGTCAAAATTCATTTGAAAATTAATACCGGAATGAATCGGCAGGGGATAGAAATCGGGGAGCTTTCAGAGGCACTAAAAGTAATTGCCGGGAGTGAACATGTAGAGCTTGAAGGTTTAATGTCGCATTTAGCAGATACGGAAGATAGTGAGTGGACCAAGAGTCAGGAGGAGAAATTTGTCGAAGCCATAGATATAGTTAAGCGGACCGGCTTTAAGCCAAAATACTATCATTTGGCAGCCAGTGGTGGGATAGGAAAAGTAGCCATAAAAGAATTAAATGCGGTCAGGGTGGGGATTGATTTATATAAAGGAGCCATAAGATTGGTGTCAAAGATGGTTAAGGTAAGGCAAGTTGCGGTCGGTGAAAGAATTAGTTATAGCGGGACTTATAAATTTAAAAAAGGATCGTGGGTGGGGGTAGTGCCGGTGGAATATTGTGAGGGGTTAGATAGGCGGTTAAGTAACCGAGGTTTGGTGAAATATAATGGTGTTTTTTACCCAATGGTGGGTAATATTTGCATGAACATGTGTCTGGTGAATTTTGGTGAGATTAAGCCGAATTTATATGATGAGGTAGAGGTAATCGGTCAGAGTAATCAAAATTCAATTGAAGAGATGGCTAAAATTATGGGGACGATTCCCTATGAGGTGATGGCCAAACTAAGCAGTTCGATTCGGCGGGAGATTATTTAGTTACCTCAACCTTAATACCCGGACCCATGGTGGCACAGAGAACCAATTTTTTGATCTTAGGAGCCTTAATGACCCTGATTAATTCCTCAATGTTGGCAATCAGCTCAATGTCTGGTTGTGAAACTTTGCCAACCACCCGGTGAATCACCGGAGCCGATTTTTCGCATTTCAGAGTGGTTTTGGCCACTGATAGTTTCTTAAAAGCGGCTTTTGGGTTATCAGTCAGAGTGCCGTTTTTGGGATTGGGCATGAGGCCGCGGGGACCAAGAATGCGGGCAAAGGGAAGAAGTTTGGGCATGGTAGCCGGAGTGGCAATTAAGACATTAAAATTGATTTTGCCGTCTTTGATTTCGGCTAAAACGGCGTCGTTTAAAATGACTACTTTTTTGGCACTGACTTCAAGGTGAGGGAAAGAAATATCGACAGAGGAAATGCTTTCCAGAAGGAGAACGTGAGTTTCGACCTTACCGTCAAATTTGGAAATCGAGGTGGATTTGACTAAAGCAATGGCTTCTTTGAGGGGATAGAGCTTATTAATGTCGTACTTTTTTCGGGCTTCAAGATATTTTTTGCCGTGGCTGGTTTTTATAACAGTTTTGGTGGATTTTTCTTCAGTGAGAGGAGTAAGGGAAGCTTTGCGAGTAACCTTTTTTGGGGTTTTCTCTTCCACAGCTTTTTTGGTTGTAGTTTTGCTCATTTTTTTTATTAAATTTTTAATTTTAATTATTTGCTTAAGTCTCCCTTGTCAAAGGGAGATTTAGAGGGATTGGTCTTTTAATCAACAACTTCGAAACCCATAGAGACGGCGGTGCCGGCGACCATGCGGGCGGCAGCAGCAGGATCCTTGGTGTTTAAATCAACCATTTTGACTTCGGCGATTTGTTTAATTTGAGCTTGGGTGATTTTGCCAATCTTTTCGCGACCAGTAAGACCACTACCCTTTTCGATTCCGGTGGCCTTTTTGATCATGTCGGAAACAGGAGGTTTTTTGAGGACAAAGTCAAAAGAACGGTCTTCGTAAATAGTAATGATGGCCGGAATGAGAGAGCCTTTCATGTTTTCGGTCTTTTCATTGAACTCTTTGCAAAAATCCATGATTTTAATACCCTGAGGACCGAGGGCGGTACCAACCGGAGGAGCGGGGTTGGCGGCGCCGGCTTGGATGGCTAGTTTAACTACAATTTTGATTTTTTTAGGCATACATTTAGTTATCAGTTTTCAGTTATGAGTTACGAGTGAAAAGTGATTTTTTAATAAAAAATATTAAATAATTATTTTTATAATTCCTTGGTGACCTGGAGAAAATCCAATTCAACCGGGGTTTCGCGCTCAAAAAAGGAAACAAGACACCTAAGTTTTCCTTTTTCCTGATCGATACTATCAATAGTACCAATGAAGTCGGTGAAAGGACCATTGGTGATTTTGACGACATCACCAATACCAAAAGGAGCTTGATATTTGGGTTTGTCTTCTTCGGTGGTTTTAATGATATTGTCAATTTCGCTTTGAGAAATGGGGGTGGGTTTAGAACCAATACCAACAAAACCAGTGACTCCGGGGGTGGTGCGAACGGTGACCCAGGAATCATCAGTAACAATCATTTGAATTAAAACATAACCGGGGAGAGTTTTTTCCTGAGTTTTAACTTTGGCGCCGCGTCTGATGACCATTTTACTTTGGATGGGGATAATAGCCCGGAAAATATGATCCTCGAGACCCATGGTTTTGATACGGGTTTTGAGAGCATCGATAACTTTATATTCATGACCGGAATAGGTATTGATAACATACCAGGCAGCGTCAATTCCGGGGGTATTAGACGATAGTTGGAATGAAAATTCCTTTTTGGTGGTTTTGGTTGAGTTGTTTGGCATTAGTTTAGATAATTAGATAAGAAGATAAAAAGATGAGAAGAAAGTATATTTATTTTGTTTTTTTAATTATTGGTGTGGGAGAAAGGCCCATGGTAGGAGTGGGGCTTTGACTGATGGTAGGAAAGCTCACTCCTTGGTTATTTTGAATGCCTTTATTTTGTTGGTGGCCTAAAAGACCGATTCCCTGAGTAAAGATAAAGTCAAATCCACCCAAGATCAGGGAGATAATAACCGAAATCGATATTACCACAATCGAGAGCTCTAATAAAGTGTCTTTTTTGGGCCAGGAGATATTTTTAAATTCCGCCCTGACTTCCCGAAAGAAATTAACCACTGCGTTCATGGGGATATTATAGCAGGGATTGGGGTAAAGTTGGTGTTATGCTAGAGATAATTAATGTCATTTTTATCGGTCAGGTTTTTAGGATTTTTTTTGATGGTATGGGGGTTGTCAGTAGTAATGCGCCCCCAAAAAAATCTGTATAAATTTTTTTTAATTGCGATAAATTTTTTATTTTATGGGTTTTTCGGACTGGCGGGAGTGGGGATTTTGGTGATTGATGCGTTTATAAATTTCGGGTTTCTTAAAATTCTTGAGAAAAGAAGATGGGGTAGGTGGGTTTTGGGGTTGGCGATAGGGTTTAATTTAATACTTTTGAGTGGTTATAAATATTTCAACAACGGGTGGGATGTGGTGGGAATGGAGATAATAGCACCGATTGGAATTTCTTTTTTTAGCTTTAAGATAATCAGTGTTTTGATTGATACGTATCGACAAAAAGTTAAAATTGAGAGTTTGGTAGATTTTTTGACTTATGTAAGCTTTTTTCCCCAAATATCAGCCGGACCGATAGCGAGATTTAAGGAGTTTAGTGAGGACTTAAACAAGGAAAACGAAATTGACCGGTCGAAGTTTTGGGTGTTATTAATCAGTGGGTGGTTAAAGATGTATTTAATCGGAGGGATTCTATTTGATGTAGTTAATCAGACGATATATTTGCCGCAGAATTTTAGCCGGATGGATTTAGTTTTAGGGATGTTGAGCCTGAGTTTTTATATTTTCGCTAATTTTAGTGGCTATTGCGATATTTCGGAGGCTCTGGCGATGGTGTTGGGCTTCAGAACTCCGAAAAATTTTAACAGTCCTTATAGATCGGTGGGGTTTAGAGATTTCTGGCAAAGATGGCACATGAGTTTGTCGTCGTGGCTTAGAGATTATTTGTACATACCGCTGGGAGGAAACCGGAAAGGGAAGGGGAGAAAATATGTTAATTTATTGACGGTGATGACAATTGGGGGAATTTGGCACGGAGCCGGAATTAACTTTTTGGTTTGGGGAGGGTTGCATGGGATCATGTTAATGATTACCCACTTTTTAGACGATTTTGTTTGGCCAAGGTTTGTTCGAGTGGCTAAATGGGTAAGGGTGACTGGTAGGGGTTTGGGGTGGTTTCTGACATTTGGATTAATAAATATTACCTGGATTATTTTTTACCCAAAAAGTTTAGGGATGTCGATTAAATATTTTGAGTCATTAATTTGGACTGGAGAAACCCGGACAGTGTTGTGGTCAGGTGGGGTAATGGGTGGATTGATATTGGTAGGGATACTAAGTATTTGGGGAGACAAATTTGAAGAAATAACTACCAAAATCTTGGTAAGAGTACCCGCGATGGTCAGGTATTTAATATTAGTAGCAATATTTTATTTGATTATAATTTTGGGACCAAATAATTATGTGGCACCGGCGGCTTATTTTAACTTCTAATAGTAGAAAAGAAATGGTGAGGTTGTGGTTATTGGCGATATTGGTATTAGTATCAGTAGTGTCGATTTTTAAAATCAAAAAGTTATTAATTAGGCCGGCAGAGGTTATAAATCCTCTAAGTCAGATCCAACAGCCGACAATAACACCGGTTTTGACGATAATCCCAACCCTGATAGAAAAAAAACAGATTAATAAAATTCTAATTGTCGGGGATTCGATGATAGTGGAGGGATTCGGACCCAGACTGGAGAATGATTTATCGGTCTATTCGGATTTGGAAGTTAAAAGAAGGGGAAAATATTCAACCGGATTAAATAGAAGAGATGTTTTTGATTGGAATAAATACTCGCTGGATTTAATCGAGGAATTTAAACCGGAAGTGTTAATAGTGATGTTTGGAGCCAATGACAGTCAAAACATTTTAGATAACTTGGGTCAGCCCTGTCGGGTGAGTGATCCGGAATGGGATGAAGTTTATACCCGGAGGGTGGAGGAGTATATAGCATTAATTAGCCCGAGGGTAGAAAAGATTTATTGGGTGGGACAACCGGCAGCCAGAGAGCCAGTATTTTCCGGGCGGCTGAAGCATTTAGACGAGATTTATGAGAGAGAGGCCCTAAAGTGGAACAATATTAAATATATTTCGACTTGGGAGAGATTTACGACGGCAGAGGGAAAATATCAGGCAATAGTAGCCGATGATGGGGGGTTAAGACAGAGGGTAAAAACTGATGACGGGATCCACCTGACGTATCATGGGTCAAAAATCATGAGCCAATTGGTGATTGGGGTACTCAAGCAGGATTTTGAGTTGGAATTTTGATGAGGGTATGGTAAATTAAGGTAATTATTTGAGAAAAAATTATGCCCGACATAGAAAAAGAAAAAGTTGCGAACCCGAATTTATTAGTTGATGCCAAAGCGAGAGTGGAAATGCTTCAGCGACTTGATACGTTGGGTGGGGGGAGTGAAAACTCGCATACTATGTCAGGTTTATATACGCTGGGGGTGGAGATGCAGCAGAGAATGAACACTTCTTTGACACAAATGTGGCCACCTGAATTTAGACAGGGATTGTCACGAGCCGGGACCGAATTTGCGGCGAGAGTGGGGATAACAATTATTGATAGAGGTAGTATCAGTCTTTCATATGAGCAGGGGAATTTGCATGCTTGGTTGAGAGAAAAAGGTTTAGATGTTGATTTGGATCCGGCAAAGAGATTTGATTATCCGGTGGATTGGAGTAGGTTACCGCAAGGATATCAGGAGGGTAATTATTATTTTGTGGATCAACCAATGACTCCTCAGCAGTTGGGGGTTATGGCGGAGACTGTGGCGGCTAAGTTTGCGGGGTTGAGGGATAAGGCTGGTGAGACATATGGACCAGACGCAGAAGAGACTAAGTTATTAGCTATGGCAGCGGCAGTACAATTAGCTGTATCAACCGAAATTGGCAGTGTAATAAGTGGTCAGGGTGGATTTACCGCCGATCAAACTAAAGAATTAATTGGACCACAACTTAAGGCGGTTGGTTTTAGTTTGGTGGACAGCAAGTAATAAGTAAAATTTGACTGGATTAGTATCACAAGTTTCTATTTGACAGTTACAGGGGTGGTGGGTATGATGGAAGTTACACGCTAGGAATAGCGTACAACTATGAATTGTCCATATTGTCGGCACGATGAATCAAATGTATTGGAATCCAGGGATGCCCTGGAGGGGCAAGCGACTCGCCGCCGCCGGGAATGTGTTAAATGCGGTAAGCGTTTTACCACCTATGAGCGGGTGGCCAATATCGAATTAAAAGTGGTCAAAAAAGACGGCCGGATTGAGGACTATTCCCGGGAAAAATTAGAAAGATGTCTGGAAAAAGCCTGTTGGAAGCTGTCATTAACGGAGCGGGAAAGAATGGTGGAGGAAATTGAATTAAAACTTTTGAATTGGGAGAGTGTAGAAATACCCAGTCGGGAAATTGGCAAAATGGTAATGGAGAAATTAAAAGATATCGATCCGGTGGCCTATATTCGTTTTGCGACTATTTATTTACAGATAAAAAATGTAAATGATTTTGAAAAATTAGTGACTGATTTTAAAAAGGATTCAAAGTAATGGAAGATATTGTTAACCGACAATTTAGCGACTTAATGGAGCCGGAATTGTCAGATAATGCCCGGTATATTGCTGAGACAAGATACGGGATGAAGGGTGAAGGGGGAGAGAGATTGGAGAAAGTAAAGGATATTTTTTGGCGGGTGGCTAGCAGTGTAGCCAAGGGAGATTTGAACTTTGATAAATCTGCCGCCGCTGAAGCTTTAATGGATAAGCAAGCAAAAAAGTTTTATCAGCTTTTAGCCGAGCAAAAGTTTATGCCCAATACCCCCTGTTTAGTTAATGCCGGTAAAAAACATCAACAAATGTCGGCCTGTTTTGTGTTGCCGATTGAGGATTCGATGGAGTCAATTCTGACGACTTTAAAGGATATGGCCATGATTCACAAAAGCGGAGGGGGAACAGGTTTTTCCTTTTCTCAGCTGCGGCCCAGCGGGGACTTTATTGCCAGTTCCGGGGGAACGACAGTGGGACCGGTGTCGTTTATGCAGGCTTATAACGATGTTACTTCCCAAATAAAACAAGGCGGAGTCAGGCGGGGGGCCAATATGGGGATGTTGTCGATTGAGCATCCGGATGTCCTGCGCTTTGCGGTGGTGAAACTGGATGAATATTCTCTGACTAATTTCAATATATCACTTGGGGTTACCAACAAATTTATGGATCAGCTGGAGTCTGATAAAAAGTTTGTGGATGATGATAGTATTCCGGAGGAAATTGTGGAAAAAATCAGATTAGCTGAAGCAGACCGGGATGTAGATATAAGACTACGGGAGATTGAGGAGCAAACCCAAAAGCTTTACGAATGGGCGAGGGCAATAAATAAGGATGAGGGATATGAATTAATAAATCCGCGAACCGGTCAGGGAATGATGAAATTAAACGCTTTTAAAGTTTTTAATTTGGTTACCCGTTTGGCTTGGCAATATGGTGATCCGGGGTTGGTGTTTATTGACCGAATGAACGAGGAGAGAAGCAATCCGGTGCCAAAAATGGGGAGAATTGAAGCAACCAACCCTTGTGGTGAACAGCCTTTATTGCCTTATGACGCCTGTAATTTAGGGAGTATAAATTTGAGTAAGTTTGTGATGGAGGGAGCCGCCTCCGCCGGAGGCTTCGGCGAGCTAAACTGGCCGGAATTAGCCAGAGTGGTGCGGGGGGCGGTGCATTTTTTGGACAATATTGTGGAAATAAATGAATTTCCGGTAGCCAAAATTCGGGAAATGGTAAACAAAACCAGAAGAATCGGATTGGGGGTAATGGGATTTGCCGACATGTTGTTTAAATTAGGAGTTCGGTATGATTCAGAAGCAGGAGTGGTATGGGCAGAAAAAGTGATGAAATTTATAGACACTGAAGCCAAAAAGGCTACGGTTGAGTTGGGAAGTCAGCGGGGAGTCTTTGAGGCTTGGGGGGAGAGTGTTTATGGCGGGAGTGAGTATCGTCCCAGAAATATGTCCTTAACTACAATTGCTCCTACCGGGACAATTTCAGTGGTGGCAGATGCCAGCAGCGGAATTGAGCCGTTATTTTCTTTGGGTTATCAAAAAAATACAGTTGAGGGAAAAGTGCTACAGGTGATGAACCCAATATTTATTGAGGAGTTGAAAAAGAAAAATATTTATTCCGAACAGCTTTTGGATAAAGTGATAAAAAATGGTGGGAAAATTGCGGAAATTAAAGAAATTCCGGAAGAAGTTAAGGAAATATTCCGGACGGCTTTGGAAATTAGTTCGGAGTGGCATGTCCGGATTCAGGCGGCTTTTCAAAAATATACGGATAATGCGGTTTCAAAAACAATTAATTTTCCCAAAGAAGCTACAGTGGATGAAGTAAGAAAAGCCTATTTACTGGCATATTCGTTGGGGACAAAAGGAGTTACCATATATAGAAGCGGCAGTCGGGAAAAGGAAGTTATTCAGCAGGTTAAATCGAAAAACTTGATAATTCCGGTGAAAAAACCGACGCCGGAAGTGGCGAGGGGAGTAAGGTTGAGGAAACCCTGTGATGCCGGCAGGGTTTATACTTCAGTTTTTTTTGAAGGAGGCAATGGGCCGGTGGAGGTGTTTGTAAATCTTGGGAAAAGCGGCGGCTACATGGCCGGGTCGGCTGAAGTAACCGGAAGATTGGCGTCACTGTCACTTAAATACGGGGCGACATTGGAGGAAGTGGCAGAGGAGTTGGTGGGGATCTCCTGCGGTCAAAAAATAGGATTTGGAAATGGAACGGTTTTGAGTATGTTTGATGCGGTGGGGAAATCACTTCTGGAAATTTCCCGGGGAGAGCAGTTGGATTTATTTCAGGAAGAGAAACAGAAATTAGTAGTGCCGAAGGTAAACGGGAAACAACAAAATTTAGTCAATGAGGCGAGGGCTAAACAGACAGATTTGGAAAGCAAGTTTTCAGCTTGTCCTGATTGCGGCAGCCCGCTTTATGCCGAAGAGGGGTGTTATAAATGTTCAAATAATTTTTGCGGGTATTCCAAATGCAGTTAAACCCCTCTTTAATTCTCCCTTTGAGGAAGGGGAGCCGAAGCCTCCTTTTTCAAGGGAGGTCGCCCGAAGGGCAGGAGGGTTTTGATAAATGATAACCACAAAAACAGGTGATAATGGGTGGACGGGTTACGGAGGGAAAAAAGTGAGGAAAGACAATCCAATAATTGAGGCAATCGGGATCTTGGATGAATTACAGGCAGTGTTATCAATTATCAATTATCAATTACGAATTACGAATTTTAGAAAAATAATTGTCGATATTCAGAAAATTATGTCGGGAAAGAAGACGGAAGTTAATTTAGATGTAGAAATAAAAAGACTGGAAGAAAAGGTAAAACCGGTAAACAAGTTTATAATTTTTAGTAATAAAAAAGCGATTTACCTGAACTGGGCCAGAACAGTAACCAGAAGAGCTGAAAGAAGAGCGATGGCACTAAAGGATAAAAAGGCGTTAGAATATCTAAACAGATTGTCAAAATTTATATATTTAAAAGCCAGAGAAACAGAAGAAAAATAGAAGGAAGAAGGGTGTCCCGGCAGTGGCCGGGTGAAAATTCCCTCGCTGGGCCGCAACCGTAATAGCCGGGTCGATAAATCTTACGAGCACTAAGTAATATGCAAGAAGAATCAGAGAAAAGATTAAATTTTGATCCGGTGGCCGAGGTTGGATACCTGAGAAGATTTGGAGATGGATTGAGAAGACAACAGTTGTCACGGGAGATTGGAACATCTTTGGCAGAATTATTTCTTAGTGAATATAGCCATGAATATCAAATGATTGGCGGTCAGATTTGTGATGCAGCCACAGGGATCTCCATCAGAAATTTAAGCGATGAGGGGGAGTCAGAGGAAAGGATTGAGAGAATGATTTTAGATGGAGCCAAAATGGTAGTTAATGTCAGTCCAAAGAATAAAGAATTGGGTTATTTTGATAATGTAGTCGATATTTGGAAGGTTGAAGATGGAGAAAAAATAAATTTGTTTCGGTTTAAGGTGGATATGAGTGAAAGCGATCTAATAAATTTTGACAGGCTAATGGGTGGAGAAGTGAAGGAGTATCGGTTGGCAGAAGTAGTGGTGATGCTGAGTTTAGCTAAAGAACGAGACGGAGTATCAATCGGAAAAATTATGACAATAGCCAAAGAATTAGTGGCCAGTTTTGAGAGAAACTACGGAGGAAAATTATTTTTTGATGCAGAACTGATTACCCGGCTATATGTGGCAGTCAGGTTGGAAGTGGAGAGAAGGAGAGAGGAATGTCCGGTGGTGGAGAGAAGAGTAGGAGTTGACCCATTTAGAATGAGGCAATATTTATATGAAGAATTAAAGGTCATTAAGGTAGCCGGAGGGGGGTGTGGAGGAGCTAGTTTGTCGGGGGAATTTGGGAGTGGTCGGGGGATGGTAATTATTAAAACGGTTGATGGGTTAATTTTTAGAGTGGGGAGTACCGAGGGGTTAAGTTTTTGCCCGAAATGCGGCTGCTTTTATTCCGGTGACAAATGTCCGATTTGCGGTTAAGGTTGATTGTAAATGCTGTCTTTGGGGTTGTGGCCGATATATAGTCGATATTTTTCAAGTTCGATTTTGTGGCGAATGATATGTTCATAGTAATTTCGATGCCAGATTTGTTGTTGAGCTTCTTTGGCGGAATTCATTTTAATATAACCGATGATTTTGGGAAGAAGTTGACGTTTTTCGATGGTGGGCGATTCGTGAATCGCCCTTACACAAAATTGGCCACTGATAAGAATAATTAAGTGAACATGGTTGGGCATTATTTGGTAGGTATCTATAGATACAGAAGGGAATTTAACAGGAATGTTTTGAAGCCATTTTTGGAGAATTTTTCCAATTTGATTGGGAATAAAATCAGCTTTGATAATTTTCCCGAATAATAATTGATGTTTATAAGAGTCAATGGTTACAAAATAATATCCTGGTTGAGAATAGTTACGATGATATAGGCGAATGGAATGTCTTTTGTTTTCCATTAGTGTAAGGGCGAATCATGATTCGCCCAATAGGGAGTTGAATACTATTGAATGATTGTATAAGATTTATTCATGAAGAAAATAATAGTATTGGTCGTGGTGATCCTTTTTGGAATCTATTTGTTGCCAAAAATGGACTGGGGGAAGATGAGATGGCAGCCGACGGAGTCGGTGACGGTGAGCGGTGAAGCTAAAACAGTTTTAAAAAACCAAATTTCTTCGTTTACGGCCGGAGTAGATGCGGTAGCTGACAAAAAAGACGATGCCGCCAAAGAGGTAAACAGCAAAATGGAAGCGTTGATTAAGGCAGTTAAAAGTTTTGGAATAAAAGCGGAGGATATAAAAACTCAAAGCTTAAGTTATTACCAGAGTGAAGAGACTTATTGGGATAACGGAGTGCAAAAATCACGCAAGGGTCAATGGCGGGTGAGTAGTTCGGTGGAGATTACTTTACGGGAGGTTGATCGGGCCCCGGTTTTAGCGGATTTACTAGCCGGGAGTGGTGCCACCAATGTTTATGGTCCTAATTTTCAGTTTGATAACACTTCAGAAGCGGAAAAAGAATTGTTTAATAAGGCGATATTAGACGCTAAAGATAAGGCAGAAATAATGGCTAAGTCGTCGGGAAGAAAGTTGGGTAAGGTGATTTCGGTGAGTGAGGGGTCAGCCACCAGTAATTATTATCCGATGTATTCCTCCCGAGGAGCTGAGGGTGGCGGCGGAGCACCGATGGAGACGGGTAGCGGGACAGTGACCCAGACGGTAACAGTGGTATTTGAATTGAGATAAAAGACCAAGAAATCTGACTGGCTTTGTTCCAATTTACAGATGAGTTTTTTAGGTTCAGAATCGGGGTATGAGCAAACTGCAATTAATTTCTGGAAGTTGTAGCCTGGTATTGGCTCAGAGAGTGAGTGATATTTTAAAAATTCCTCTGATTCCGATTGATGATAAAAGGTTTGCTAATGGGGAAATATATGTTCGGGTAAAAAACAAGGTTAGGGGTGGAGACATTTATATTATTCAGAGTTTGGGAGCACCGGCCAATGAAAATTTGGTAGAGGTACTTCTAATAATTGATGCTCTAAAAAGATCTTCGGTGGGAAGAATTAACTTAATATCGCCATTACTATGTTATTCGAGGCAAGACAGAAAAATTGAATCGAGAGAACCGATTTCAGCAAAGCTTATTGCTGACTTGTTGACGGTGGCAGGAATTAACAGATTGGTGACAGTGGATTTACACTCTGACCAAATTCAGGGATTTTATGATATGCCGGTGGATCACTTTGTGGCTTATCCTCTGTTTGCCAAGTATTTGAAAAAGAAATATGGCAAAAAGGAAATGGTGATAGTATCACCGGATATAGGAGGGTTAAAGAGGGCCAACAAGTTGGCAGACCTTTTGGGTTTACCAATTGCGGTGATAGATAAAGTTAGACGACAACACAATATGGCTGAGGTAATGACAGTTGTGGGAGATATAAAAAACAAGGTAGCAGTGATTATTGATGACATGGTTGATACCGGAGGTTCGATGGTAGTGGCGGCAGAGACATTGAAAAAGATGGGGGCGGTTGAAGTATTGGTGTGTGCGACTCATGCGGTACTATCGGGTGAAGCAACTAAAAAGTTAAGTGACAGTTGTGTTTCAAAAATATTACTGACTGATACTTTACCACTGGAGGGGAAGATAACCGATAAAATGGAAATTTTGTCGGTGGCGCCACTTCTGGCTAAAATAATAAAACGGATTCACCTGGAGAGGTCTTTGGGAGAATTGTTTAAATGGGAGGATAAGAAAAGAAAACTATGAAAGTCAAACTAATTTCTTTTACCAAAAATCCGGAGGCGGTGGTAATGGCGGCAATTCGTCAGTGCTACAGCAGTGTCGGGGCAGCGGATTTAAAAAAGAAGACGGACATGGAAACCCGAAAGAGATTAATTGCCCAGGTAATGGCTTCGGGGCATACCTCCACCCCGAAACATGCCTCTTTTACCTTTGCGGTGGAAGGGATTTCCCGGGCTACTGAAATTTAACCGGTGAGATACAGGACGGCTTCTTATTCGATTCAATCAGGAAGATATGTCAAGAGAGGTAAAGCCAAATATACCATCCCGCCGGATGTGATAAAAAATAAGGAAGTTTTAAAGAGATATAAAAAATACTTAATGAGTTGTCAGGGCTTTTACAATGAATTATTGGAGATGGGTTTTAAGGCTGAAGATGTCAGAATGGTTCAGCCGCAGTCGTTGCAGGTGAAGGCAGTAATTACCATGAACGCTCGGGCGTTGCTACATTTCTTTACATTGTGATGCTGTCAGCGGGCTCAATGGGAGATACGGGAAATGGCTAACCGAATGTTGGTCGAGGTCAAAAAAATAGCCCCAATAATTTTTGGGAAAGCGGGAGCCAGTTGTGTGACCCAAAAAATTTGTTGGGAAGGGGATCTGTTTTGTGGACTTTATAAAAAACTAGGCGGAGAATTAAAAAAAAGGGAATGAAGAAAATCAAAGGCAAATTTATTGTAATCGAGGGAATTGATGGCAGTGGCAAATCAATTCAGTCGACACTATTAAGGGAAGAATTAAGTCAGAGGGGATATGCAGTTACTAAAAAGGATTTGAAAAAGGCTACAAGGTAGAGGTGGACGATTATCCCCGGTATGAGAGCAGTGAATGGGGGAAGTTGGTAGGCAGAATGTTCATCAAGTGGCCAAAATGACGGGTGAGAAACAGGACAAATATCGGGAGTGGGTATGGCGGATGGGGTGGCAGGAAATGAAAATATTGAAACCGGATTTGGTAATTGTCCTATTTGTTGATCCGGAAGTTTGCCGACAAAATATTTTAAATAAACAAAAAAGAAAATATACCGATGGTAAAAATATGGATCAGGCGGAGGAGGATTTTAATCATCAAATGAGGGCGGCAGAAGAGTATCGGCGAATGATTAACGAAAATCCTGGTTGGTGGGTGGGAGTGGAGTGTTGCCAAAACGGCAAAATGTTGCCGCCGGAGGAAATTTTTAAGATGGTGTGGGAGAAGGTTGAGAGGAAAAATTAACGTCTGATTATTTCAGGATAGTCAGTGGCCATAATGATAAGTCTATTTTTTCCATCGTTTAAACTTATCGGTCCGGTTATGTCCCCCGCTCTTAAGTCAATTTCTTTATTATTTCCGCTTGGTCTAATAAAGGCGTAGATTGGATCTTTGAGTAAGATTGGAGTTTGATGAATATGAATAAATCCTTGGTTACCCGTTACCTTTCGGGGATCAACCGGTTCTCCTGTTGTATTTAAATAACCAGATTCAAACAATCGAGTCTTACCTGTTTCCATGTGATGAACAATGACAGACATATTTAGTGTTAGCCAGAGTATAACATGAGGGGTAAAATAGACCATGGATAAAATATTTGAACTGATTGCGAAAGAAGACAAAAGACAGCAGGAGCAAGTGCAGTTGATTCCAAGTGAGAATTTTATTTCGGAAAATGTTAAAAAGGCACTGGGCAGTTGTCTTTCCAATAAATATGCCGAGGGGTATTCCGGGAAGCGCTATTATCAAGGGAACAGAGTAATGGATCAAATCGAGTCAGAGTGTCAAAAACGGGCATTGGAGGTATTTGATTTAAACGAAAACATTTGGGGAGTAAATGTTCAGCCGCACTCAGGTTGTGAGGCAAACTTGGCGGTTTACAACGGGTTGCTGGACCCCGGGGACAAAATAATGGCCATGTTTTTGCCTGATGGCGGCCACTTGTCGCATGGTTGGCACACGGATAAGAAAGTTACTTTGGTCAGTAAAATTTATGAAGTGGAATTTTATAAGGTGGACCCAAAAACTGAAGTATTTGATTATGATCAAATAAAAGAACAAGCAGAAATATTTCGACCAAAATTAGTTATTTCCGGAGGAACAGCGTATCCGAGGGAAATTGATTATAAAAAAATGGGTGAAATAGCTAAGGCGGTGGGGGCATATTACCTGGCCGACGTATCTCATGAGGCGGGTTTGATTGCCGGAAAAGTGTTAACGGGTCCGTGGACGGCGGCAGAGGTGGTGACCATGACTACCCACAAAACCCTAAGAGGTCCTCGAGGAGCAATGATTTTTGCCAAAAAGAGTTTAATAGAAGCAATAAATAAATCGGTTTTTCCGGGGTTACAGGGTGGTCCACATATGCAGACAATTGCCGCCATTGCAGTAGCTTTGGCGGAAATCCAAACAGAGAAATTTAGAAAATATGCAGGGCAGGTAGTGAAAAATGCCAAGAAATTGGCGGAAGTATTAACGAAAGAGGGATTGAAAGTAGTTACGGGTGGAACTGATAAGCACCTTCTGTTGGTTGACGTCGGGGTGGGAAGGGGCAAAGAGGTGGCGGTAAAGTTGGAAGAGAAAGAAATTGTGGTTAATGCCAATACTATACCTGGAGAGAAAGGGAGTCCGTTTAAGCCGTCAGGGATTCGATTGGGGTCTCCGGCAATGACAACGAAAGGTTGGCGGGAAAAAGAGTTTGAAGAAGTCGGAAAAAGAATAGCCCAAATAGTTAAGCAAGTTCTTTGAAGTCAGCGGCCTGACCATTGAGAGTATTTTTGATAATCCGTTTAAGAATTTCTTCAAAGGAAATATCGTAGAGTTTAAGAATATTACTGATGGCGCAGTCTTTGGGACCGATGGCCGGATTGGCGTTGCAATCAATAAAGTAGTGACGACCGGAGGCATCGACCCGGAGATCAAATTTGGCGTAGTCATCCATTTTTAGTATTTCAAAAGCTTTTTTCACCTGGAGTTGGGCCCGGGGAGGAAGTTCGTATTTTTGATAACCATAAGCGAGGTTATCCGGGTCGCGGAAATTGTCATCAAAGGTAACTATCTGATATTTTTGTTTGAATTTTTCCGGATTAAAAATTTTTTCGGCGGCATAAACTTTGGTGTTGGCGCCCTCAAGAACTATGGCAGTAACTTCCCGGCCGGCGACATACTCTTCGATTAAAACCGGTTGGTGGTAGGTATTCATCAGAGAGGAAATTTTTGACCGCAGATCTTTTTCGTTGTCGGAAATTGAGTTTTCCTGAATTTCTAGAGAACCATGGACCTCATTGAGTTTGGCAATGAGAGGGAAATCCAGAGCCGGGTCGATAACATCGGTGGGATTGGTAATAAGTTGATATTTAGGAGTAGTCAGGCCGTATTGCTCCAAGAGATTTTTATTAAAATATTTATTGGTAGTAATGGTAAGACCCATCATGGCGGTGCCGGTGTAGGGAATTTTGAGGAGTTCGAGAATGGCGGGAATGGTGGCCTGAAGATATTCCTGGCCGTAAACGGAATCAACCAAATTGATGGCAAAATTGGGAGAAAATTTTTTTAAATTAACGGTTAATTGATCATCTCCGGGAAAGGTGGCAGCGGTAATTTTCATGGCCGAGAGGTTATGGGCAATCATTTCGGCCCGTTCTTTACATTCATATTCAGAAATATACTGGTCCTCAGTGGGAAAATATTCCCGTTTAGCGTCAGAGTAGAGAATGGCGATTTTTAAATCG
>Ga0066636_10000266_pt1 | contig 27409 bp, 22 predicted proteins | sample CryGeyCG2014_080_2_FD_62736 | JGI IMG/M metagenome (GOLD analysis project Ga0066636, IMG submission 62736) | Groundwater microbial communities from aquifer - Crystal Geyser CG07_land_8/20/14_0.80 | ecosystem: Environmental > Aquatic > Deep subsurface > Groundwater | place: USA: Utah: Grand...
CCAGCGTCGCTACGCTCCGACCAGGGGTGGTGGAATCAATCGGAACACCCTGGCGACTTGAATCGGAACAGGGTGGCGGATTCCTTCGGAATCGGGTGGCGGAATCAGCGGAATACGCAGAAGGCTGATTTTCCAGGTCCTGATTGAAGGGGGAGATGCCTTCCAGGTCAAAGATTTCAAGTTCAACATCACCGGGAAGAACCTCCTGGGCGGCCCTCAGTAAGGATTTATTGAACGAGTCTTTTCGTAAACTTCCTGCAAACCCAAGAATAGATATTTTTTTGCCTTTTTGTTCTTCCCTGTTTATCATGTTCGTTACTCCTTTCTTTTTTCTCCTCTTCAGCTTTGGATGTCATGTCAGGATTTACTATCCGTTCTTTCCTGTGGAAATCACCAATGGGGAATCTTTCATGCGCCTTCGTGCCGCACTAACACCTACCTTATCGACGGCGTTGTGCTTAATTGGTTCTTTTGCCTCATTTCATCGACCCATAATCCCCGAAAGATAAGATTTAGAATGCGCGCGACTCCTTTTCGGTCCACCCCCTCTCCGGGATGACAAAGCTGTACCTCAATGGCAATGTTCAGCGCTCCGAGAGTAGCCCACATCATATCTTCGATCCTCCCTTTTTGGAATTCTCCCCGCCTGATGCCGTCCTTGATCAGGCATCTGATCCCCTGTCGGAACTTGAGCTGGCTACTTTCAAAGTCGAAAAAGGGCGCTCCTTGCGAGGGTCCATAATAGATCGCGTACATTAACCTTGCTACATCGATGTTGTCGATGAAGAGGGAAAATACCTGATCGCAGAGGTGAAGCAATCTCTCGGTCGCGCTTCCCTGCTCGTGACGGGAGGCATCGAGAAGGGCGACGAACTTCGCAGAGGCGTTGCTCATCAATTCAAGATAGATGCCCTCTTTTTTTCCGAAGTGGTAATAGAGTGCGGGTTTTGTCACGCCTGCGGCGGCCACGATCTCGCGAACCGTTGTTGCAGCGTATCCCTTCCGGGTGAACAGTTCCAGAGCGCCGGTAAGAAGCCGATCACGGACTGCGATACCCGATGATCTTGACATCCCCGCCTCCCGCCATCTTTCTCTTCATTTCCTGCCCTCAATGCCTTGAATCATGAGTTTCTTTTCAATAAGAGCAAGAACTGCGCCTCCTCCAACCTCCCGCATCGCTCCCGATGCCAATGGATGACGCCTTCGTAAAAAGTCAAAACCATCGTATTGAATTGAGGCCGTCCCCCCCCTACCCTACGCTTGATGTTCCGCGCCTTTTCCCACAGCCCCAGACCGGACACCCAAGCTCTCCACTTTTCGACCTCCAGTGATGCGTAATTGTTGAAAATATACAGTTCACGTGGCCATGCATAAGGCATGGCGAAGCGCCGAACCACTTTCTCCCCGGACATCGGTTCTTCCTCGCCGGCCATCTGACCCCGCGCCCCCGCGACCATGAAATGGAGACGGTTCAGTATATTGACCTCGCTTGCCCCCGCGTCCATGTCGAGGGAAAGCAGATTCAAAAGAGGATACATCTCCTTGAGCTTCTTCTCCATGCCCCGTCCGGTAATGTGGTTGGCAATGCAGCCGAACGGCTGCAGGCAGACGATGTCGCCGACCCCTTCATGGAGCATGGCGATCATTTCGGCCGTCAGGAGCCACCCCTCGCCAAACTGGTTGGCCAGGCTGACCACCTCCCCGGTGATTTCAGACAGTTCTCTCAGATCATGAGACTTCCGGTAAAACCGGAAGTCCCGCATGACCCGCTCGATTTGACCAAGGTGGTATTCGGAGTAAATCTCCAGCAGCATGTACTTGATACGATCCGTGAAAGAACATTTAAAAAGCGCCTTCTGGTCATAGGTTTCATTGATGAAGCGCTGGGCGAAAAAACTCTGTAAGGCAGGGAGAATCACTTCCACCCCCTGGCCGGACAGCCAGTCGATGATATTCCCATTGGAAAAGAAGTTGTATTTGACAAAAATCTCGCCCACGATGCCGATTCTGGGAACGGGTTCGCGGCTGATCTCAACCTTGCTGAAGTCCGCCACAGCCTTTCTGAGAAGATTGAGAAGATAATGATAATCGCCGTTTTCAATGCCTGTCTCCATTTCGGAGAGATATTTGCCGTGCAGTCTCCCGGCTGTTCCGGGCGACTTTTCCCTGGCCACCGTGGACAGATACATCCGGGCCAGGGGATCGGCGAAAATAACGCCCAGGGCCAGCCGTTTGACCAGCCCCTTTTCATCGATTACAAATCCCGTCTGGGGATCGATCCTCTCACCGGATAAAGCGATTACCGGGACATTATCCAGGCCGACGGCAGCCAGCCCCTTCCTGACGAGAGACACGTAAGAGGATGCCCGGCATTGACCGCCGGTCTGGGTCAGGATAACCGCAGTGTTTGCAGGATCGTAGCGGCATGACTGGAAAGCCTTGATAATGTCGCCGGCAACCAGGATGGAAGGGTAGCACATGTCGTTGTTGATGGTTTTAAGGCCAAATTCAACCGAGACCTTATCCTGGGGCGGAAGCACCTCCACCTGATAGCCAAGGGGTCTGAAGGCGGACGGAATCAGGGGTGAATAGAATGGTGAGAAAAAAGGGACGATCAGGGTTTTCTTGCTGTATTTGTCCATGACTAACCTGTTTGTTTTCTTCCTGCCGGCTCCTGATACCCGCGTGTTGACTTTATTCTCTTTCACCGCCTCCAGCATGGAGCGCAGCCTGATCTTAACCGCCCCCAGGTTGGCGATTTCATCCATCTTGATCAGGGTATGGATTTTGCCGCTGCACCGAATGATCTCCCTGGCCTCATCGGCGGAGACGGCGTCCGGCCCGCAGCCAAAGGAGGTAATATGCACCAATTGGGCATTATGATTTTCAGTTACCCATTTGGCTGCGGCATAAAGTCTGTTGGTGTAGCTCCACTGGGTCAGGACATTGATATCTTCCAGAGAGACGGAAGCTGCATTCAAGGGAACAGCCGTTTCACTGATAACATCCACGCCCAGTTCCGCCAAAAGATTGGGGATGCCATGGTTGATAAGCGGGTCCAGGTGATAGGGCCGGCCGGCAAGCACAACGACTGTCCGTCCCTGTTTCTCCGCCCCGGTTATCAGGGATTTCGCCCGCGCTTTAAGTTTTTCCTTGTAATCTTTTTGCGCCGCCGCTCCTTTTTCCACGCCCATGGACACCGTTCGGCGATCAATTCCAAACCGCCTGAAAAAGAGAGAAAGCTGTTTTTTAAAGAGCTTTAAATCCTTAAAGCTGATGGCCGGATTATCCAGGGGAATGCCGAATTTTCGCTCAGGGTTGACGGCGCTTTTTATCAGGTCGGGATATCCGGTAACCACCGGGCAATTATAGGTGTTCAGGGCGTCCTCATATTCCTCTTGTTCGTGGACCACCGTGGGATAAAATATTCTGTCCACTTTTTTTTCAACAAGGTCGAAAATGTGGCCATGGGCAAGCTTGGCGGGAAAACAGATGTTTTCCGACATGACCGTGGAAACGCCCTTTTCGTAAAGTTTCAGGTTGGAAGGAGAGGAGAGAACCACCCTGAATCCGCACGCGGTCAAAAAGGCGGCCCAGAAGGGAAAGTTTTCATACATGTTCAGACAGCGGGGAATGCCGTAAGTGAGAACCGGATCACCTTCGGGTTCCATGTTTCGGTCGAACAAGAGCTTGATCTGCTCATCAATCAGATTTTCCCCTTTATGTTTTATATCTGTATCATTAGTGAAATGCCGTTCGCAGCGGTTTCCCGTATAAAAACGGTTCTTGTTTCCGAACGTAAGCTTCAGAACAGCGCACCTGTTCTCGCAGCCGCTACAGCGAATCTCCTTTTGGGAAAAATCACTCCCCGTCTCCAGATTCTCAAGGTTAACAAAGGCGGTTGATGCCCCCTGCATGGCGCGATGATTTGAAAGGGCTGTCAGGGCCGCGCCGTAGGCGCCCATCAACTCGGAGATATCCGGCCTGACAACCTCCCTGTTCAGCAAAAGCTCGGCCGCGCGCAACACGGCCGGATTGCGGAATGTCCCTCCCTGGACAACGATTTTGTTTCCCAGCAGGGCCGTGTCCTTCAATTTGAGCGCCTTGAACAGGGCGTTTTTAATGACCGAGTAGGCCAGTCCGGCTGAAATATCGGAGATGGTCGCGCCCTCCCGGAGCGCCTGTCTGACCTTCGAGTTCATGAAAACGGTGCAGCGGGTTCCCAGATCAAAGGGCGAATTCTTCTCACACGCGATTTCGGCAAATTCCCGGACACCGTATCCCAGCGAACGGGCAAAAGTCTCAATAAAGGAGCCACATCCCGAGGAGCAGGCCTCGTTGACCTGAATTTCCGCCACGGCGCGATCGCCAATATAGATTGCCTTCATATCCTGCCCGCCGATATCCAGAATAAAGGAGACATCCGGTTCAAAATACCTCGCCGCACGGTAGTGCGCCATGGTCTCAACCACTCCATCATGCAATCCGAAGGCGGCCCGTATAAGACTTTCACCATAACCCGTGGCGGCCGAACGAACGATACGCGGAGAAAAACCGGCCTCAGCGAACCTTTTCATGGACTCGGACAATCCCTTTCTTACCTCCAGGATGGGATTGCCGTTATTGGCGCCGTAATGGCCGAAAACCAGCTTCCCCGCCTCATCGACAAGGATGATCTTGGTGGTGGTTGACCCGGAATCCACGCCCAAGAAAAGGTCTTCCCCCTTTACATCTGCCAGCTCAACCCTGGGCGCCCTGGCCTGTTCATGCCTTTTTTGCCATATCTCAAATTCAGCTTTGCTTTCAAACAGGGGCTGAAGTCTTTTGGTGCGGCCGTTTGTTTTCCCGGCAACCCCGGTTTCAGGCATTGACAGAAGGCCGCTGATCCTCGCCCGGAAGGGTTCCCCATTCCGTATCATGGCCGCACCCATGGCCGGAATCAGTTCCGGATGATCCGGAATGACCAAGTCATCCGGATGCGCAATGCAAAGCAGATTTGCAAAGGCTTTCCGAAGGTTCGGATAAAAAGTCAGCGGGCCGCCCCCCATAAGTATTTTTCTTTCCATATCCCGTCCACGGGACAAGGCGGTTACCACCTGAAGGGCGACCGAATGAAATACGGAAGCGGCAACGTCTTCCCTGGATGCATGACGGCTCAGCAGAGCCTGAATATCGGTTTTGGCAAAAACGCCGCACCGGGATGCAATGGGATAAATATTCGTGGATTTTCCGGCCAGAGCGTTCAGTTCCGATACGTCGATATCCAGAAGAACCGCCATTTGATCGATGAAAGCGCCGGTTCCCCCGGCGCAACTGCCGTTCATCCGGATATCGGGCCGGCCATTATCGTCGAAAAATATGATCTTGGAGTCTTCACCGCCTATTTCAATGAAGGTTCTGACTCCGGGAAAGAATTTTTCAATGAAGTGAGCGGAGGCCACCACTTCCTGCACAAATGGCAGCCCGAAGACTTCGGCCGCGCCCATCCCGGCAGATCCGGTAACCGCCAAATCAAGTTCCACGTCGCCCAAATCCCGGAGGGCCTCCTTGAAAAGGCCCCGTGTTGTTTCTACGGTTTTGCCCTGATGACGACAGTAGCGGGAAAAAACCACGCCGCCTTTTTTATCCAATACGACAGCCTTGGCTGTTGTTGAGCCGATGTCAATCCCGGCGAAACAGAGATTGTCTGCCTTTTTTGTCATCTCTGCTTGTCCCCTGATTCTGAACTAACGCAAGCATCGGCAGCCTTCACGGTTTTGTCATGTCCCCTCACACCCAAATAATCTCGCGCAGAACAAAATGTATCCACCGTTGAAACGATGAACGACTCCTTGTAACGCGGCGGCACAACTGTCAGCGGCCACATGTGTTTTTTGATAATGTCTTCTTCTTTTCTTGAGAGGCGGATTATTTCGCGCGCATTCCTCAGGGCGATATCTGGGTGCCTGAAACCGTGGAGTCTTGGACCTTCATGCAGCCAGTCATAGAAGAATAGATCGTGCAGCAACGCGCCCCGGGTTATCGCCTCACTGTCCAGCGAAAAGCGGTTGCCCCAGAGAAAGCTTATGTACGCCACCTCCTTTACGTGCTCCAATCTGGTCTTTCCTCTGTGATGTTCATACCGTGAAAGTTTCGCAACCCTTGGATCATCAAGCAGCGGCCTTGCCGTGTTTATGAATTGTGTCTCCACCATGGTCTTCTCTTCCGGCGTCATGCTGAGAAAACGTCTGATAGAGACCGTCAGGAAATCCACAAGCATGATTGAAAGCGTCACCGCCGCAAAGATGCCTTTAACAACGGGTGAAAGCTGATTGAGAAGGCCTTGATATTGAGGAAATATAAGATATTCAAAAGCGAACACCGGCAATATCCAGTAAATTGAAAACTTAAGACAGATATAGCCTTTATAATGAAAACGCTGATCCGAATAGTCCCAAAGGCGTACATGAAAAAAGTATTGGGCAATAAATCCCGATATCAGTTCGAGTCCGGTCGTGATCGCACAATAGGCGAGTGCTTTAGTAATCAAATGGGATTCCTGCAACAGGGGAAACGCCCCCATGAGTATCAAGGCGCCCGTGCCGTAAAGGATGAGATACGGTCCTTTTAAGAGTCCGGGGTTGACAAACCGCTTGTCGCTCAAAGAACGATAGGAGACCTCCAGCATCCATCCAAGAATGGAAAAGAACGAAAAAGAGACAAGAATGTTTAAAATATCAATCCTCATTTTCCATGTCTTTCAAACCGTTACCCGATATTCCACCAATCCCCGTAGATTTCCTTCCTTATGTCGAACCACGAAAGCCGAAGACCAGCCGACGCTGATAAATATCGATCATCCGCCATTCGAGCAAAGATCTACAGGCCAGCCCTCCTCCTCGCCGCCAAGCCTGACCCTGCCTTCCGCCTGTAACTTATCCAGATGGCATTGGATGATCTGGGGCCCGGGAAAGAAGGAAATGAGGGGGTCCCTGAACACCCTGCCAGCCAGCTCGGGAAAGGAAAGGGGTCCCGCGGCCAACTCCCTGACGATCCTCTCCTCCCGCTTGATGAGGTGGCGGCGTGTGCGCTCGATCTCCTCGCGAGGACACGGGCTGGGGCCGCCGTGGGAGGGAATGAGCAAACGGGCTGGGAGCAGTGAGAGCCTGTCCAAGCCCTCCAGGAAAGCGATAAGCCCGCCCGAGGAGGGGGTGTACCATGTCACCACATCGCCCACGGCATCGGAGGAAAAAAGCAGCCCCGTTCTTCGCTCGAAAAGGGAGACCAAGCCAGGGGCATGTCCGGAAGTGAGGATCACTTCAAAGGAAAATTCACCCAGGGCGATGGTTTCTCCGGGCAGCAATGGGTGGGAGGCCACCACCCTGGCCATGGGGCAGAAGGCGCGGAAGTACTCGATGATGTCCGCCTGCTCACGGGGGATGGCAGCCATTCCGTAACGGAAAGGTAAAGCCATGTCAAAGGTATGGTTTAGGCGCGAAGGCTCGGCGGCCAGAGGTATCTCTAAGGGGTGGAGATAGATACGCGGGCTTGCCTCCTCCAGCAGACAGCGCATAGCCCCCATGTGGTCGGGGTGGGCGTGGGTGAGGACCACGGTATGCACGTCCTCTATTCTGAAACCGCGGGAACGCAGGAACTCCTTCAGCCGCAGGTAGACCTCTTCACGCCCACAGCCCACGTCCACCAGGGTGACGCCGTCGCCGTCAGGAATGAGCAGGACGTTTGCCGAGGCCGGCCACATCGTCTCCTCCTGCTTGAACAGGTATAAACCCTCGGGAAGCGATCCAACTTCTCCCTTGCTCCGCTGGTGAATCATTTCCACATTCCTCCTTGCCGCAATTCGTACTCCTTCAGGCTTGCTAATCCATAGGATGACATGTTCTGATGAACATTCCCGCTGCAAGCAGCGGGTATCTTGATGGATCAGTAGCACTCTCTTCTTCATCGCAAGTGATGGGGAATTTGACCCAGAGAAAAAAAATTAAATCCAGGATAGAGCATCGTCCCCACATCTTGATTCATCACGAGCGCCTTTGCCATCATGCCCAACTCCGGAGGTAACCGCAGCCTGTAACGGCGGGCAAGGCCCATAAGATCGTCGAGAATTGACTTGATGATTAATTGCCGCAGAGGGAGTTCGTAGCAGCGCTCAAGAAAATCCGTCAGTTCCGCCCTGAAGGCTCCTCGATTCATTGGTTCCGGAACCAGGCTAACACTCAGGAGAAAATTTGCCAGCATATCGGTATCCTTTTTCAGGATAGCCGTGAACAAAACGCCCAACTGGTGAACGATTTCCTCATCGAGCATCCCTACCATGCCGAAGTCCACGGGTGCGATCACGTTATTTTCAAGGATAAAGATATTTCCCGGATGGGGGTCGGCAAGGAAGCAATGAAACTGAAAAACCTCCTTGAGGATAAATTCTGCTGCATTGAGGGCGATGGTCTGACGGTCTATCACGATCGCCCGCAGTTGTTCCAGTTCGGATATCCTCATGCCATGCATGTATTCTATGGGCTGTTCCAGTTCAGATATCTTGATGCCACAGATGTATTCCATGGTCAGTACTTTCGGCGTGGTTAAATCCCAATAAGCCTTGGGGATATAAACGGTCTCATCATCGGCAAAGAATTTCCCGAACCTTTGTATATTTTGTCCTTCCCTGACAAAATCCAGCTCTTGGCGGATCGTTTTGGCAAACTCATCTACAATCTGCACGGGCTCATAATACCTGCTTCCCGGCAGATGCATCTCCCACAGCGCCGCCAGACCGTGCAGGATGCGGATGTCCGTCTCAATCGTGTCTTCAATCCCCGGTCTCTGCACCTTGACTGCCACCTCATCGCCAGCCTTTGTCCTGGCGCGGTGAATCTGGGCAAGGATGGCGGCAGCCAGAGGCTTCTCCTCGAAAGAGTCAAATACTTCCGTGAGGGGCCGCCCGAACTGGGCTTCGATGAGGGCCTTGGCATCCCCGAAAGGGAACGGCGGGACACTGTCCTGAAGTTTGCTTAATTCCTTGACAAACTCCGTAGGAAGCAAATCCGGCCGGCTGCTTAATGCCTGCCCGAACTTGATAAAGGTAGGCCCAAGCTCCTCAAAGGCCAGCCGCACACGCACAGGCGCGGAGAGGCTTTCAGCGGCCCTTGCCTCTTTTGTGAGCATCCTTTGCCATGGTAAATGACGGACCTTCAATCGCTGCAGGAGATCTCCGAATCCATACCGGACAAGAACGCTGACAATACGGCCATACCGTTTCAGTGCCCGATAGGTTTCATGAACCTTAAAGGTAGACATCATCTCAGGATGTCCTCATTTCTATCTCTTCCAACCTTTTCAACAGCATTGGTGTCCATCTTTTTCAACCTGTCGCAATGGTTCATAATCTTCCCGAGCGCAAAATGCCGACGAGCAGCCATATGCCCAGGATGCTGGCCACGAGGAAACCGACAAGACCGAGGAGGGGATAGCCAAACAGCTTTGGGCCTGCTCCTGTTTGGAACACAAGCGATGAGCCGATAATGAGGGCGGCAATGATCACCGCAAAGCTCAGACGGTTGCTGGATCTATCCAATTCGTCGATAAGTCGTTCAAGTCCCCGATGTTCAAATCTGATTCCCAATTCATCCTTCTTCAATTTTGCAAGGATTTCCCCTAAGTCGGTCGGCAATTTCTTAAAGAATAAGACAGCCTCTCCGGCCAGTTTGAAGAATTCCTTTAACTGCCTGACGGGATCCAGCCTCCGCATCATAAGTTTCTGAACATAAGGTCCGGCATGTTCAATAATATTAAATTCAGGATAGAGCATTGTGCCCACACCTTGATACATCACGAGCGCCTTTGCCATCATGACCAACTCCGGAGGAAACCGCAGCCCGTGACGGCGGGCAAGACCCATCAGATCGTCGATAATTGCCTTGATGATTAATTGCTGCAAAGGGAGTTCATAGTAACGTTCAAGAAAATCCGCCAGTTCCGCCCTGAAAGCTCTTCGATTCATTGGTTCCGGCGCCAGCCCTACACTCAGGAGAAGACTTGCCAGCGCATCCGCATCCTTTTTCACGATAGCCGTGAGCACAATGCCCAACTGGCGAACGATTTCCTCATCGAGCATCCCTACCATGCCGAAGTCCACAGGCGCGATCACGTTATTTTCAAGGGCAAAGATATTTCCCGGATGGGGGTCGGCATGGAAGAAATGAAACTGAAAGACCTCCTTGAGAATAAAATTTGCTCCGTTAATCGCGATGGTCTTACGGTCTATCCCGGCCGCCTGCAGTTGTTCCAGTTCGGATATCTTGATGCCATGGATGTATTCCATGGTCAGTACTTTCAGCGCGGTTAAATCCCAATAAGTCTTGGGGATATAAACAGTCTCATCATCGGCAAAGAATTTCCTGAACCTCTCTATATTTCGACCTTCCCTGACAAAATCCAGCTCACGACGGATCGATTTGGCAAACTCATCTACAATCTGCACAGGCTCATAATATCTGCTTTCCGGCAGATGCCGCTCGCACAGCGCCGCCAGGTCGAGCAGGATGCGGATGTCCGTCTCAATAATGTCCTCAATCCCCGGTCTCTGCACCTTAACTGCAACCTCATCGCCGGCCTTTGTCCTGGCGCGGTGAACCTGGGCGAGGGAGGCGGCAGCCAGAGGCGCTTCCTCGAAAGAGGCGAAAACGTCTACGAGGGGCCGCCCGAACTGGGCTTCGATGAGGGCCTTGGCATCCCCGAAAGGAAACGGCGGGACACTGTCCTGAAGTTTGCTTAATTCCTTGACAAACTCCGTTGAAAGCAAGTCCGGCCGACTGCTTAATACCTGCCCGAACTTGATAAAGGTGGGTCCAAGTTCCTCAAAGGCCAGCCGCACACGCTCAGGCGCGGAGAGGCTTTCAAAGGCCCTTGCCTCTTTCGTTAACATCCTTTGCCATCCTGCATGACTGACTTTCAATCGCTGCAGGAGATCTCCGAATCCATACCGGGCAAGAACGCTGACAATGCGGCCATACCGCTTCAGCTCCTGATAGGTTTCATGAACCTTAAAGATGGACATCATCCCTGGATATCCTCTTTTCTATCTCCGCCAACCTGTTCGAAACATCCTCCAGATCCTTTTTAGTGGCCAGCCCTATTTTGGTTATTGCCTTCTGCACGATTTCGCTGATCTTCCCGGATAGCTCCTCTTCCTGCTTTTCCGCCTCCTTCAGCAGCTTGACCACCATTTTGAATCGTTCCTCCCTGCTCACCTCTCCACGTTTGATGAGGTCATCCACCGCCTCCTCCGCCTTTTCCTTTGTGAGGCTGATCACACCGAGCCCCAATAACATTGCCTTCTTGACAACATCCATTGTTTTTCGCCTTTCTAAAGTTGTTTTTATCCATCTTACTTCCTTACTTCCGTGTCATCATCCTTGCGCCGCCTTGCGCCGGTGAACCAGGAAATACAGAAGCGGCACGAGGATCAGGGTCACAAACCCGCCGACAATAAGTCCCCCGATGATCGTGATGCCCAATGCATTCCATATTTCCGATCCTTCGCCCCGGGAAAGGGCTAACGGGACCATGCCGAATATCATGGCGAGGCTCGTCATGAGCACGGGCCGCAGGCGTGTTCTTCCCCCCGTGACAATCGCTTCGTTCAACCCCATCCCGCCTACCCTCAACTGCTTGGTGTAGTCCACGAGCACGATGGCGTTCCTTACCACAATGCCCACGAGCATGATCACCCCCATGAAGCTCATCAGGTTGAGCGGAGTCACCGTCAAGACGAAGGCCCAGATCACCCCGACAAAGGCGAAAGGAACCGAGAACATGATGATGAAGGGATCGACGAAATCCTCGAACTGTCCGGCCATGATCATATAGACGAGGGCCACCCCCAGGATTAAAAGAAGGATCAGGTCGCGAAAGGCCTTTTCTTGCTCCTTAACATCTCCGCCCCACTCAATGGAGACCCCGGGGGGCAATTGAAGAGAGTCCATCTTTTTTCGAATATCGCCTGCCACATCACCGAGGACCCTCCCCTGAACACCGGCCAGAACCTTGGTGACTCTATTCCTGTTTTTTCGTTCGATCTCCACAGGCCCGAAGGTTTCCTGAATAGAGGCGACGTTCCGGAGTTGGACGATCCGGCCGGTCAGGGTCGTGAGAGGGGTTTCCCCGATTTCACTGATACTTTCCCGTTGCTCCTTTTTGAGTCTCAATTCGATGCCGAAGTCGTCGCCTGCCTCCCGAAACTTACTGTCCTCAAATCCATAGTAATTGATTCTCAACGCATCGGCCAAAAGGGCCACATTCAACCCCAGCGTTGCCGCCCTGTCCCTGTCGAGGCGGATCTGCACTTCCGGCCGTGGTTTCTTTCTGCTCACCGAGATATCCACTGCGCCGGGTGTGGCCTCCACGATGTGCCGGATCTTCTCGGCAACTTCGTCTGTTGTCGCGATGTCATGGCCCAGAACTTCGATGCTGATGGGGCGGCCTCCTCCCAACATGACCTTTTGGATGCCGCTGACAGCGGTGGCGGAATACCTTTCAACACCCGGCAGTTTCATGACCTGCTCACGGAGTTGTGCGGCGAGCTCTTTGGCCGAGCGGCTGCGCTTTTCCTTGGCGAGGAGACGGCCGCCGATCCGACCGATGTTTGTCCCTTCCTCAAAACCGACTGCAGTCAAAAACCCCTTTTTGGTTTGCCCTGCCAAGGCATAGGAGGCCTGTGTCTCCGGCAGGCGGTTAACGGCTTTGAGCATCTCTACCGTGGCCACCGCCGTCACCTCGGCGCGGGTGCCCTCCGGCATCTCAAGAACAATTTCAACCTCGCCTGAATCCACTTCCGGCATAAATTCCGTACCGACCAATGGGATAAGGATCAGGCTGCCGCAGAATATTATGCCTATGACTGAAAGCACCGACCTGCGGTGGCGCAATCCCCACTCCAAAACGCGGGCATAAAAAGCATCGATTCCGTTGAGCACCCGTTCGCTCCAGGCAAACACCCGATTGGATTTTCTTTTACCCCCCGAACGGAGCAAACGGGAAGCAGCCATGGGGGTCAAGGTCAGCGAAACAAAGAGCGAGGCCAGAATCGTGATCAACATCACGAACGCCAGTTGGCCGAAGATGATCCCGGCGATCCCCTTGACCAGAAGAAGAGGGGCAAAGACGACGACAATCGTCAGCGTCGAGGCGGTCACGGCCAGGCCCACTTCCGATGTGGCCTCAACCGCAGCCTGTTTCGGAGACGTTCCTTTCTCCACGTGCCGTAGGATATTTTCAAGAACGACGATGGCATCGTCCACGACCAGACCCACGGCAATGGAAAGGCCCATCAGGGAGATGACATTGATGGTATATCCCATGGCAAAGAGGCCGATAAAGGCGCCGATGAGGGAGAAGGGAATTGCCAGGGTGACAACCAGGCTGGTGCGGAAACGCCGGAGGAACAGAACACAGACGACAATCACCAGGATTCCGGCGACGACGGCAGCCTCAACCAGGCTATTGATCATCGCATAGATTTGATCCGAGTTGTCCAGAATCTGATGGATCTCGATGTCCGTCGGCACCTCTTCCTTCAGGGTCTTCAGGCGATCTTTGATGGCTTCGATGACCTTGACGGTGTTGGCCCCGGACTGCTTCTGGATAATCAGTGTTATAGCGGGAAGATTGCCTGACCATGCCCATTCCTGGGGTTCCTCGTGGGCGTCGGTCACTTCGGCGACGTCCTTGAGACGGATGAAGGCATCGCCATTCCTGCCGACCACCGTGTTGGCGATTTCAGCCGCATCCCGGTAGCGACCTGCCACCCGAATCTGGAGCTCATTCTTCCCGAATTTGACCGTGCCGGCCGGCAGGTTCAGGTTATCGGCGGCAAGCGCGTTTCGGACCTGCTGGACCGACAGGTGATGGGCCTCCAGGGTTTTCCGGTCAAAATGCACCGTGATCTGTCTTTCCTGACCGCCGATATAGACGACGGCGCCCACGCCGGCAACGCGTTTCAGGGGGTCGGAGATCTGCTTATCGACAATTCTGTAAAGATCGGGGCTGCTTTCTTTGGCCGTCACGGTCATGACGAGGACCGGCACCATGGAGCTGCTGAACTTGAAGATATACGGGGTCTTCGCATCCTTGGCTTTGTCGAGGTCCGGCTTGGCCAGATCGATCTTCTCCCGGATGTCGTTGACCGCCACATCCAGGTCTGCACCCCAGTTGAAGATGCAATTGACAATGGATATGTTGTCTTTTGACTTCGATTCCAGGCGATCGAGGTTTGGTGTGGTGGAAAGCTGGTCTTCCAGGTATTTGGTTATGTCCGATTCAACATCGGTCGCGGATGCACCTGGATAGGGGGTGATCACACTAACAGCCGGCGGCTCAATATCGGGCAGCATGTCCAAGTTGAGCTTGAAAAAGGCAACAGAACCAAGCAAAATGATGGCAGCGAAAACCATGATGGTGGCAACCGGCCGCCGGACGGCAATTTCGGGAAGTTTCATACTTGACTATCCCCTTTGTATTCATTTGTTTCGAAAAAACGAAGTTCCTGCTCCAGATCTCGGAGACATCTGTTTTGCTCGTGACAACAGATCTTGGCCCAAGCGATAACGCTGACCCAACCCGCTGCGGCAAGGGAAAGGAGGGTAGCGGTTCTTCCATGAAAATGGCTTGTAATGGTCCAGATTGCCAGCGCGCCTGCTATGATCGCACCAATCAGCCATACGAATAGATGACAATTGCACGGATCACGGTCAGGGACCGGAGGAGAGAACCAAATCTGTTCCCCGATCTGAGTCCGCTCAAATTGCGCATCGTCTAATTGCTTTTCAATTCCTCGGTCCTTGAACCTTATAATCACAACGTTTCTCTCAGGCTGGTCTCCGGAAGGCTGCAGCGTCCTTTTCTCGATAATTTCGCCTTTGACCTTTAGGGAATGAAAACGATCAACGAGCCCTTTTTCTTGGATCGAGCAAATATTAAATCCCATTTTTCGTCCTCCCCGATACAGGATCTTGTTGCAAGTTTATTGCGGCAGCACCCTTCCATTTTTCTATAAGCTGCGCCGTAGCTTCCCGGTATCCCTCGTCAATGGCCTCCTGCGCTCGATGAAATTCCAGAAACCGGATATGCCCCAACCGCGGTTGAATCAGCAGGTCGGGCGGATCTGTTGCCAATCTGGCCGCCGTGATCTGTGCTTCCATGATGTTGCTTGATGTCGTCAAGACCTCAAAGATGTTCGGCGTGGGGTCCCTGTGCATCCACTGACTCACTTGAGATACTGCGGGCGAGTTGAATTCGCTGCGCCTCTTATTCAGGTCCTGCACGATTCTCCATTGTTTGCTGATGAACTGGCCAACCGCATGTTTTGTCGGCGGAGCAACCGGACCGATGTTGTTTGCACTCTTTTTGCCGAATATGTCGCGGTTCAAATCCACGGCAATGACGTAATCCGCTCCCATATTCCTGGCAGCGCTCACCGGCACAGGGTTGACCAAACCACCATCTACCAGAAAGCCACCGTTCTTCTTTACCGGCGTAAAAATGCCTGGGACCGAGATGCTCGCGCGTATCGCCTCTATAAGATCACCTTCGTTCAATACGACCTCACGACCCGTGGACAGGTCGGTGGCAACCGCGCAATAGGGCAGGGGTAATTCTTCAATTTTCATCTCTCGAACATAACCACGCAAGAAATCGGTGATCTTTCCCCCATCAATGAGTCCGGACATCGAGAAAGTAACATCCAGGAAGGAAACGATTCGTTTCCAGACGAGTTGTCGGGCAAAAGCTTCCAGCACATTAATTTTGTTGAGGGCAAACGCGGCCCCTACCAAAGAACCAATGCTGGTGCCGGCTATACACGTGACTTCTATGCCTGCGTCAGCCAGCGCTCGTATTACACCGATATGGGCCCATCCCCGCGCGGCGCCGCTGCCCAGCGCCAGACCGATATTTTTCGGAAAACCCGAGTTATGGGCTGACATACTCACCGCCGATTTTCTTGAGAAGTTGCCTCCTGGGACTTATCCGTTTCATTCTTATTCTTAAGATCCTGCACGATTATCTCAGCGCCGGTGCGCAATCGACCCGACCCGCTGGTGACCACCTTTTCACCTTTAGCCAGACCATCACGCACTTCAGCGCGTTGATCCTCCATCGTCCCCACCTGAACGGTTCGCTTAACCGCCTTGTTACCGTCCACCACGAAGACGTAATACGTGCCGCTTCCAGGGAGACGCTGCAGGGCATCCCGCGGGACGGAAAGGGCCCGTCGTTTGCCCATGAACAACCTCACCTTGGCAAACATCCCGTCCACGAGCTTACCCGCCTGATTGGGCACTTGAATCCTCACGCGAAACGTGCGCGTCTGCCGATCCACCATCGGATTGATAACAATCACTTTTCCGGAGAACTCCTCTCCCGGAAAAGAATCAACCGTGATCATGGCAGTGTACCCAATGGCAACGCGCCCGATGTCTCCCTCGGGCAAATCGATATCCGCTTTCAGAGATGTCTGATCCACGATGCGGAGGAGTTGGACTCCGGGTGCAACCGCCTGACCGATTTCCACATTTCTTTCCACGACAGTGCCTGTAATCGGCGAGCGGATCTCGGTATCGTTGAGATGTTCCAGGGCGGAACCCAAGGCGGCCTTTGCCTGGTTACGTTGTGCCGTAACAGAAGATACTGTCTCCCTGGCGGTTTTAAAGGCCGCCTCCACCGCATCAAAGCGGCTTTGCGGAATGACCTTTTCTTTCAGCAGTTCCGTTGCTCTGTTATAATCTTTCTCGGCCCATTCAAACTGAGCGTTAGCCTGCAGAATCGCTGCTTCCGCAGCCGCAAGCGCTGCCTGCACCTGCTTGACCGCGAGATCGAGGTTCGACCTGTCCAATCGGATCACGACCTGACCGTTTTTAACGCGATCCCCGACATCAACCAGAACCCCTGTTACGGTCCCTGCCACTTTGGGACTCAGCGGGCTTACCTCTCGGGCTTTCAGGGTGCCGACAGCGCTGATCTCTTCGCGAAACTCATGTTGAACAATAGCTGCGATTGTGACCGGAAGCGCTTTGTCGACCGCCTGCACATCGATGTCTTTTTGCCTTTGTTTGCTGAAAACTTGAAACATAATGATTGCAATTACAACAACGGCAACGACAATCATGATATATGCTGATTTTCGCTTCATTTGGCAGGTTCCTCTCCCTTAATGTCAGATTCCTTCACGACCTTTGCACCCACTGCTCTCTGAATGGCAGCGAGCGCAACGTTGTAGTCAAAAAGAGCCTGGGTGTGAGTCGCTTCAGTTCGAGTCAAGGACGTCCGGACGTCCAACACATCGGTATTTGTACCTTCTCCCGCCCGGTATCTGACCCTTGCGTGGCGATAGGCCTCCCTGGCCGTCTTTAGCGCACTCTCGGCCGCCTCGATATTCTTTTCCGCTTTCCCAAGGTTAAGAAAGGCCTGGCGCACCTCAAGCCGAATGCGGTCTTTTGTTTTATCATGCTCAATTCTTGCCTGCACAAGTTGGGAGCTCGCCTCTCTGACCCTGGCACCTGTCTTCCCCCAATTCCAGACGGGAAGCTGCGCCACCATCCCTACCGTCCAGTGGTCTCCGCCTTCCAGATCCCGGGTATCGCCTTTCATGTATTCATAGCGCCCTTCCAGAGCAACGGAAGGCATATACTCTCCCTTCGCCGCCTTGAGCCCCTGCTCTGCAGCGGCAATCTTCGAAGTGATTGCCGAGATCTCCGGACGTCGATCGAGGGCCAATTTGGTGAGACGAGAAAGATCGTCTTCCGGCTTCGGGGGCCGCCCCAGGGTCTCCGTCAAACTGAACGATTCTTCAAGGGGGATGACCAGCATGTTTTTCAGGGCAGAGTGAGCCAAATCAACTGCGTTATCGGCAGCATTCAGCTCCGTTCGGGTATTGGCCAATTCCGTGCGGGTGCGCAGAAGGTCGATTTCCGGATTCGCTCCCTTTTCCACCAGTATGGTGACATCGTGCTCGTGTACTGCAAGCAGATCGTGGGCCTCTGCGGCAACTTTTCGAAATGCCTCGGCCACCTGCACGGTCCGGTAAGCGCGCGTTACCTGGAAAGTGATTTCCTCTTCGATGGTTCTTTTCACTTGGGTCTGGGCGTCCCGCGAATATTGCGCTGCCTTGTGCGCCGCATCCAGCCGGCCGCCCATAAAAATGGGCTGCTGGATTACGATGCCCGCCTTGTAAAGATCGCGGTCCATAAAGGTCAGTGATTGCGGCCCCATTGCAAAACCCAATTCCTTGTCCAGTCGTGAGTAGGATGACTCCACCCCCAAAAAAGGAAGCATGGCCGCCCTGGCTTGAGTTATCTTTTCCTCGGCTTGACTAAGGGCTTCTTGAGTGAGAAGGATGTCGTGGCTGCGATGCGTCGCGATCAGCAGGCAATCACTTAGCGACAGGTACAGACGCCCGTCCTTTTCGAATTTCCGAAGCATCTCATTGGGAGAAGTGGTATAGTTGTTTTCCATTTTTGGTGATAACCCGGCAGTCGCTGTAGAATAGCTTTGCGGTAGATAGGCAGGAGCGCGCACAGAAGCACAACCGGTCAGTAGCAGCAATCCGCCCCCAGCCAGAAGCAGAACCATGATGCGAGTGCTCGACTTTAGCGTTCTCATTCGGCCAAAACTCCTTTGAAAAACATGTCCCTGATCAACGAGACGTTCGCCTCGTAGGGATGCCGATCTGGGTCTTCAAGCCCGCATAAAAGAAAGGCATTGGTGAGGCCCTCCAAGGCCACGGCCATATAGTAGGGGTCCGTCTTGCGGATTAGATTTTCGTGGATGCCTTTTTCCAGTGTCGAAGCCAGTTGCCTTACCAGTTCGTCATAAAGCTTGCGAATGTCCTGATCGAGGCCGGCCTTGATGTTGAAACTCGCACCCCGCGTTTCAGCAAAATAGAGCCGCAAAGTGGCAAGGTTACCGGCAAAGATTCCCGCTTTGGCGGAAATGTAGTCGTTGAGAATTGTCAGGACGTCACCTTGCCGTGAAAGGACACTGCTCAGAGTATGGTGGTATTCCACTGCCTTTTCCATTATGAGGGCCTTGTAAAGGTCCTCCTTGTTCCTGAAGAACTTGTAAAGCGTTCCGATGGCAAATTCGGCTTTTTCCGCAACCTCGTGCATGGAGACGTTGTGGTATCCCTTCTGCGAGAAGAGATCGAGGGCGGCCGCGAACATCTCCTGACGTTGCCATAATTTCTCTCTTTCCCGCCTGGGGGGCTTCTCGTCTTGCATTGCTTGATCTCCGTATGCTTAGCGTTGTCAGATACCGTGAAAACGACGTTATCTTATAAATAATGACGTACGGTTCATTATATTAAACAGAACGTTCTCTTGTCAAGCAAAAATTCAAGAAAGTATCTGATATTTTTTTGGGGTCTAGTATCGCGGACAGAGATAAAGGCCGGTACATAGAAGACTCAGGGTAGGATGAGGAACGAGATGCGCGGCATGGGCTTTCTAAAAGGACATGCGGTGCTTGACCAGCTTCTCCCACATCTTGCGCTGGCGTGTCCAATGGGGCACGGCGGCGATGGGACGGACATCTTTCTCGCGGATCGGATCGCGGTCCTTGATGGTACGGGACAAAGCGGCCGCTGCTCCACCTTCTTTTCCCAACCGCATCGCCAGCCCCTGCTTTTCGATGCAAAATATCCCTTGACAAAGTGGGCCATTGTTACTATATTCATTTTATGAATGCTTTTCATTAACTGAGCCGCAGAGGCGAACGAAGAAGGAGCAGCGGACATGGCGTCAAGACGGGAGAGCAGGACCGAGGCGAAGCGACGGGAGATCATCGATGCGGCTGCTCAAGTCTACGCCCGTGAGAGCTTCGACGCTGCCACCATGGCCAAGGTGGCAGCCGAAGCCGGAGTAGCAGTTGGCACCTTCTACCTGTACTTCAAGGACAAGGAGGAACTTCGGTTGGCGGTGGTTGAGTCCAAGGCCGAGAGGGTGCTGGCCGGTGCCGGCGGAGCGGAATGCCAGCCGGCTTCGTCCGAGGTGGAGAGGTTGTCCATATCTGGCGCCCTCGTCGAGGCGGAACTCGAAACGCTGTTCCTCCACGAGCCCCGGAGGCGCCGGGAACGGGAGGCGAGGGCGAGGCGCCGTGAGATCCTCGAAGCGGCGGCACGGGTTGTCGCCCGCGAGGGATTCCTTCCGGCCACCATGGCCCAGGTGGCAGCCGAAGCCGGAGTGGCAGTCGGCACTCTCTACCTGTACTTCAAGAGGAAGGAGGACCTGTACTACCGCCTCGTGGAGGCGGAAATCGAGGAGTTGCTCTCTCACCTTCGCGCCGAGGCGCAGCGCGCTCCAAGGGCGCTCGGAAAGCTTCACCGCATCGTGGTCGCCGAGCTGCAATTCTTCACCCGCAACCGAGAGTTTTTTGCGGTCCGCTTCTTCACTCAGAACGGACTGGTGTCGGTGCCGAAGGATAAACTCGGAGATGGCGTCGACCGCCAGTATTCCGCCTACCTCGAAATGATCACCGCCATCATCAAGCAGGGAATCGACGAGGGAGATCTTCGTGCCGCGCCGCCCGCGGACCTCGCCCACGTGTTTGCCGGCATGCTCAATTCCATGATCGGCAAGTGCGTCATTGACGATGGCCAGGAGGCGCTGACTGCCAAAGCCGACTGGCTGGTCGCTTTCTTCTCGAGGGCAGCGGCCGCTGACGGAGGGGGGGCTGGGAGGATGAGATCGCCTCGCGTCGATTGTGTGACTGAAGAGCAACCCTGCTACATCTATGGCGTGGTGGGCGACGGAAGTCCCGGCGAGTTCACCGCTCGCGGGCTGCAGGACGAGCGGGTCTGCATCGTCCGGCACGCGGACCTGGCGGCGCTCGTCAGCCCCGCCACCCCAGATGGCTGTTCCGTCACCCGGCCGAACGTGGTCGCCCACCTGTCAGTGCTCCAGGGGGCCATGCAGAGCTGCACCGTTTTGCCCATGCGCTTCGGCGTGGTCGCACCGAACGCCAAGGCCGTTCGGGACCAGTTCCTCCGGGCCCAGTCCGCCAAGTTGCGTGAGTTGCTGACCCGCGTCGCCAGGAAGGTTGAGCTCGTCCTGAAGGTCTCTTGGCAGGAGCAGCTCGTCTTCCAGGAGATCGTTGCGGAGAACCAGGAGATCAGGGCCCTGCGAGACTCGATCCTCGGTCAGCCGGAACAAGAAACGAGGTCCGCGCGCATCCTGCTGGGGCAGATGGTGGAGGCCGACCTGCGGGCAAGACGTGAGAGAGATGCCTGCCGGATACTGGCCGCTCTGAGTCCTCTGGCATACGACCTGGAGAACGGAAAGACCGAGACGGAGATGATGGTACTCAATGCCGCCTTTCTGGTCAGCGCCGAGCGCCGAACCGAGTTTGACAAGGCGGTCACGGATTTGCGCCAGGAGTTCGGGCAGCGTCTGGCGTTCAAGTACCTGGGGCCGCTGCCGCCCTACAGCTTTGTCAGCATCAGCCTTGAGGTGGATCAATGTTGAATCTGGAACCGACGCGCAAGGGGGGGAAGGATGGCTCCCTGGCGGACGTGATTGAAGTCATCCTGGACAAGGGTCTCGTGATTAACGCCGACATCACGGTCTCGGTGGCCGGCGTGGAGCTTCTGGGTATCAAAATCCGGGCGGCACTGGCTTCCTTCGCAACGGCTGCCAGGTACGGGCTCGAGTTCCCCTCCGGGACCAACATCGAGACCTCTGCTTGGCAGCAGGCCCAGGTGCTCAAGGAGAAATGCCCCCAGTGCAGCAAGCAGGTCCCGGCTGACGAGCTACTGGAGGAGAGCTGTCCCTGGTGTGGCTGGCAGAGCGCCCGCGCCAAGGCCCGACTGGCCGCCCTGCGCCCGCTGGCCGTGCCCGCGAAGTAGGTGGAGGGTCTTCCATGGATTCGAACATGTCAGGGGAGAGGGTCGGCCTCGAGCCCGTTCGCGAGAGGGGATCGGCCCTCAACGACCTGTTGGACAGGTTGCTCACCAAGGGCATCGTCCTCGATCTGGACCTCGTGATCGGTGTGGCCGGCATCCCCCTCATCGGCGTGAGCTTGCGTGCCGCCGTCGCCGCGATCGAGACCATGATCGAATACGGTCTGTTGCAGACCTGGGACGAGAAGACGCGGGAGTACGCCGAGCGTGAACTGCAGCGTCAGAAGCTGGCGTTCGAGCCGGGCGAGGCTCCGCTGCTGGAGACGTTCGGCTCCCACTGGTACTCGGACGGTGTCTACCGCGCCTGGCGCCCGGGCCGCCTCTTCCTCACCGACCGGCGCCTGATCCTGTACCGGAGGATGCCCCCCGAGATCCTCTTCCAGGTGTCCCTGGTGCGCATTCGCGGACTGGCGGTGGCCGAGTCGGTCCACTTCAACGGGCGCCGGGCCCCGCTGCTGCACCTCGTCCTCGATTCCGGTGAGGAGGCGTCGTTGTATGCGGAGGATGTGGCCAATCTGGAGGTGGCGCTGCGCGATCAACTGAAAGCCCTGGGCGTGGCTCTCGCCAAGGCTATCGAACCCTGCCCGCAGGACCGCGAGGTTGCCCGGATCGCCCCCGACGCGCGCGTGCTGGCCGAGAGTACGATGTGGCACCAGGCGACAGGTGCCACCGGTCTCAGCGCCGCGTGGCAGCCCGGTCGGCTGTACCTGACCGATGAAGGACTCCTGTGGTGGTCAGAAAGCCGGCGCCGATTGGCGGTGCGCGTCCCGGTAAGTGACATCGTCAGCGTGGGCGTCGAGCCGCGGGATTTGGGTCCCCTGCTGGGGGCAAAGTCGATCCTCGGCGTCCGCTACCGGCTGGACAGCCACCACGAGACGGTCCTGTTCGCTGGAAAGAACCTCGATGAATGGCGCCGGGCCATCCGCCGAGCAGTAGTGGATCAAAAAGGAGACCTGTCATGATCGACGTCGACGAAGGGAACCTCAAGCAGGGGCTCCTGGGGCTCGTGATCGCCCTGGTGGAGGTCATCAAGGATGCCCTGGCGACCCAGGCATTCAAGCGCGTGGAGGGCGGACGCCTGAGTGAGGCCGAGATGGAGCGCCTGGGCGCGGCCCTGGCTGACCTGGACGTGGCAATGGCCCAGATCAAGGAAGAGCACGGTGTGGCCGAGACGGTGAAAAAGGTGCGGGATGGCCTCGACGAACTCGTGGACGATGTGATCGACCGCACGGTCAACCCGGAGCGCTGGCGCGAGGAACTGGAGTCCAGGAAGGATTGAGCGATGGCAAGGAGCATCCAGGCCGGAATTGGCGATGGCGAGAGTCCTGTCCTTCTACGGAGCCAGGGCTGCTTCCTTCCCCGCTGGTCGTCCCAGTGGCTCATTGGCGATTTGTCCCTCTCGGCCGGATGCTTCGCCTTCGCACAGGCGGACAGGCATCGGTTCGAACTGCCGCTGGCGAGAATCACCGGCCTGGCGGTCAAGCAGCGCAAGTTCGTTCTTTTGCGCAAGGAGGTCGTCCAACTGACGTACGCCCTCCCCGACAAGGAGAGAGAGAAACAGGTGTGGTTCATCGCGCCGGACCTGAGGCGATGGATCGAGAAGCTCGAAACGCTCACGGGCGCAAGAGAGGAGCCATGCGTGCGTCCCGTTGGCCGCACCTTTCGCCCGTTGTCAGCCCCCCTCAGATCGCCCGTCGTCAGCCCCCCTCAGATGGTTGTCGAAGGGGGCCGGGGTGGGGAGCCGGTGCGAGTTCGGGAGGACCAGGTGCGAGAACTGGCGGCGACCGTAGGTGCACCGGGCGCTCGCGTCCTGTGGTACCTGTGGCAGGAGCGCCATGCCGACATCGAGGAACTGGCAGCCCTGATCGACGCGCCGACGCACATGGACGTGCTCACGTTGCTGCGCGAAAGGATCAACGCGCCGGCGTGCCGATTGCTGGGCGGTCCTGTGCTCGTCTTCAAGGAACGGGCGTTCGACCCGGACACCGGGCGTACTATCTGCTTCCAGTGGTGGCTGGAGCGGGACGAGGAGGTGGGTGAGCAGAGTTCTGCCCAGCCACAGGTGGAGATTCACGATGAAGGGGAGGCACTGCTGGTGGTGGCAACAGTGCCGTGGGCCAGTGAGGTAGCCCCGAGAGCGCTGGTTCGTGGCAGGCGGCTGGTGCTGGCGACAGATGCGGCCGATGCCCCCTGGGAGTTGGCCGTGCCCCTGCCGTGCAGGGTCCTACCCATTCCGACCAGTTTTACTTTCTCGAACGGGGTGATGAGCCTGTGGCTCGCCAAGAAGGCCCAGGAAGGCCAAGGAGTAAAGCGATGAACGAGTCTGAGAATCGAATGGCGGGGGGAGCGCCGGTGGCAAGGTACATTTACTGCGTCCTATCGGGCGAAGCCCGTGATTGGCAGCTTCGAGGACTGGATGGACAGGTAGTTCGTGCCATCTGCGCCTCAGGGCTGACCGCCCTGGTGCACGACTGCCCCCCCGAGCCCTATCAGGGGGACGATGAGAGGGTCAAGTCGTGGGTGCTCTGCCACAGCGACGTAGTGGATGCCGCCTGGGAGCGTTCCGGCACGGTCCTGCCATTGGGCTTCGACATGATCGTCCGTCCAGGTGATGGGCTGGATGCGGATGAGCGCGTGATGCAGTGGCTCACATCGGAGGGACACCGCTTCCGGGGGATGCTGGAGCGCCTGCGGGGCAAGGTCGAACTTGGCGTGCAGGTGATCTGGGATCAGCGCGTCGTCGGCGAGTCGGTAGCGCAAGGAAACGACGAGATCCGTCACCTTCGTGCGGAGATGACCAGCAAGCCCAAGGGCCTGGCTTACTTCTATCAGCCAAAGATCGAGCGGGCCTTGCGGCGGGCCATCGAAACCAAGGCCGAAGAAGACTACCGCTCCTGCTTCCGGCAGGTGACCGCTCTCTTCCCGGAGGTACTCTCAAACGACTTGAAGAAGCTTCCGGGTCGCCTGATGATCGTGAATCTGTCGGTGCTGGCCCCTCGGGAGCGGGTGTCCGAACTGGGCGCTGTGCTCGCGAGCTTCCAGGCGGAGGGCGTGGAGGTGCACTTCACTGGCCCTTGGCCGCCATACAGTTTTGCGAGGACACCCGCGTCCGAGACCGTGTTCGACCAGGAGGCGGGACAAGCAGTAGTGCCGGGTGATCCCAGGCTGTCGCCCTGAACGGCTCCAGGTGACCCGATAGCTGCCGCCGGTCGCGCGGGTGACCTCGGCTACCAATCACCGGGGAATCAACCGGGGACGGGCAAACTGTTGGAAAATATTCGGGTTCGTTCCTTTATATTATGAGGTAGAAGCCGCGATGAACGGCCGGTAGGAGAACCAAAATGCACTCGCCAAGAATATGGAATCTTCCTGGCCATTGGCGGAGATGGTCCATCAGCACCATGAACAGATGGACGGCGCCGGCTATTCGAGAAATCTGAAAGGGGAGGACATTCTGATGGAGGCCCGGTTCCTCGCCGTGGCCGACGTCGTGGAATCCATGGCTTCGCACCGGCCCTATCGTCCGGCCTTGGGAATCGATGCGGCTCTGGATGAGGTCGCCCGGGAGAAGGGCGTCCTTTATGATCCGGATACGGCTGATGCCTGTTTAACGTTGTTCAGAGAGAAGGGCTATGAATTGGTGAGTTGACCGTTGACGGGCGGATACGACCGCTGATGACCAGGGAACTGTCAAGCGGTCCTATAATCCATCCGGATGAAATCGACGGGAAAATCAACGCGTGGATATCGTTGAGCGGACGGGTTGGGCGCGCAATAGGCAGGTCGGGCAGGTCGTGAGCGTAGCGTGCGGGTCCGTCGGCTGCTATAAAGTTCTTATTCCCCAGGGCTGCAATTGATTCTGTGGGCCACGTTGGAGATGAGGCCGGTAATTGTGGCCACGGCATTGGGCTGCTTGAATGCCCGGTAGACGATCTCCATCATCCGGTAGTAGTCCTTCGTGAACCTGTTGTAGCCCGCCTGGAGCTGCTCGACGGTCATGTTCTTCGGCCTCACGATGACCGTGCTACCTATGTATTTCGTGTAGTCGGTGCAAATGACCCGGCCCGCCCGTTCAAATTTCCGGTAGAATTCGGTCCCCGGATAGGGGATGAGGATGTTGACGGCAACGCTGTCGATCCTGATCTTTTCCAAGGCCTCGATGGTCCGGTCGAACACGTCCGGCGTATCGGTGTCGAACCCGAAGATGATCCCACCGTCCACCAGGATGCCGCGATCGTGGAACCGCGCGATGTTGTCCTTAAGGCGCTCGACCCTGTTGAATCCCTTATTCGCCTCGGAAAGGGCGGCGGCGGAGACGGACTCGACCCCCACGAAGACGCCGAGACAGCCCGCCTTCGCAGCCAGGGAGAGCAGTTCCTCATTTTCCGCGAGGAGTAAGTGTGACTGCATAAAGAACTTCTTCCCGCAGGGGATCATAGACGTGAAAAGCTCTTTCGCGAAGGCCTCGTCAACCACCAGGTTGTCGTCCAGAAACGCGATGAGCCGGTTGCCCGCCCGTTCCACGTCGGCGACGACGTGATCGACGGGCCGGGTCCGGAATCCCAGGCCGTGGACATAGTGCGTGGAGCAGAACGCACAGGCATGGGTGCAGCCTCGTGTCGCCTCAATGGGGTAGAACGGAAAATACCGGGAAGCATCGATCAAATCCAGCCTGGGTGGTTTCAATTTGGATAGATCGACCGGCCTTTCACCCTTGTAGATCCCCCGCATCCTTCCGACCTCGGCATCGGCGACGACTTGCGGCCACACTTCGTCGGCCTCGCCCACCACCACCGCATCGGCGTGTTGTAGCCCCTCCTCCGGCATGACCGAGGCGTGCATGCCGCCCAGGACCACAGGGACGTGCCGCTGCCGGTAATGATCGGCGATCTCATAGGCGCGGTAGGCCCTGAACACCTCGAAGGAGATCCCCACAAGATCGGGAGAATCATCCAGCCGGATCTTCTTGACCCTCTCGTCCTCGATGGTGATCTCGTGACCATCGGGAGTGGCCGCCGCCACTGCCGGGAGGGAAAGGGTCATGATCTGTGACCATTTGGAACGGGATCGAACCGCCGCCGATATGAGCTTTATCTTCATGATCGCACCTCACCGAACCGTTTCATAGCCTCCGGGGACGCCATGCTTTGAGAAGACAATTTGCCAAAGTTGAACGTGCCGGGCGCGAAAGGACCCGGCGCAGTAAAGCAGGTAGTATTTCCACATGCGGTAGAACCGCTCGCCGTATTTCGCCTTCAATTGATCCCAGCCCGAGTCGAAGTTTTCAAACCAGGCCATCAGCGTCCTGTCGTAATCGGGGCCGATCAGGTGCCAGTCCTCCATGACAAAGCTCTTTTGAACGGCGGCGCCGATCTGCGCAATAGACGGCATGTTGCCCCCTGGAAAAAGATATTTGGTCATGAAGGGATCCGCCGTTGTCGTTGTCGAGAGCTCTTTGCCGATGGTATG
>Ga0066636_10000278_pt1 | contig 27088 bp, 23 predicted proteins | sample CryGeyCG2014_080_2_FD_62736 | JGI IMG/M metagenome (GOLD analysis project Ga0066636, IMG submission 62736) | Groundwater microbial communities from aquifer - Crystal Geyser CG07_land_8/20/14_0.80 | ecosystem: Environmental > Aquatic > Deep subsurface > Groundwater | place: USA: Utah: Grand...
GGTTTTGGCCTTTTCATGCCCTGTAAAAAGCGTTTGACATAAGCTATATTTTAGCCATATGAATCATTAAAACAACTGACCGATCGGTTATACCGGACAAGATATGGGCATATGCTTATATGAGCTTATTTCTTGAAAAAATATCCGGATGCAATCGGCCGCTTTATTGATGGTATTGACGATGATCCCTTTCCGATATTAATATGACAAGAGGTTTCCAACCTCTCGTCCGCCCCACTGAATCACGTGCGTCGGCAAGGCAAACCGTAAGCGAGGAGGTTTTTTTGGCCGAATCAGCGGAACCCGACAATAATGAAGTCCTCTTGGAACTCCAGGGCCTCCACATGTCTTTTGGTAAAGTCCATGCACTGGAAGGTGTCAGCCTCAAAGTCAGGAGAGGGGAAATTCATTCCGTCATCGGACCCAACGGCGCCGGAAAGACCGTGATGATGAACTGCATCAACGGTCTTTATCATCCCCGGGAAGGGAATATCCTCTTCAAGGGACAGAGCATCAACGGTCGCAAGCCATGCCAAAGATCCCAGATGGGCATGGCCAGGACCTTTCAGAAAGTCGAAGTCTTCGGCGGAATGACCGTCCTCGACAATATTCGACTGGGACGGCACAATCATTACCGCTCCGGTATCGTCAGCGGCTCCGTTTTCATTGGAAAGACTGCCAAAGAGGAAATTCAGCACCGGGCCTTCATCGAGGAAGAAATCATCGACTTTTTGGAAATACAACACATTCGTCACAAACCCGTGGGCATGCTCCCTTATGGTCTCCAGAAACGAGTCGAACTCGGCCGGGCGTTGGCCCTGGAACCCGACCTTTTGATCCTTGACGAACCCTTGGCCGGCCTGAACCTGGAAGAAGTGGAGGATATGGCCCGATTCATCCTGGACATCAACGAAGAAAAACGGTGGAAAGTCACCTGCCTGCTCGTAGAGCATGACATGGGCGTTGTCATGGACCTTTCGGACCGTGTATTCGTGCTCAATTTCGGCAGGATGATCATGGACGGAACGCCTGCGCAGGTGCAGAACAATCCCGATGTTATCAAGGCGTATCTTGGCGAAGAGGACCTGTATGCAACAAGGCGGTAGCATCGGCGTCTCATCCGAAAAAGGGATTGATATCACCCCGGACCTGACCATCCCGAAACTCTTTGTCAGGCAGACCCAAAAATACGGCGCGGACAGGGTCGCCATGCGGGAAAAAGAGTTCGGCATCTGGCGTCCCATCACATGGCAACAATATCTGGACAATGTCAAACACCTGGCCTTGGGCCTTGTCTCCCTCGGTCTCGAGGAAGGCGACAAGGTCTCCATGATCGGGGATAATCGTCCCCAGGGTCTCTGGGCCGAGATGGCCACCCTTTGCGCCAGAGGTATCGGCGTGTGGCTGTTCCAGGACTGTCTCATCGACGAGGTGAAATACATCATCGACCACTCAGACACCAAGTTCATCTTCGGGGAAGGACAGGAGGAGGTCGACAAGGCCCTATCGATCTACGACGAGTGCCCGAAGCTGAAAAAAATCATCTGGGATGATCCCAAAGGGATGCGCCACTACGATCAAGATTGTCTGATCAGCCTGAAAGAGGTCCAGGAACTCGGGAAAAAAATAGAAAAGGAAAAACCCCATCTCTTCGATGAATTGATCCAAAAGGGCTACGGTGAAGAAATCGCGCTCCTCTTCTACACCTCCGGCACCACGGCTCTCCCCAAAGGAGCTCTCCTGTCCCACAACAATATGCTGACCATGGGAAAACACCTCATGGAGGTGGATCCCTGCCGGGACACGGATGATTATGTTTCCTATCTCCCCTTTGCCTGGATCGGGGAACAGATGATGTCCATCTCCTGCGGGCTTCAGATCGGTTACACCATCAATTTTCCGGAAGCGCCGGAAACCGCACAGGAAAACATCCGCGAAATCGGTCCCCATGTCATGTTTGCGCCCCCGCGGATGTATGAGCAGATGACCCGAAGCGTCCAGGTCAAATATCTCGACGCAACTTGGATCAAACGAAAGTTCTATGGGCTGTCCACCAAGATCGGGTATCATGTGGCAGACATGAAGTTCTCAAAAAGGCCGACCCCCTGGTACTGGAAATTGCTTGAATTATTGGCGCACTGGACCGTTCAAAAAAAGCTCAAGGACCATCTGGGTCTTTCCAGGGTGCGCAATGCCTACACCGGCGGTGCGGCCATGGGACCGGACCATTTCCGTTTCTTCCATGCCCTCGGCGTCAACTTGAAACAGATTTACGGGCAGACGGAGGTGGCCGGTATATCGGTGGTACATCGAAACGGCGACATCAAATTTGACACTGTGGGACACCCTATTCCCGGAACCGAGATCAAAATTACCGAGGAAGGTGAAATCATCACCCGGAGCCCGTCCGTTTTCTCAGGATACTACAAAAATCCGGAGGCTACGGAAAATACCTTGAGAAACGGCTGGCTTTATTCCGGAGACAAGGGATTTATCGACGATGACGGCCACCTGGTGGTCTTCGACCGGATCAAGGACGTCTTCACCCTTAAAGACGGCAGGCCCTTTGCACCCCAGTACCTGGAAACCCGTTTGAAATTCAGCCCTTATATCAAGGATTCTTGGGTTATCGGAGACAAACGGGACTTCATCAGCGCCGTCATGTGCATCGACTATACCGTGGTAGGAAAATGGGCCGATGAAAAGAAGCTCAACTACACCAGCTACCAGGAACTTTCCCAGATGCCCGAGGTCTACGACCTGATTAAAATGCAGATCCGTCAGGCCAACAAGGACCTTCCGGCGGTGGCCAAAGTGCACCGTTTCACCAACCTTTACAAGGAACTCGACCCGGATGATGACGAACTGACCCGTACTCGAAAACTCAGACGGGCCTTCGTGGAAAAACGTTACCAGGAAATTGTTGATGCCATCTATTCGAACAGGGACACTATCCACATCGATACCATCATCAAGTACGAAGACGGACGGCAAGCGCATATCAAAACAGACATGCGGATCGTGACCCTCAAGGATTAGGCGAGGGGGCCTAACGTGCCCTTCCGAACCGGGAGTCAATGAAGGAGGACGCTCATGGAGTTGTTGCTGATGGCGCTGACGACAGGGATCATGGTGGGCGGGATTTACGCCCTCGTGGCGCTGGGATGGGTGCTCATCTATAAATGCTCCGGGGTCTTGAATCTGGCCATGGGTGAACTCACCCTCATCGGCGCATACGTCTCCCTGAGTTTTTATTCGATGGGCATTCCTTTTCTGCTTTCTCTCCTCTTTTCTCTGATTATCGGCCTGGTCTTAGGGATTTTGACCGAGCGCATCTTTTTAGACAGACTCATCGGCGAGCCGGTTTTAACGGTGATCATGGTCACCGTGGGGCTGTCCTTTTTCTTCAAAGGAACCGTGGAGTTCATCTGGGGAGTCGACACACGGACCTTTGATCCGCCGGTATTTTCCATGGAACCGATGCGGATCGGCCCTTTGATCATCGGGAAGGTTTATCTTTGGAGTTTTCTGGCCGCACTCATCCTTCTGGTCGCTTTCGTCAGCTTCTTCAAATACACCCGCTGGGGCCTGGCCATGCAGGCAACCGCAGACGATGAAATGGCGGCTCTCTCTTTAGGGGTTTCCGCCCGGTTCGTCTATGCGGCGGCCTGGGCTATCGCTTTCATGGCCGCCGGCGTGGGGGGGACCCTTTTAGGCAATATCAATGGCCTGAACATTTCCGTGGGTTACCTGGGATTGCTGGTGCTCCCTGCAGTGGTTTTGGGGGGGCTCAACTCCGTTCCTGGTGCCATCGTCGGAGGCGTCATCATCGGCGTCCTCGAAAACCTCAGCGGCGCGTATCTGGACAAATACTTTCCCGGCGGTATTAAAGAGATTGCACCTTTTGTATTTATGACGGTTTTCCTTCTCTTCAAGCCTTACGGGCTGTGGGGATGGGAACGGATCGAACGGGTGTAAAAGGAGCGTTTTATGTCGACGACTTGGCTTCCCTGCGGCGATTACCATCAGTCTTATCGCGAAGACCATGCATGGTTCCAGACCCGCTTCATCAAGGGAAAGATGATCCTTTTAGGGCTTGTCCTTTTCATCTTCATTCCTCTGATGGGGGAAACATATTCACTTAGCGTCTGCAACCAGATCGGCTATACCGTTCTTGGCGCCCTGGGAGTGCAACTCCTGATCGGCTTCTGTGGACAGGTAACCCTGGGTCATGCAGCCTTCATCGCCGTCGGTGCCTATACCAGCACCCTGTTAATCCTTGAATTCCCCTGGCCACAGTTCATCCTGGACATCGGGCTCGCCTATCCCATCAGCATCTTCATCGCCGCCGTCACCGCAGGACTCTGGAGCGTGCTGTTCGGCCTCCCCTCGGCCCGCGTCAAGGGATTTTACCTGATTCTGACCACCATGGCCGCCCAATTTATCACGGTGGAGTTTATCATCACCCAGTATGTTTCTCAGATCGGCGGACGCGGGCAGGCCTTTTCCCTGCCGCCGGGAACCATCAAAATAGGGCCATGGGTAATTGATTCGGACCTGAAAGTCTATTATATGATGATCGTTCTCACGAGCTTGTGCATCATCGGGCTAGCCAACCTTCTCCGATCTAGAGCGGGACGCGCATGGGTGGCAATCCGGGACAACGACATCTCCGCCGAAGTCATGGGGATCAATGTCATCAAGTACAAGCTTTTGGCATTTTTCGTCGCCGGGTTTATCGGAGGGGTCGCCGGAGCCTTCTGGATCAGCAATCTGGCAGCCATCAGCCCCGAGCATTTCCAGTGGTTCTGGTCCCTTTGGCTGGTAGGGGTCATCCTCATCGGGGGCGTAGGGTCCATTCATGGAGCCGTATTCGGTTCCATCTTCATGGTCGTGGTCATGGAATTACTCCAATTGGCGGTCATTCCTCTGGCCGATGAATATCCGAAGTTGCTGATGGACTTTCTCTTCGTGAAGGAAGCCGCTTTCGGCCTGGCCATCTGCGTCTTCATGATCTTCGAGCCCTATGGGCTGGCCTATCGATGGTGGCAAGTTAAAAATTATTTCAATCTCTGGCCCTTTTCTTATCGATGAATCCAAATACAGTTGGAAGGAGGTGAGTGTCGGCATCGGCAGTTTCGGTTAGGGTATCAATTTTCCTTTACTCAACATGCGAAGGGGGATGACTATGGATCTGAAAAAGAAATGGTTTAAGTTCGTGGCGGTCATTTTTATCCCGGCCCTCATTTTCGGCATTTCCGCGAGTGCTCTCGCCGCCGAAGTGAAGGTCGGCGCACTCAACGACGTCACGGGAGCCACGTCCGATGTGGGCAAAGACTATGCCTTAGGGATTGCGGATGCCATCCGATATGTCAATGACAACGGAGGCATCAACGGCAAACCCATCAAACTGTACCAGTTCGACTACGGCTACCGGATTCCCGAAGCCCTCACCAAGTACAAGCTCTTCAAACGGCTTGGCTGCGTGGCGGTTCTTGGATGGGGCACCGGAGATACCGAAGCCCTGTCTCCGACCGTCACCCAGGATAAAATGCCCTATGTGAGCGCTTCATACAGCGCACACCTGACAAACCCGGCGAAGACGCCTTACAACCTGTTCGCCGCCACCGACTACTCCACCAATGCCAGGGCCACCATCACGGCATGGTATGACACCCGCTGGAAAAAGAACCCGGAATTCGGAAAACGGAAACCCAAGTTCGTCTGCAGCTACCACTTCGCCTACCCGTATTGCAGCGCACCCATCAAAGCCATCAAGGATCAGGCAGAATTGTTGGGGTTTGAAGTGGGTCCGGATCAGAATGTTTCGCTGGTGGCCATTGACACAAAGAGCCAGGTTTTGGCCATGAAAGACTATGGTGCGGACCTGGTCTGGCACGGCAACACCACCATGTCGGTATCCGCCACCGTCCGGGACGCCTTCGCCCTCGGTCTCAAAGCCGAGCATATCGTAAACTGCTGGGGCTTCGATGAAAACCTCGTAAAACTAGCCGGAAAGGCCGCTGAAGGTGTTTTTGGTGCCCCGAGGTGCGCATTCTTTGGCGAAAATGTGAAAAACATGGACAAGGTCGTGGAATATGCCAAAAAATATAACCCGGGCGTCCCTCTGGAAAATCGTACAACCCACACTGTTGCCGCATGGGCAAACACGCTTGCGTTGTGGGAAGCCATGAAACGGGCCGACAAGGCTGGCGATCTGACCGGAGAGGGGATCCTGAAAAAGGGATTTGAAACGATCCGTGATTTCGATATCGGGCTTGGTGTTCAGCCACTGAACTATACCTCAACGGATCATCGTACCGCAGGAAAAGTTTCAATTTACGAGATCAAGAACGGTAAATTCCAGGTGGTGGAGCTTGTGGATTTAAAATCTCGTTGGCCTGAAAAATGGGGAAAAGAATGGCTGGGATGGTAGTGTTATCTTGCACCATTGCAGGCTTTTCCAAACACCCCCGAGGAGGTTGAAACATATTGTCCAGCGATAAGATGATCTTGAAGATCAATAACATCGAAGTCAAGTATCACGAGGTGATCCTGGTCATCAAGGGTGTCTCCATCGAGGTTCCTGAGGGCGATATCATCGCCCTCCTGGGGGCCAACGGTGCGGGAAAGAGCACGATCCTGAAAGCCATTTCCGGCCTGTTGAAGCATGAGAACGGTCAGGTGACCGACGGTTCCATCGAGTTTTTGGGAGAACGGATCGACCGGATGAGCCCTGAAAAAATCGCCAAGATGGGAATCGTCCAGGTCATCGAAGGTCGCCGGGTCTTCGAACACCTCACCGTAGAACAGAACCTGAAAGTGGGCGCTCACATGCGCAAATACGGGCGGTCTATCAAGGAAGGCCTGGAAAGGGTGTATCATTATTTTCCCAGGCTGCGTGAAAAGCGAAACGAGGTGGCAGGATTAGTCAGCGGCGGAGAACAACAGATGACCGTTGTGGGACGAGCGCTCATGACCCACCCCAAGCTGATCCTGCTCGATGAGCCTTCTATGGGACTGGCGCCGCTTTTGATCCACGAGATCTTCAATATCATCACTCAGCTCAACAAGAAGGAAAAAATCTCCATCCTCCTGGTGGAGCAAAACGCCAAGCTGGCACTGAATGTGGCTCCTTACGCCTATGTGCTGGAAAATGGGCGCATTGTTATGAATGATTCCGCCGAAAAACTCAGGGAGAACCCGGACATTAAGGATTTCTACCTGGGGATGACCGATTTCGGGGGAAGAAAAAGCTTCCGTGATGTCAAGCATTACAAGCGAAGAAAGCGATGGTTGACCTAAACCCGTGATGGGAAAGCAGGGAGGAAAAATATGCGAGAAAAATCGACGATCTTTGCGTTTCTAAGCGTCTTGGCCGTCGTCGCCTTCATGGCCGGATGCGCCGGCATGACGGCCAAACCCACTGATAAGAATTTCAAGGCTCCGGGGGTCACCCTCAGCCACATGGAAGTTCAATCTTACTGGGGATGGTGGTTCTATGACGCCAAGATTGAACCGACCAAGGGAAAAGCAGGAGCCAATGGATCCCCTCTGGTTCTGGCGTTTATCTTCAATGTGAGCAATCCCAATGACTTCCCGGTGTTGATGGAAAAAATGCAGTTTACTGTGGGGTTCGAAGATTTTGACATCAATACCCAAGGCTCCAGCGAAGCCATGTGGATCCCGGCCGGAAAAACCAACCAGGTTCGGGTGATCGCCGTTCAGGACCCCGCCGTCACCTCAGGGAGCCTGATGGTCGCCAGCGGAGACAAGGTGAAGGCCTCGGGAAAGGGGCCTATGGATCTTATCGAAAACTGGTGGACTCAAATTCCGGACTTTACTTTCCCGATTTATGCACGGAACGGATCCGCTATTTTTAAGGCAGACGGGGTAGTCAAGAGCGTCCCCTTTAGCGCCAAGTTTCCATAAAGAGACCCCAACAATTTGAACCTTATGAAATTTACCCGCTCCGGGATTCCACGGTTTTTCACGGTCCCGGAGCGGAGCCTTTTGAGATATCTGAACATTTAACAGCAATTTCACAAAAGTATCAGGGGAAATCGATTCCATGGGCTTGCACGATCTTACCTTTTACGACATCATCAACCGAAACGCCACGGCTTTCGGGAATGCACCGGCCTGGTTTGAGGCCGACGACGAACGAAATCTCACTTTTAAGGAAGTCAAAGAAAGGGTCGATCGGCTTGCCGCCGGGCTTCAGGGAATCGGCCTTGAAAAAGGGGATCGCATCGGCGTTTATGGGAAAAACAGCCTGGAATATTTCCTTCTTTACGGCGCCGCGGCCGCCATCGGCGTCATCGTGCTTCCCGTGAACTGGAGGTTAAGCGCTGATGAAGCGGCGTTCAATCTCAATGACGGTACTCCGAAGGCCCTTTTCGTGGATCCTGAATTCCAGGAATCGATTCAAAAAAACAGAGACCGGTTTCCGTCGATTCGGTCCTTTTACAATCTAAGGCCCGGCGGTGTCTATGATAGGTTGGATTCCCTGATGACCGGATCGGCCGGTTTCCGGGCAGCGGATGTCGCCACGGATGATGGTTTTGTGATCATTCACACCGCAGCGGTTTCCGGAAGGCCCCGGGGGGCGATGCTCAGCCATGGGAACGTCCTTTGCGCCGATATTCATCTGAATCTTTGTTTCAATCTTTCTTCACGGGATGTTCACCTAAATCTTTTGCCCCTGTTCCATGTGGGAGGATTATTCATGGCGACCAACGCGTTTCACGCCGGTGCCCTGAATGTCAACATGAGCAAGTTTGAAGCCAAAAAAGCGGTTTCTCTGATCGAAGAAAAGAAGGTGACCCTCTTTTTCGAATTTCCGCCGATCCTTTCTTCAATCCTTCAGGCGCATCAGGAAGCGGGAAAAGAGATTCGGTCGTTGCGCGCCGTTTTAGGCTTAGGCGTTCCTGAGACCATCCGGGTCTTTCAAGAAACCACGGGCGGCACCTTTTATTGCATGTACGGACAGACCGAAACCTCGTGCCTAGCCACCATGGGACGTTATGACGACAGGCCCGGTTCGGCCGGAAAGATCATCCCTTTGTCGGATTTACGACTCGTGGACGATGACAACCGCCCGGTGTCGACCGGCCAGGTGGGGGAAATCGTCATGAAAGGCCCGATGGTCTTCAAGGGATACTGGGGACTGCCGGAGGATACGGTACATACTTTTCGGGGCGGGTGGCATCATACCGGGGATATGGGCCGGTTTGACGAAGACGGATTTTTATTTTTCGCGGGCCGGAAAGCCGAAAAGGAACTAATTAAACCCGGCGGTGAGAATGTCTATCCCGCTGAGGTGGAAAAAGTGATTCTCCAACATCCTGACGTGGAGGCCGTCGTCGTCTTCGGGGTTCCGGATCCGAAATGGAAAGAAGGGATCAAGGCCGTCTGCCGTCTCAGAACCGGTGCCGTACTCGAAGCCAAAGAACTCGCCCGATTCGTTGGGGAACATATCGCCGGTTATAAGAAGCCGCAATATGTACAATTCGTCTCTGAAATCCCGGTAAAAACAGACGGATCTCCGGATCGCGCCCAAGTCAAAGCGCTCTACGGCGGTCCCCAGTAAAAAAAACGGGGTTTTGCCTATTTCCCGGGTCAAAAAACTGCGGCGATTAAAAAGCAAAACCTAAATTGAGCGATTTTCGAGATTGCCGCAGATGCAAGGCGTCTCTTTTCTAACACAAGAATATTTATCTATAATTATTTCTTTGCCAAATTGGAAACGATTACCTTAGGTAAAATCATGAATGATGCAGTCGGCCTCAAAGAGCGGATCCGGATCATTGAAGAAACCTACCGTACTTACGATCTGATGGGATCTCGGGGAGAAACCCTCTCCGCTTTAAGCCGATTTGAACATGAAACCCGAGAACTCGCTCAAACCCCGGAGATCGACGCCGTCATCCGATGGTATAAGAATCTTTTTTTACAAAAATGCTATTTCTTCCCCAGGGCCGAACAACTCCTGGATGAAGCGCTGTGTATCCTCGAGGATGCCGATGATCCGGTGCTGAAGCCCTGGAAACTGCGTATTTTCATTTCATTGGGTTATGTTCACCGGGCCCGGTGTAATTATGCCGATGCCGACACCTATCTCAATGACGCACTGGACCTGGCGCAATCCGATCCCACGCTTTCCTATTTTATTGGAGAGATCTATTCCCTGCTGGGAAGCGTCAACCTGCTGCTTCATCGAAATGATCTGGCGCAAAAGTATGCCGCAAAAGAAAAGGAGATCTCTTGGAATCGATACAGAGAAGTCCCGGATGATGCATCCCGTGCGTTGACCTATGGCTTTTCTCTTATCAATTGCTCTTGCGTTCATCGAAAAATCGGACTCATCCAAGCTGTGGATCGCGCTGAACTGGAGACGGCCATCAACCTATTTTCCCAGCTCAAACACCAAAAAGGGCTTGCCATCGCCCGATTGGAGCTTGCCGAATACCTGTGTGACACCAATGCCGTAGACGAAGGCCTGAAGATCGCCATTTCCCTTGAATCGGACTTTTCCATAATCGGGATGCTCCAAGAGCGCATCCTTGCGGGTCTGATCGTTATGAAATCATTTCATAAGATCTATCTTTTCGATCAGACACGGAATAAAGGGGAAGATATCCTGGCATTTGCAACGGCGAACGGGCTCGAATCCGACCGGGTGATGACGGATGTCTATTATGAAATTGGAATTTGCCAATATGAAATGAACGAAGAGAAAGCGGCGATGGTCTGTTTCAGGAAGGCCGCACGTCTCGGCATGGTGCACGGGATGAAAAGCGCCATTGTCCGGTCCTTCAGTGCCGCACGAAAGATCGATGCGCATCAGGCCGCGGCGCTGCTGACTTCGGATCTCGTCTATCAGGATGCGGCTTTTATCCGAAACCGGGTGGAACGGACCATCAATCCTTTCAAAGAAGCCCGCACCAAGTTGAAAATCCCCGCATCCACTCTTTTTTTGGACATCGTCGATTTTTCCAATATCATGATGCGCTCCGATGAAGACCTGACGGTCAAGATGGTGGATGAATTCATCGACCGGATCTGCCTGATCATTTATATGTATGGGGGATACATCGACAAGTTCCTGGGGGATGGGGTGATGGCCATCTTTGAACACGGGAAAACGATCCTTCCCTCCATAGCGCTGAACACCGTAAAATGCGGGCTTGACATTCTTCGCGCACTGAAGCACAAAAACTACAAGTTAAAAAAGCATTTTATGGCCAAACAAAATATCCAAGTCCGCATCGGAATCAGCACCGGTGAGATTTACGCCATGCTACTGGGAAACTACATCAAGACCGAATTCACCTACCTGGGAAACTCTGTAAACCTGGCCTCCAAGCTGGAAAAACAGGCGGCCAGCCACATGGTTCTCATCGATGAAAAAACGCGAGAGCTGGCCGAGGAAGAGATCTTATCCGAACCCGTACCGGTCACGATTCCGGGGATCGGGGAGACCATCGCCCATCGCGTGGTCCGTCTCAAACGCAAAATTGAAAGGAGCCCGTAACATGGTTCGAACAGAGATTTCCCTTTTCATGAAAAATGTTCCCGGGGAGCTCGGAAAGCTCGCCTCCCTTCTCGCCGGTGAAAACATCAACATCGATGCTCTCACGATTCAGGACGCTTCCGCCTATGTTCAGGAGCTGTTCAGGGCACGTGGAAAATCCCTCAAGCGGATCGCATCGGTTGCAAGCTACAATTCCATGAGAAAAGACTCCGCCGAGTTTGCCCTGATCCGTCTTTTGGTGAATCAGACCGATAAGGCTATTGATCTGCTCTCCAAATACGAATATGTCTTCGATATCATGCCGGTCATTGCCATCGAATTGGATAACCGGCCCGGCGCGCTGGCTGAAGTGACGACCAAGTTTGGGGAAGAGGGAATCAATATCAACTATGTCTATGGATCCGTCTCCTCCCCGGATCAAAAGTGCCTGTTCGTTTTCTGCCCGGAAGACATCGAGCTTGCCTCCAAAATTTTCCAATAGGCCGCAGACTCCGGGTGGGTCGAAACCCGATTGGCGGGTAAAGGAGGGGTTCGCACCGATCATGAATACGATTCATCAAATGACGATCCTTGCCATCGATGATGATCCGACCAGCCTCCGGTTTATCAAAAAGATTTTGAAAAAGGAAGGATATCAAAATATCCGGACATGCAGCAACGCTGCCGATGGCTGTCAATGGGTAAAAAAAGAAACCCCGGATTTGATACTCCTCGATCTGATCATGCCGGACATGGACGGTTATCAATTCACCAAGCACCTCCGGGAAAACGATGCCACCCGGGACATCCCCGTCCTGGTGGTCACCGGCGGCGCGGCAGAGGCTAACGAGGCTATCGAAAAAAGCTTTAAGGCGGGCGCAACGGATTTTATCACCAAACCCATCAACACCACCGAGTTTTTCGCCCGGATTCGTTCCGCGTTGTCCATCAAACAGGCCCATGACCGGATAAAGGAAGAGCTTTACAGGCGACAAACAGCCGAGAAGGAAAAAGAGAAACTCATCGCAGAGCTCAAAGAAGCCTTAGCCAAAGTCAAAAAGCTTTCCGGATTGCTCCCTATCTGTGCGTCCTGCAAGAAGATCCGGGACGACCATGGGTACTGGAACCAGATCGAAAATTACATCCGCGAACACTCGGAAGCCGAATTCAGCCACAGCCTTTGCCCGGAATGCGTCGAGAACATGTATCCGGGTCTCTCAAAATCAACCGATAAAAAATCATGACCCTTAGGGGCGTTTCGCCTGCAAAACGCCCTATTCTTCTTTCCGGACCATTTGAAAAGGAGTGATTCATGCCTTGCGATCCGACCAAGCCTAGCGGAAGGGGGTTTAGAAAGCGCGCTTGTCCTGTAAAATGTGGTTGGAAATGACCACGCGCTGGATTTCCGACGTGCCTTCATAAATCGTGAAGACCCGGGCGTCCCGGTAGAACCGCTCCACCGGATATTCCTTGATAAAGCCATACCCCCCATGGATCTGGAGGGCCTTTGCGGTCACCCGGTTGACCATCTCCGAGGCAAAAAGCTTGGCCATGGAGGCCTGGGCCGTGAAGTTCTCCTTACGGTCCTTCATGGCTGCAGCCGACAGCATCAACTGGCGGGCGGCTTCGATCTCCGTGGCCATGTCGGCGATCATCCATCGGATTCCCTGAAACTTCGAGATAGGCTGGCCGAACTGTTCCCGTTCTTTGGCATATTTTACCGATGCATCCAGGGCTGCCTGAGCCACGCCCAACGACTGGGCGGCGATTCCGATCCGGCCGGAGTCCAGCGCGGTCATGGCGATGGTAAACCCCATTCCCTCTTCACCCAGCCGATCTTCGACCGGGATGCGGCAGTCTTCGAAGATGAGATCGGTGGTGTCGGAAGCGCACAGACCCATCTTGTTTTCCATGGGTCCGGCGGTAAAGCCCGGCGTTCCCTTTTTCACCATGAAGGCGCTGATACCCTTGTGTCGGGCCGCAGGGTCGGTCTTGGCGGTCACGATGACCAGACCGGCATTTTTTCCGGTGGTAATGAATCGCTTGGTGCCGTTGAGGACGTAATGCTCGCCGTCCCGCCTTGCCGAAGTGGTTTGTCGGGACGGATCGGAACCGGCAAGGGGCTCGGTAAGGGCGAAAGCGCCGATGAAATCCCCCCTGGCCAGGGGCTTGAGATACTTTTGCTTCTGATCCTCGGTCCCGAAGCGCAGGATGCTTTCACAGACGATGGAATTGTGAACGGACATCACCACGGCCGTGGAAGCGCATGCATAGGCGATCTCGGACAGGGCCAACACATACGCCACGGCATCGGCCCCGGCACCATCATACTCAGCAGGGACCATCATCCCCATTAGACCCAACTCGGCCAATTTTTTAAGGTTTGCAGCCGGAAATTCCCGGGTCTTATCGCGCTCCATGGCGGTGGGAAGGATGACTTCCCGGGCAAAATCGCGCACCATGGATTGAATCATGATCTGCTCATCCGTCAATTTGGATACCATCTCCCCATCCTTAGTGTATGCTGTCCCTACCGGATTTTTGCCATCTACCCATTGCCGCCTTCGCAAGCCCTTCAGGGGTTGTAGATGACCACTAAAAGCTCTGCCTGTTCCTTCCCGATGTTTCTTAAGTTGTGCCGGATCGCGGAATTGAAATGGAGCGATTCATCCTTTCCCAGGATATTGATGTGCTCTCCCACACTGACCTCCATCTTGCCGGACAGGACATACACGAACTCCTCTCCTTCATGCTGGTAGCCCACCCCTTTATGGGCCTGCATGGGTTCGACAATGATTCGAAAGGCTTTGAGATGCTTGTTTTCCGCACCCGGCGTCAGGGTCGTGTAGGCATAGTTGTCCGTACGCGTAGTGTAGGCCTTGATCCGCTTCTTCAGCGTCGATTCCTGTTGTCTTAAAAAAAATCCGCAATCGATTTCCAGAGCCCGGGCGATGGTCAGCAGGGTTCCTACCGGCGGCGTGATCTTTCCGGATTCGACTTTCTTAAGATAGTCGATGGAAAACCCGGTTTCGTTGGCCAGCCGATCATGGGTCATCTTTTTTTGGGATCGGATTTCCTTGATCTTTTCTCCGATGCTCGCTGAAGTATCGGCTTTCTTTTTAGGCATGCTGCCTCCTCATCCTGTTTTGAACGGGTTTACATTTTTTTTGCGGCGTTTCAAAAATCAGGCGTACTCGTAAAAGCCGCGCCCGCTCTTCTTTCCCAGCCAGCCGGCCTCCACATACCTTCTTAAAAGCGGGCATGGCCGGTATTTGGAATCACCCAATCCCGCATAAAGCGTCTCCATGATGGCCAGACATGTATCCAGTCCGATCAGATCGGCCAGCGCCAACGGGCCCATGGGATGGTTCATTCCCAGCTTCATCACCGTATCGATGTCCTCCCGGGTCCCCACACCATGATACAGGCAGAAGATCGCCTCGTTGATCATGGGCATCAGGATCCGGTTGGCGATGAACCCGGGGTAGTCCTCGGCTTTCGCCGGTGTCTTCCTGAATTTAATGGCCAAATCCCAGGTCGTCTTCAGGGTCTCTTCAGAAGTCGTGATGGCGGGGATCACTTCCACCAGCTTCATGATGGGAACCGGATTCATGAAATGCATACCGATGACCTTCTCGGGTCTCTTCGTCTTGGCGGCGATGCGTCCGATGGGAATCGATGAGGTATTCGTGGCAAGGATCGCATGAGACGGGCAGGCAGCATCGAGATCCTGGAAGATGTTAAATTTGATTGATTCGTGCTCCGTCGCCGCTTCCACCACAAAATCGGCTTCACCAGCCGCCTGGATATCGGTGGAGGTCCGGATGCGGCCGATGATGGCGTCCATTTCATCTGAGAGAAGCTTTCCCTTTTCAACGCTTTTTGAAAGGAAGCGCCGGATGGCGCCCATTCCCCGATCGATAAATTCCTGGCGGATATCCGTCATGATCACCTGAAGTCCGCTGACCGCCGCCACCTGGGCGATTCCGCTCCCCATCTGCCCGGAACCCACCACACAAAAGGTTTTGATCTCCATGATCTTCTCCTTCTTCATCGAGTTTGTTACCCCACCCGTTTCACCACCATCGCCACAGCCTCTCCGCCGCCCAGGCAAAGGCTGGCGAGGCCAATGCGTTTTTGGGACCGCTGCATTTCATAAAGGAGTGTTACGAGGACCCGGCATCCACTGGCACCGATGGGATGCCCCAGAGAAACGCTTCCTCCGTTCACGTTGACCTTGGAGAAATCGAGCCCCAGCTCCCTCAAGACGGCCACGGTTGAGCCGGAAAACGCTTCGTTGACCTCGAACAGGTCTACATCGCCGATGCCGATCCCTTCTTTTTTGAGACACTTGGGGATGGCCCAGATGGGGGCCACCAGGACATATTTCATGTCAACCCCAAAGGAAGCCTGGGCTCCGACAGAGGCCATGATCGTGCACCCCATGGACTCCGCCTTCTCCCGGGCCATGACCACCGCGGCCGCCGCGCCATCGCTGATGATGGAGGCGTTTCCCACGGTAGTCAGGCCGTCGGTCTTGAAGGCGGGACGCATCTTGGCCAGGACATCGTAGGGGGTTTCCCGGGGGCATTCATCCTCTTCAAAAAAGATGCTCTGTCGTTTTTTTCCTTTAATCTGAACCGGCACGATTTCATCTCTGAATCGACCCTTTTCCTTCGCATCCAACGCCCTGCGATACGACTCGGCCGCATACCGGTCCTGGTCTTCCCGGGTCACGCGGTATTTTTCAGAACAAAGCTCATTGGAGATCCCCATATGAAAGTCGTTGACGATATCCCATAACCCGTCATGGACCATGTGGTCTTCCACGACATTGTCACCCATCCGGTATCCAAAACGGGCCTTTTTGAGGAAATACGGGGCCATGCTCATATTTTCCATGCCGCCGGCCACTACCACATCGGCATCCCCCACCGCAATGGCCTGGGCCGCCAGCATCACGGACTTGAGGCTAGACCCGCAGACCTTATTGACGGTGATGCACTCGGCTTCCCAGGGCATCCCCGCTTTTACTGATGCCTGCTTAGCCGGATTCTGGCCGTATCCGCATGGAAGGACCTGACCCATGATGACTTCGTTGACATCCCGTTTTTCGATCCCGGCCCGCCGAATCGCCTCTTCGATCACGACGGCTCCCAGATCTGTGGCTCCAACATTTCCTAGAGACCCGTTAAAGCTTCCCAACGGGGTTCGAACTGCACTGACAATGGCCGCTTCACGCATGCGATTCTCTCCTTTGTTTGGTCGATGGGTACCCTACGGGTATCCGATTCTTTCAGGTTACATATTCCGCCGATATCTACCGCCGACATCATATAAGGCCCGGGTGATTTGGCCCAGGGTGCAGCTGCGGACGGTTTGCATCAGCTCCGCAAAAATATTCTTTCCGGAAAGCGCGGTATCCTGAAGACGCTTCAGGGCAACCGGTGCTTCGGCCTCGTTTCGTTTCCGAAAATCGGCAACCCGTTTTAACTGCGACTGTTTTTCCGCATCCGTAGCTCTCGACAGCTCCAGATTTTCACTAAGCTGTTCCAAATCGGCATCCGGATCCCGGAACGTGTTGACGCCGATGATGGGCAGCTCCCCCGTGTGCTTAAGCTTTTCGTAGTGAAGGGATTCTTCCTGGATCTTGCTCCGCTGATACCCGGTCTCCATGGCTCCCAGGACTCCGCCCCGCTCCGAGATCCGATCAAATTCTAGCAATACGGCCTCTTCCACCAACCGGGTCAGTTCCTCCACAATGAAACTGCCTTGGTTCATATTTTCGTTTTTTGTCAGTCCCCACTCCCGGTTGATGATCAGTTGAATCGCCAGCGCCCGTCGCACCGACTCCCGGCTCGGGGTGGTAATCGCCTCATCGAAAGCATTGGTATGGAGGCTGTTGCAGTTGTCGTAAATGGCGCACAAGGCCTGCAAGGTGGTTCGGATGTCATTGAACTGAATTTCCTGGCTGTGCAGGGACCGCCCCGAGGTCTGGATATGGTACTTGAGCATCTGGGAACGGTCGGAGCCGCTGTACTTGTGTTTCATGGCGATGGCCCAGATGCGACGGGCCACCCGACCGATGACGGTGTACTCCGCCTCCATGCCGTTGGAAAAGAAGAAGGAAAGGTTTGGAGCAAAGCTATCCACCGGCATTCCTCTGGAAAGATAATACTCCACATAGGTGAATCCATTGGCCAGGGTAAGGGCGAGCTGCGTGATCGGATTGGCCCCGGCTTCCGCGATATGATACCCGGATATCGACACGGAATAGAAATTGCGGATTCCGTTTTCAATGAAATATTCCTGGATGTCTCCCATCATCTTCAGGGCAAACTCAATGGAAAAGATGCAGGTGTTTTGTCCCTGATCTTCCTTGAGGATGTCCGCCTGCACCGTTCCCCGCACGCTGGAGAGAACGGCACGATGAATTGCTTCACGCTCCGCCGCCGCAGGCGGCCTTCCCGATTCGGCGGTGAATCTATCCACCTGCTGATCGATGGCCGCGTTAAAGAACATGGCCAGCATCATGGGCGCCGGTCCATTGATGGTCATGGATACGGAAGTGTTGGGGGCGATCAGGTCGAATCCCGAATAGAGTACCTTCACATCATCCAGCGTGCATATGGAAACCCCCGATGTCCCCACCTTGCCGTATACGTCGGGTCGCGTCTCCGGATCGAACCCATAAAGAGTCACCGAGTCGAAGGCCGTGGATAAGCGCTTGGCTTCGTAGGCCGCCGACAGGAGCTTAAACCGTTGGTTCGTTCGCGCCGGGTCTCCTTCCCCTGCGAACATCCGCGTCGGATCCTCGTCCGTCCGCTTCAGCGGGAAAACACCGGAGGTGTAAGGAAACCGGCCGGGTACATTCTCTTCCCTGAGCCATCGATAGATTTCACCCGGGTCTTCGAATCGGGGCAGGCAAATCTTGGGTATTTTCTGATGGCTCAACGACCGGGTGTAGAGAGGCACCCGAATCTTCCGATTCCGGACTTCGTAGACAAGGTCATCCTTTCGGTAAGTCTCGCGGATGGTTTCCCAGTCTAAAATCAGCCCCTGGGTCTCTTCTTTAAGACGTTTTTCAACCTTGGCGATTTCCTCTTTCAACTGTGAAAGCAACGCGGAAGTTTCGGCATCCTGAGTCCTGCGCTCAAAGGCCGCTGCCGTTTCCTTGAGGTGCCAGTGGCTTCGCAACGCTTGGGCCTGCTCCCGGGTTTCGGAGTGATAGGCTCGCACCGTATCGGCGATCTCGCTTAAATAGCGGGTCCGTTCCGGAGGAATGATGACGGTCTTGGAGGTGGAGGTTTTGGCGATGGGTCTGGGAAGCTTTGATTTAAAAACAATTCCGGTTTTTTCGGCAATACCATCGAGAATGGCATGATACAAAGCAGTCACTCCGTCATCGTTGAACTTGGACGCGATGGTTCCAAAAACCGGCATCTCTTCCGGAAGAACATTCCAGGCTTTCCGATTCCGCTGAACCTGCTTGCGGACGTCCCGGACCGCATCCTCACCCCCTCTTTTTTCGAACTTATTGACCGCCACCAGGTCTGCAAAATCGAGCATATCGATCTTTTCCAACTGAGTGGCCGCTCCGAATTCCGCCGTCATGACATAAAGAGATAAATTCACCAGATCCACGATTCTGGAATCTCCCTGCCCGATTCCCGCAGTTTCCACGATGACCATATCATACCCCGCCGCTTTGACCGCATCGATGGCTTCGGGAAGCACCTCCGGGATCTCGGTGAAGGAGCGGCGAGTGGCCAAGCTTCGCATATATACCCTGGGATTTCCGATGGCGTTCATACGGATTCGGTCTCCCAGCAAGGCGCCGCCTGTCTTTCGACGGCTCGGATCGCAGCTGATGACGGCCATAGTGACTTCCGGCACATCCAGAAGCAGCCTCAAGATCACCTCATCGGTCAAAGATGATTTGCCCGCACCTCCTGTTCCGGTGACTCCAATAACCGGGACCGCGCGGGTGCCGATCCGCTCTTTCATTCGCTCTTTCAGCTCAGCCAGTCGCCCGTTTCCTGCCGCCCGAGCCTGTTCTACGGTCGAAATCAGGTTTGCCGTCACCCCCTTGTTTTCCGGAGACAACCGAGCAAAATCAAAAGGCTCGTCTTTCACCGTGGGAAAATCGATGCTTTTGACCATATGGTTAATGATCCCCTGAAGCCCCCATTTCGCGCCGTCTTCAGGGTGATAGATCTTGGCGACTCCGTAAGCCTCAAGCTCCTTGATTTCATGAGGAACGATGACGCCGCCGCCGCCCCCGAACACGCGGATATGAGAGGCTCCCCTTTCCCTGAGCAAATCAATGAGGTACTTGAAAAATTCGATGTGGCCGCCCTGGTAGCTTGAAACACCGATTCCCTGGGCGTCTTCTTCCACCGCTGCATCCACAATTTCTTCCACGGAGCGGTTATGCCCCAGATGGATGACTTCCACTCCCGTATCCTGAAGGATCCGACGCATGATATTAATGGATGCATCATGGCCGTCGAAAAGCGAAGTCGCGGTGATCACCCGGACGCAATGTCGAGGTCTGTACGGTTCAAGTTCCGGATTCATGCTTCCTCCAGCATCCCGTTGCCGGTTCGATATCGGCGTTTCAGTCGCTGTCTTTGAAATCTATCAGCCAGATCGGCCCACAAGGTTTAAAATAAACCGGGTCTGATACTGTATGTACTCTTCAATGGAATAGTGTCGGGCTAAAAACCACCTTCGAAACGTCCACATATGCCCCAGAACCGAAATATTGTGGGCGGCGATTTCTAAAGACCGCTCGTCCATTTTCGGGATTTCTCCGGTTTCCGCCAGTCGCGCGAGGACTTCAACAAAGATCCCGGTGATCCTCAGCTCGTTTTCCAGGACTTTTTTTTGCCACTGGGCGGGGAGCGACCGCGTCTCCTGGTAGATCAGCAGGATGAAATCGCTCATACGGTGACACACTAAAAAATATTCCCGGAGTACCTCCATCAATGTTTCCTTCCCCTTGCCGCCTCGATTCATGGCTTCGGCCACCCTGTGCTCTACTTCTTCATGAATCGATTTGCACACGAGATAAAGGACATCCTCTTTGGAAGCAATATATTCGTACAGGGATCCGATAGAAACTCCGGCCATCCGGGCAATTTCCCGCGTGGTGGTCTTGTGGAAGCCCTTCTGGATGAAAAGCCCCACGGCCGCGTTAGCGATCTGACGACGCCGGCGCAAAACCAGTTCAAGGTTCTTAATCTGGGTGGGAATCGTTCCGGACCCGTTGGGTGGAACCACTTTTGCTGAAACCGGTTTGGTTTCCGACATACTTCCGGCTCCTTGGCGATGAATCCGGCTTTTCAGGGTTCAATTTCCCGGCCGCCCTGATAGGCTTTTAACGGCTTCTGCGTCTATATCCTTTAAACTGCCGATTTATGACTGAGCGCTCGGTCATTATTTATCATTTCAAAGTAGGCCTGTCAAGGCTGGAATGAGTATTGACAGGTTCACATCTATTGGATATGTTATAAAAATATGACTGAGCGCTCGGTCATAAATCGGTCATAGACCCGTTTCCAGAATAGTATCACCATAAAGGAGGGGCGGAAAATCTTCCGCCCCTCGTAAAAAGTCGAAAATCAGATGGCAAAGTAAAAAGTTCAAGTTCAAGTTCAAGGCGTCGCGAATCCCGTGTGATGAGGCGTACTTATCGTACGTCGAAATCGCAACGGGATGAAGCGCAACGCAGAAATTGGACTTTTTACGAAGCCATCAAAGATTAGCGGATCTTTTTTCGGCCATCGGAAAGGAAAAACTTATGGACTCCGACATTCTCCTGGTGGAAGAAAAAGAACGGACGGCAATTTTGACACTGAACCGGCCGGAAGTCATGAACGCCTTCAATTTCCCGCTTCTTTACGCCCTGCGCAACGCCGTCGAGGCACTCAGGACCCGAACCGATATCCGAGTGATCATTGTTACCGGCACAGGAGACAAGGCTTTCTGTTCCGGCGCCGACCTCAAGGAACGGACGGCTCTTTCTCCGCAGCAGGTCAAGGAATTTATTTACACCATCCGAAACCTTTTTACCTTCATCGAATTTTTGAACAAGCCGGTGATTGCCGCCGTGAACGGCCTCGCCCTAGGCGGCGGAACCGAACTCGCCCTGGCCAGCGACATCCGCATCGCATCCGAAAATGCCACATTGGGACTCACCGAGACCCGTCTGGCCATCATCCCCGGCGCCGGCGGGACCCAACGGCTCCCGCGATTAGTGGGAAGAGGAAAGGCCAAGGAGTTGATCTTTACGGGGCGTCGGGTCGGAGCCGAAGAAGCGCTTCGTATCAACCTGGTCAACCAGGTCTGCAAGGCAGGCGATCTCATGGACGAATGCATGAAGATGGCCGCCATGATCTGCGAAACCGGCCCTGTTGCCATCGAACAGGCCAAATACGCCATCAACTACGGCCTTGAATCCGCCATTCATACCGGGTTGGCCATCGAGTCCAACGCATATTGGGTGACGATCCCCACCGAGGATCGCACCGAAGCTCTGGCCGCATTCCGCGAAAAGCGAAAACCTCAATTCCGGGGAAAATAGGCAGCGATTTTGGGAACACCGCCCTTGAAAGGAAAACGGAGATTATGAGCGAATACGATTTAAGGAAAATCTTTCCCCGAATGCCCAGGAAAGTGACGATCGGAGATATCACCGTGCGCGACGGTTTCCAGCATGAGGAAAAGTTCATCTCAACCGCCGCCAAGATCTTCTACATCGAGGAGATGGTCTTTGCCGGATGCCGCAATCTGGAAGTGACCAATCTGGCCAATCCCAAAATCATGCCCCAGTTCAGGGATGCCGAGGAGATTTTGACTTACCTGAGGAGCGACGAATTCAAAAAGAAATGCGAAAAGCGTAAAATCGATGTCGGCGATATCTGCTTCACCGCAGTCACCATCCGGGAACCATCGGTGGACCGGGCCATACGCCTGAGAGAAAAAGGGATCGGACCGGACCGGCTTTTGATGATGGTCTCCACGGAAGAAGAACACCACTTTGTCAATTCAAATACTACACTGCCCGAATACTGGAAAGAGGCCGAACGCTGTATCAAGAAATGCACCGATGCCGGGATGAAGATGTGCGGAACCGTAAGCACCATCTGGGGAAGCCCCATCGGAGGCGCCACCAAGCTGGAAGACGCGGTGGAATTCACCAAGCGATGGCTTTCCATCGGCGCCGGCGATATCGAACACGCCGACCATGACGGAAGCGCCTCAGCTCCGGAAGTCTATCGATACTATTCAATGATCCTGGATGAGATTCCCGACCCTTATCTGCACATCGCCCACTTCCATGAAACCAAACGGATGGCCTCGGCTTCCATCCTGGCCGCCCTCCAGGCCGGGATCACCCAATTCGAAGCCACCTTGGGCGGACTGGGTGGCCAGCCGTCCAACTTCATGGACGACTGCCCCGTGAAGGGGACCGGCGATTATTATTACGATGACCCACGGTACGTGGGCCTGGTCACCCTGGAAGACACCTTGGTCCAGATCGACGAAATGGGAATCGAACACGGATTCGACGTGGATCGAGTCCTCTGGATCGGCAAACAAATGGAAAAGACCATCGGCCGGCGCCTGAGATCCGAGGCGGTGATCAACGGCCGCACGCAAAAGGGAGGGCATATGAAGTACGCCAGGCCCGGCCTCAAAGAGCGAAAAGCCAAATTCGGCGAGGGCCAGGGCCAGAAGATCCCTTCGGATTGGCCTGCCAAGGCCGTCCTGCCGTAAGGGTTCCGAACCTTTTGATGTGCTGCTTCGTGGGACGGCATTTTATGTGGCGCCCTTTTTAGGGCCGGGTTTTAAACCCGACCCTGCAGTAAGAAACCCTTGACACCCTAACATTATAAAATTATACGTTTATTTAACCTAAATTGAGCGTTTTCAATTTGGTAAATAATTTCACTGCATGCCTTTTAGGTTTTAGAAAAGGAAGGGGATTGATGGGCCCAGGGAACACTTCCATTGCTTTATACTACCGGGTGGCCGAAACGCTTAAGGGGCGGATCGCATCGGCCCGTTATAGCCCGGAGAATATCTTGCCGCCGGAAAACAATCTGGCACAGGAATTCAACGTCAGCAACATCACCATCCGAAAGGCCATGGCGCTTTTGGTGGAGCAGGGATTGGTAGCCCGTCGGCGCGGAATCGGCACCCAGGTTGTCGATCTGAGAGAAGACCGAATCCCATTAAAAATCACGGGGAATTTCAGCGACTGGGTGGATTCGGCCATCAACCGGAGCCTCAGACTGGAAGTCGAGGTCTTGGGAATCTCGGTGGTTTCCTGCCCTTTTTCTATAGCCAACAAACTCGGCCTTCCAAACAGATCGCCTATATGGGAGTTGAAGCGCCTGAGAAAGCGGAACGGGGAAGCCACATCTTATTACCTGAATTACACCCCATCTGACCTGCTCCATGGCGCCTCGAAAAAGGATTTTACAAAAGAATCCTTCATTGACATTTTTCAAAGAAAAACCGGCTTGCGTGCTGCGAAAATCTCACAGCAGGTGGAAGTTGTCGTAGCGGACCTGGATTTAGGCGCAATTTTGGGCGTCGGCTTCGGTACCCCCATTTTTTTCGTGACCAACACCTACTTCACACCGGAAAACACACCCCTTTGGGTCACTCAAATGTATTTCAGGGGAGACCGGTACGTTTATCAGGGGGACATTTACCTTGAAGGTCAAAAGGCTAAGGGAGGATAATCCCCCATGGCGTGGATTCGATTGCCGGGAATCGAAGGGCTGGTTTATCAGCCGGAATCGGATCCATCGGCACCCCGCAAGCACGACTGCACCGATTGTTTCGTATGCCAGATGTGCAGCGACAGCCGATGCGTTGAATGCCGAAAACAACGGGCGGGTGATGCCTGTCACCCGATAGCTAAAGATTCTCAATAGGATGCCACTTAAAACCTGCGTCAATCCCCCCCTCCCTAACATCCCACCGGCCGCCACACTCAGAATCAAGGCTTCCAGCAGCGCTATAGCCGAATAGACCACATCTTTCTTCCGAAGCAGCATCGGGATAATGGCCAGGCAGCAAATCATGGCCAACCCCGCAAGGATGGCGATGCCGATGAAGTTGATGAAATCACCTTCAAAAAATTTTCTTTCCCAACGCATAAAAAGCAGGTATAGTACTGTTTTTTAGATCTTCTTTGGACTATCGAAATAAGACTGGATACACCGTTATGGCCAATGGGAAGGAATGGAAAATCGTTTTTATCGACGATGAGGAAGATATCCGGCAAGTGACGCAATTAACGCTGGAGGACGCCGGATATCAGGTGTTTCCTGCAGCGGACGGTAGAACAGGGCTGCAATTGTGCCGTGAGGTGCTCCCCCAGATTGTGATCACCGACATCCGCATGCCGGGGATGGACGGCCTCCAGGTCCTCGAAGCCCTTAAAACAGAATCTCCCGACATCGAGGTGATTGTTGCAACCGCCTTTGGAGAAATGAACCTTGCCATTAAGGCGCTTCAACTGGATGCTTCTGATTTTATTACTAAACCAATCGGCGATGAGGCCTTGCGTCTTGCCTTAAAGCGCGCCAAAGAGCGCCATCTTTCCAGAAAGCAGGTCAGAGACTACACTGCTATTTTAGAAAAGGAGAACGCCAAAACCAGCCAGGAGCTTTTTAAAAGCCTGGCATTTCAGAGGAACTTGATTGAAAATTCGATGGACGGCATCCTGGGCTCGGATGAAAACGAAATCGTCGTTATTTATAACCACAGCCTTGAAGGAACGCTTGGTTTTTTAAAGGAAGAAGTCCTCCATAAAATGACGCTAAACCAATTCTTCCCGGCAGAAAAATTCGAAGACTTCAAAAAGAACCTGTTCAGCAGCGCCTACGGGGGCGAAAATCGACTCATGCTTTATGAAACCAATTTGATCGAAAAATCCGGTCGCGAAATTCCGGTCCAGGTTTCCGCCAGCCTGCTTTCGGATCAGGGTCTAGACAAAGGATTAGTCTGTTTTTTCAGGGACCTGCGTCAGATCCGCAAACTCGAACAGGAGTTTTCCGATCAGGCGCGGATTCTGCATCAGGACAAGATGATGTCTATGGGACGGCTGGCGGCCAGCGTTGTTCACGAAATCAATAATCCATTGTCCGGAATCTTGAACTACCTCAGGCTGATGAACCGAATTCTGAGTCAAGGCCCCTTGTCGGAAGAGCGGCAAATTAAATTTCAACGCTATGTGGAATTGATTGAAAAGGAAACCGATCGGTGTTCCCAAATTGTTTCAGGCCTGCTGAGTTTTTCACGTCGCTCCCCCCCCTCTTTCGGAGAAGTCCGGATGGAAAAAGTCCTTCGCCTCTGTATTCTTCTCAGCCAGCATAAGCTCGAATTGAGCAATATCCGTCTTGAAACCGATATCGAGTCTGATTTGCCGTCCATAAACGGAGATTTCAATCAGCTCCAGCAGTGCATGATCAATCTCATTTTCAATGCCGTGGATGCCATGCAAGAGGGCGGGATGTTGACGCTTAAGGGCTTTCTTAACAGGAGCAACCGCAAGGTAATCGTCACCGTCCGGGATACGGGTCATGGAATTCCTCCCGAAAATCTTCCCCATATTTTTGAACCTTTTTTTACCACCAAGAAAGACGGGTATGGAACCGGACTGGGTCTTTCCACCGTTTACGGGATAATCGAGCGGCACCAGGGAACAATCAGCGTCGAAAGTCATATCGGAAAGGGAACCACCTTTATCATCGAACTGCCGGCTTCCGGTTCGAATCCTGAGGATGGGAAAAACCGTGTCATTCAACAGGGCTGAACCGGACCCCGGCATCGGATTCATGGACCAAAACCCAGGAAGCAGTCTTCATGAGCAAAACACATAAAAATCCCGGTAACATGGTGTCGTCCGAGGCGTGGTTGGAAATCATGGACGAATTGAATATCGGGGCTTTTACTGTCGGCCTCAACCGACAGGTGACCTCCATGAACCTTACCGCCCAAGCGCTGCTCGGAGTAAAAAACTCGGAAGCCTCGGGCAGAAATTGCAGGGAAGTTTTTATGGGTGTCCCCTGTCTGGCCAAATGTCCGTTTAGGGGTTCCAACGAACCCGGTACCAGAGAACCCCTCATTCAATTAACAAACGGTGAAGATACCATCCATTGGACGACACGGATGGCGGCCCCCGTCTTCGGATGCGACGGTGAGGTTGTCGGATGCATGACCATCCTGCAGGATCATTCTCCGATTACGGATCTGATCGATCGCATCCATCACGAAGAACAGAACACGAAGATCATCCTCGATAACCTGGACGTCGGCATATTCACAGTTGATCGCGGCGGGCATATCACGTTTTTTAATACGGAAGCAGAAAAGATCGTCGGCTATAGTCGCCGTGAGGTCTTAGGTCAACCTTTTGCCATGATATTTAGTGATACTCCCCCGGCAAGAGCCGGGGGCATCTTTGCTCAAAAAGGCAGTTGCAGTTGCCCGTTATCTTCTTTCTCCTGGTGTTCCACATAGGCGAGAATTTCCTTTTCGTTGAGACCG
>Ga0066636_10000281_pt1 | contig 27045 bp, 27 predicted proteins | sample CryGeyCG2014_080_2_FD_62736 | JGI IMG/M metagenome (GOLD analysis project Ga0066636, IMG submission 62736) | Groundwater microbial communities from aquifer - Crystal Geyser CG07_land_8/20/14_0.80 | ecosystem: Environmental > Aquatic > Deep subsurface > Groundwater | place: USA: Utah: Grand...
TCGGCCTCGATCACTTTGGACTGCGGGTAGATAATCTGGACGAGGCGGCCGCCGAGTTGAAGCGGCGGGGAGTCGAATTTGTTGTTGAACCCTTCATGAAAAAACCCGGCCTCAAGATCTCCTTTATCCGCGGCCCGGAAAATGTTCGGATTGAATTGCTGGAACGGAGCTGATCTACGACAGGACGGAAACCATGAAAACCTATGAACAGATCAACGATCGCATCGCGTCCGGGAAAGCCGTTGTGTTGACGGCCGATGAGATCATGGATTACGTGGACAAAAAGGGTCTCCAGGCCGCGGCCCAGGAGGTGGACGTCGTCACAACGGCCACATTCGGCCCGATGTGTTCGTCAGGCTGCTTTTTGAACTTCGGCCATTCCAAACCGAAGATCCGGATGTCCGAGGCATGGGTCGCCGATGTTCTGGTTTACACGGGCCTCGCCGCCGTGGATGTCTACCTCGGGTGCACGCAACTGCGCCACGGAGACCCGGCCAACATGTATCCGCCCGGTGAGTTCCGGTATGGCGGCGGTCACGTGATGGAGGATCTCGTGTCGGGGAAAACGCTCCAGCTCTTCGCCCTTTCCTACGGCACGGACTGTTATCCGCTCCGGGAGATCCGCACCTACTTCTCCATCGACGACCTGAATCAGGCGATCATGGTCAATCCGCGAAACTGCTATCAGAATTACAATGTGGCGATCAACCGTTCCGACCGGACGATCCACACCTACATGGGCAAACTCGAGCCCCATCAGAAAAACGGAAACTACTGTTCTGCGGGCCAGTTGTCGCCGCTGCTCAACGACCCCTACTACGAAACCATCGGCGTCGGTACGCGCGTCTGGCTGGCCGGAGCCCACGGGCACGTCTACGCGGAGGGAACGCAGCATGCCGGCGGCGGCGCCAGAACGCCGGACGGTGTGCCGATGGGTGGAGCGGGAACGCTGGCGCTGACCGGCGACATGAAGCAGATGAAGAAGGAGTTCGTCCGGGGCGTCAGCTTCATCGGCTATGGGGTTTCGCTTGCGCTGGGGATCGGAATCCCCATTCCCATCCTCAATGAAGAGGTCCTGAGGCGAGCCTGCGTGCGCGACCGGGACATTCTGGCCCCGGTGGTGGATTACGGCGTCGATTATCCGCAAAATACGGGCAACGTCATCGGTCACGTCAGCTACGAGCAATTGCGCACCGGCCAGATCCAGGTCGAAGGCAAGGCGATCGAGGTCGGCTCGTTGTCTTCCTACCCTAAGGCATTGGAGGTTGCGAATCTGCTGGCGGATGAAATCCGGCGGGGAGATTTCCAGCTTGCCGCTCCGATGGCCCCCTTACGTAAAGACGCAAAAATGAAGCCGCTGGTAATGAGGGAGAAGCCCCGATGAACGACGATTCCGTGACCAAAAAACTGATGTTCTACTTTCCCAAATGCGTATGTGACAAGCCAATCATTTACCACCTGGTTAAAGATTATCATCTCATCGTCAATATCTATCGAGCCAAGGTCACGCCGGAAGAGGAAGGGTACCTTGTGCTGGACGTCACGGGCACGGAAGAGGCGATCCAGGACGCAATCGATTTTGTAAAGACCTTCGACGTCACGGTCAATTATTCCGGGAAGGGGGTCGTGCGGGACGAGGAACGCTGCTCTCATTGCGGCTACTGCGTCCCATACTGCCCTACGGGGGCGCTGAAAATCGAAGACCGCGCCACCCGCAAGGTTGACTACAACGAATCCGAATGCATCGAGTGCCTGGCATGCATCCGCATCTGTCCCTTTGGCGCGTGCACATCGGCGTTCTAATCGCAACGTCCGCTCAGGCAGCCCATGAACCGCAAACGGGTTTACAGAACGTTCATCCACAAGGAAGCGGTTTTGCGGATCTGCTGCGAACCGTTTGAAGCCGTCACGCGGGAGATCGTCCGGCAACGGGCGATTCTGGAGGGGTATATCCGGCGGCATCCCCATTTTCAACACGCGCTCGAACCCGTTGCGATCCAGGCCGATGCGCCCGAAGTTGCGCGGCGAATGGCCCACGCCGCAAACAAGGTGGGCGTCGGACCGATGGCTGCTGTCGCCGGGGCCATGGCCCAGCTTGCGGTCGAGGCCGCTCTTCGGGCCGGCGCCGAAGAGGTGATTGTGGATAACGGGGGCGACATCTATCTGCAAACCGTCGAACCTGTGATCATCGGTCTCTATCCGGGCGAATCGGGGCAAATCGGTCGACTGGCGTTTTCATTGCAGGCGTGCGATACCCCCCTCTCCATCTGTTCATCTTCGGGAAAAATGGGCCACTCTCTGAGCCTGGGCCAATGCGATCTGGCCACCGTGGTTGCCAAGGATGCCGCCCTGGCGGATGCCGCGGCGACCTTGGCCGCCAATCTCGTCAAGGCCGTCTGCGATGTGGAGCCGGCTCTGAATCAAATGGTTTCCATCGAAGGCGTCAGCGGCGTGATGATTGTCAAGAACGGCCATGTGGGTCTTGCCGGAAAACTTCCCCCCCTTGTCAAGATGCGCTGATCCATCGGAATCTCTTTGGGTCCATTCCCCGAGGTTTGCCTCGCTCACGTCATTCCCGCGAAAGCGGGAATCCAGGAAAGGAAACTGGATTCCCCCGTATCACGGTACGGGGCAGGCTGCATGTCAAGCACGAAATGACATCCAATACCCTGCTGCTTGCGGTGGGGTAGTTTATTGCCTGATCCATCCGATCTATCGCTGTGGGGGGGTGGAGATCCGCCGGCCGCTTGCCTGCCACCATATGGCCAGGGCCAACGGCGCCAGCGATGCCGCTGCCGCCGCCAGCGCCATGACCCCGTAGCCGCCGACGGCATATACCACCCCACTGACGACCTGGCTGGCAGCCGAGGTCAGGTTTAGCATCAGGTCGTTGAAACCCTGGGTCTTGGCCCTCTCTCCAGGCGAAAGCTGGTCGGCCAGCAGGGTGGACCCGGCCACGTAGGCGAAGTTCCAGCCAAGCCCTAACAGAAAGAGTGCGACCATCAGCGCGACAAGGCCGGTCGAAGGGGCGGCCATCAGGCAGGAGACCATCATCACAACCGCTCCCAGGATGATCACCTGCCCGCGCCCCCACCGATCGGTCATCCGCCCGGAGAGGATGGAGAAGGCGAACATTCCCAGGGTATGGGCGGAGATCACCAGCGACACCGCGCTCAAGGGGTGGTGAAAGGCCTTCATGTGGACGGAGGTGATGGACATCGGCACCATCATCACCATCTGGGCAAAGACCACGCTGACCATGGCCACGATAACCCCCGGTTGCCGGACGATTTCCGCAAGGGAGCGGGTTCCCTGCCAGGGGACCGATTCGGGATATAGGCGGGCGAGTTCGCGCCCGACGTCTCGCGGGTCCGGCCTCAGCCCCGCAAAGATCAGTATGGCCGCAAGGATCAAGCCGACAAAGCCGACGCCATAGGGCCCGGCCAATTCCGAAAAACCGGCCCACTGCGCCAGCGTTCCGGTGGGGCCCACCAACAGAGGTCCGAAAATCGCCCCCACCGTGCTTCCCAGCACCACATGGGAGATGGCCCGCCCCCGCTCCGAAGGCAGGTGGACCTCCGCCGCGGCAAAGCGACCCAGATCGACGGCCGATCGGGCCATTCCCACCAGGACAAGACCCATCAGGAAGAGCGGCAGGGAGCGGCCGACCACCGCGCCCATGGCGATCACCGATCCGATCACCCCAAGGACCTGCCCCAGGGCGAGACCCCCTCGCCGACCGATCCGCTCCATGCTGAGGCCCCAGACCAGGGCGCCGAAAGCCTGCCCCAGCACATAGACCGCGCCAGGAACGCCCGCCATGGCCTTCTGTCCGCTCAAATCCACGCCGACGAGGGCGTTGACGGTGAATGCGGCGATGAATCCTGCCGAGCTCAGGCTCTGGGAGAGAAACAGCACGATCGTGATCTTTCGGGCGATACGGTTGAAGTCCTTCACGTTTTTCTCCCTTTTCCCACTGAAATTTCCGGCCAAGAAGTACGGGAAACGATAAGGAATGTCAATCAGAATCGTATTCTGCCTTCTGGCCGGGGGGTGGCCCTGGCCTGTCAGAAGCTCGGCCTGGATGCGATTCCCGTCTTACATGGGGACTCTTCGTTAAAAATCTGGACAATCCTGGCCTGACGGATGTATTCAAGGACAATCTCAAGACCCCGGTGACGCACCATGGACCAGATCTTCAAACTCGCCTTTTTCATTAAGCCGTATTGGAAACGCGCCACTCTCGCCCTGGTCCTGCTGACCGCGCTGGTCTTCATGGATCTGGCGATTCCCCGTCTGGTCCAGCGGATCATCGATCAGGGGATCGGGCGGCATGACCAGGGGGTCGTCATCCGGACCTCGCTTTTGATGCTCGGCATCTCGCTTTTGAGCACGCTGTTCGCCGTCGGCAACAACATCCTCTCCGTCCATGTCGGGGAGTGCGTGGCCCGCGATCTGCGCGATGCGCTTTTCACCCGGATCCAGACCTTCTCGTTCGCCAACCTGGATGAACAGAAGACCGGCCAACTGATGGTGCGCCTGACCAGCGACGCAAGCGCCGTTCAGCGGGTGGTGCTGGTTTCGCTCCGGATCGGGACGCGCGCCCCGCTCTTGATGGTCGGGAGCCTGATCCTGATGGTCAGCACTAGCCCCGGCCTGGCCCTGCTCCTGCTGCCGCTACTGCTTATCACCTCCGCGCTCATCGTCTTTTTCGTGATCCGGATGGAGCCGCTCTTCCGCTCCGTGCAGCAGAAATTGGACGGGCTCAACACTGTCCTGCAGGAGAACATCGCCGGGGTGCGGCTGGTCAAGTCCTTCGTGCGGGCCGATTTCGAAGGCGAACGTTTCGAGAGGGCCAATGAGGCCTACACCGGCCAATCGGTGCGCGTGCTGCAGATCGTCTCGACCATGTCGCCCGTCCTGACGATGTGCGTGAATATCGGCATGGTCATCGTCATCTGGGTCGGCGGCATCCACTCCATTCAGGGAAATCTGTCCGTCGGGCAGATCGTGGCCTTTACGAACTACCTGCTCACGACCATGACGCCGCTCATCATGATGACCGTGCTCTCCAACGTCTGGGCCGGCGGGATCGTTTCGGCCAAGCGTGTCAATGAAGTCCTGGATACCGTGCCCGACGTCCGGGACGCCCCGGACGCAATCTCCCTGCCCGAACCGGTCCAGGGAAGGCTGATCTTCGAAAACGTCTCCTTCCACTACAACGGCGCCCACGCCGAATCCGTTCTTTCGGAGATCAGCCTGACCGCCGAGTCCGGGCAGACCGTCGCGATCCTGGGGGCGACCGGCTCGGGAAAATCGACCCTGGTGAACCTCGTACCCCGTTTTTACGACATCTCCGCCGGAAGGATCCTGCTCGACGGGATCGACATCCGCCGGCTTCGGCAGGACTCCCTGCTGGCGCAGATCGGGATCGTGCCGCAGGAGACGGTTCTTTTCTCGGGGAGCGTGCGGGACAACATCCGCTACGGCGTCCCTGGCGCCGGCGACGAGGAGATTTTTGCGGCCGCCAAAGCGGCCCAGGCCCATGACTTCATCATGGCGCTCTCCAAAGGGTACGACACCCATGTTGAAGAGCGCGGCGCGAACCTCTCCGGCGGCCAGAAGCAGCGGATCGCAATCGCGCGGGCGCTCTTGACCCGGCCGCGGATCCTGATCCTCGACGACAGCACCAGCTCCGTGGATGTGGAGACCGAAACCCGGATCCAGGAGGCGCTGGAGGCGCAGATGCACCGGCACACCACCTTGGTGGTGGCGCAGAGGATCAGCACCGTCCTGAAGGCGGACAAGATCGTCGTCCTCGAAAAGGGGCGTATCGCGGCGGAAGGGACGCACGGGGAGCTGATGGCCGCAAGTCCGATCTACCGGGAGATCTTCGAATCCCAGCTCGGCGGCGAGATGGACGAGGTACCCACATGAGAATCCCGTCCCAACGCCGCGCCACTGGCAATATCCGCGCCGCGATGCGGCCGCGCTTGCAGGGGATGCGGGAGACGATCGAGGCGGCCCGCGACCCGCGCCACGCGCTTACGCGCCTGCTGCCCTACCTTCACCCTTTCGGGGGTATGCTGCTCGCGGTCTGCGGGATGATCGTGATCTACACGGTTATGGGGCTGATCGGCCCCTACCTGATGGGGGTGGCCATCGACCGGTTCATCGCCGTGAAGGGGTTGGCCGGGTTGGCGCGGATCTCCCTCTGGATGCTCCTCGTCTATCTTTTGAACAACCTCTTCCAGGCCGTCTCGGCGTGGCTGATGGCCGACGTTTCCCAGCGCGTCCTGAAAGAGCTGCGGCGGGACCTCTTTTCCCACATGCAGACCCTGCCCGTGAGTTTTTTCGACGGCAAGCCGGCGGGCGAGTTGATGAGCCGCCTGACGAACGACATCGACGCCATCAACCAGGCCGTCTCGCAGAATGTCACCGCGCTTCTGGCCGGAGTCCTATCGCTCATCGGGATCCTGGCGGCGATGTTCGTGCTGGACATTTGGCTGGCGCTGGCCTCCGTCCTGGTCGTCCCGATCATGTTCGCGTTCACCGAGTTTGTCGCCCGGTACACGCGCCTCGGATTCAGGGAGCTTCAGAAACATCTCGGCGAACTCAACGGGGTTATGGAGGAGGCGATCAGCGGGCAGAAGGTGGTCAGCGCGTTTCGCCGGAACGAGTCGGCGATCGACCTTTTCCGCCGGAGCAACCAGGAGGTGTTTCGCGCCGCCGTCTGGGCCAACAGCTATGCCTTCCTGCTCATGCCGCTGACAAATGTGCTGGGGAACTTCTTCGTGATCGTCCTGGCGGGGCTTGGCGGCTGGCTGGCCCTGCAGGGGCTGGTCAGCGTCGGGATCATCGCGACCTTCATCAACTACGCGCATAACTTCATCAGCCCGCTGCGGCAGTTGGCGAACATGTACAACTCGATCCAGGCTGCCCTGGCCGGGGCGGAACGGGTGTTTGAAATCATCGACGCGCCGGCCGAGGCGGACGACGCCCCGGACGCTGCGCCGCTGGAATCCGTCCGGGGGGAGGTCCGGTTCGACCATGTCCACTTCGGTTACCGATCCGGGACGCCCGTCATCAAGGATATGACCCTCGAAGTCAGGGGAGGGGAGACGCTGGCGCTGGTGGGACCGACCGGCGCAGGGAAGACCACCCTCGTCAACCTGTTGACCCGCTTCTATGAAATTGATAGCGGCCGCATCACCATTGACGGCACGGACATCCGCTCCATCCGGAAGGCGGACCTGCGCCGCTGTCTGGGGATCGTTTTGCAGGATACCTTTCTCTTTTCCGGCGCCGTGATGGAGAACATCCGCTACGGACGGCCAGCGGCGACCGACGAGGATTGCATCGCGGCGGCCCGAATGGCCGGCGCCGATCCTTTTATCCGCCAATTAGCGAACGGCTACCGGACCCATCTCTCGGAGCGGGCCGGCAACCTGAGTCAGGGACAGCGGCAGCTTTTGTCCATCGCCCGTGCGATTCTTGCCGACCCGGCCATCCTGATCCTCGACGAGGCGACCAGCAGCGTCGATACCCGGACCGAGGCCCGCATCCATAAGGCGTTGCTGCGACTCATGGAGGGACGCACGAGTTTCGTGATCGCCCACCGCCTGAGCACCATCCGCGACGCCGGGCAGCTTCTGGTGATCGACAACGGCGAAATCGTCGAAAAGGGGACGCACCGGGAACTGCTCGCCCTCCACGGCTTCTACCACCACTTGTACGTCAGCCAATTCAAGGGGCAGGCGATCTAAATCGGGCTCACCGCAGATGGCTTTTGAAGGACGCCTCCACCATGAAGAGCACCCTGGGGATCGTGATCCCCAGCCGTTCCAGCGCCCGCCGGCTGAGCGCCTCTCCGGAGAGATGCGGCTCCTGCGCATGGATCTCTTGGACAAGGGCGTCGATCTGCCCGATGTACCGGCAACCTTCGTCCATGATCTCCGCGATCCGTTCCCCGGTGATCGGCTCATGCCACGACGAGAGGAGGACCTTGACGTTGGAAAGCTGCTTCAGCTTCTCGACGGACGCAACGGAGGCTATAGGATCGGTATAGATCGGGATTTGGCCTGCGGCAGGGATGGAATCCCCCGAAAAGAGGGCGCCTTCCTCCTCGAAGAAAAACGAGACGGATCCGGGAGAGTGGCCCGGAGTCGCGATGACCTTGATCGTCTTTCCCTCCTCCCACGAGATCGTCTCCCCGTCGGTCAGCACCCGGTCGACGGGCGCTCCCTCCGGCGCCAGCTCGAACAGGTTGGGGATGGGACGTTCCCGGTACTGCAGCGCGACATCCTCCACCCAACTTCTATCCGTCGGGTGGACGGCAATCGGGACCGGGGCAAGCTTTCTGATCGGGGCGCACCCGCCGATATGGTCGGGATGCGCGTGGGTCAGCAGGATCAGGGAGATCTCCCGCGGCGACCGTCCCAGTTCCTTCACGGTGTCGAGGATCAGGGGGGCCGTGGCCGCGACGCCGGCATCGATCAGGCAGATCGTCTTCCCGACGATCAGGTAGGAGTAGACGAACCTCTCGACGTATCGGCCCTCTCCCAAGAGCAGCCGGAAGGGATGGCGGATGGCGTGGATCGTGTCGGTGATCTTCATGGTTTCCTCCGTGGTGTGATGATCTGTCTTCCTCTTTTGTGATCTCCTGATCAGGGCTCCAGATCCGTTCCGCCACATAGCAGGCAGACCAGCCCGTGAATTCCACCTCGACTGTGAACGTTTCCTCCTTCTCCGTCAGTGGGATGATGGGCATCGGGCTTGACGGACGTTTGATCCGGCAATATTTCCTGTTTCTCTGGAAGGTTTCCTCGATATCCACGCCGTAGGCCATCCGGATGTCGTTCAATATCCGAATAACCGTCTGTTTCGAGCAATCCAGAGATCGGGAGAGTTCAGTCAGGGAATAACGCTTCCCGGAGAACATCAACCGGACGAAAAGGCTGATCAGTTTCTGCCCGTGTGGATTTTCTGACATTTCTGACAAAGAGATCAACGCTCGCCGCGAGTTCAAGGTGTTCCCCGCCCTTCCACGCGCCGAAGGTCTCGTCAATGGCAGTTAGTTGGCGCAACCGCTGGAGTTCCCGCTTGAGCGACTCATTGACAAACCTGCTCAATTCGCCTTTGCCTACGGTTGCCCGCAGTTCATCCAGCAGGTCTTCGGGGATTTGAAAGTTTGCCTGCTTCAAAGCCGTTTTCATGGATCAACCTTTTGTATGTCTTGTGATGGTCAGTCCTTGAATTTCTTCCTGATTCGCGCTCTTCCGGGCTCTAAAACAGTAAAGCTGCTGTCAAGTTCTGTAGCATGTCCCTCAATCAGATCGATCACGGCTGCAACCATTGAGGCGCGCATGCTTGCCGGATAGCGGATTAGCAGTACGCCCATCATCGCATGTTGATGCGCAAAAACCCACTCACCAAAGTCCTTGTCTTCTGTTATCAGCAGCCGGTTTTCAGCCACCGCCAATTCCAGTACCATTTCATCTGGTAGTGATGGGTATATTTCAGCGACGGCCTTGACGGGATAGCCTACTGACCGCAGTGCGTGAATGACGGAAAAATCGCAACTTTCGTCTGCCAAAAAACTCAATGATTGTGAATTCAATCGGCAGTGCCTGTCTTTAAAAAGATAGTTGTTTCATTGTGGATCATATCGGCGGCGTAAATCAACGCCGCCTGGATGGCGTCTTTCGACAGATTTGGATAACCATCGAGCAAATCTTCAAAAGAGGCGCCTTCACCCAATTTTCTCACGATGAGGTCGACAGGAATCCTGGTTCCTTTGATGACGGGTTTCCCCAGCATCACTTCCGGTTTGGTCTCTATCATGTGATCGGTATTCATAACATCCCTCCCTTGTTGGTCATTATGATACCAGAAATTTAGATTCAGGACAATTTATTCTTTGCCGGAAAAAAGATAGATTCGTGCCGCGATATGGAACGATCGGGTGCTATTCTATGTCCAAAAGAAAAGGTATCGGAACATTGGCGTCACTATTAAAGGACTCAAAAAGGCGGATGTTATGAAAAACAAAAGACGCAGGAAGTCCTTGGCTTTTCTTCTACGCCAGTTTGTGGGTTCGTCATTGTAACCCCTCGTAATGTTAAGATCGCTCTTTTTGCAGCTTTCTGGCCCTGGTCATCCGGAAGGAGTTGGATCGGAGGTTGGAGAAGGCCGGCCACTGTTTCGAGTGGGCCGACATCAAGCAGGATCTCAAGGCCCTGCAGGAGATCACGATTGAAGACAAGGGCAAGACGCTCGCCATCCGCAGCGAATGCCTCGGAACCTGCGGTAAAATCTTCCAGGCTGTCGGGGTAGCCATCCCGTCGACGATCCGGGAGGTGGCATGACGCAAAACATGTTGTCAAAGAGCAATCTGTGGCGCCAAGAACTTTTTCAAGGAAGACATCCATCTGAAATAGTGGAACTATTTTTTAGCAACTGTAGAAGATGAGTTAAAGCCTTTCTTTCGCTGAGGAGGGAGTCGAACCCATGGCTTGAACGGTTGTTTTTGAGGGGGGCGACCCACTCCTCCGTTGACTTGGCTTTGCGAAGGAATCACAGGCCGTCTATGTGCAGATGCAGCGCATGCAGCCGGCCGGAATTCGTTCGCTGCCGCATGCGATAACACAATTAATTTCTATCTTTTTGGCGCCGTCTGGTTTATATATCCCCGTCCATTTATGAAGGAGAGATCGTTTATGTCACGAGCCGACCGATATCTGAAAGCATGCAAAAAAGAGAGCGTGGATTGCACGCCCGTCTGGATCATGAGGCAGGCGGGCAGATACCTCGAGGAATACCGCGCAGTGCGGGCCAAACACAGCTTCATCGAGGTATGCAAGACGCCGGAACTCGTGGTGGAACTGACCCTGCAGCCCGTCCGGCGCTTTGAAATCGACGCCGCCATCATCTTTGCCGACATTCTGCTGCCTCTGGAAAAAATGGGGATCGATTTTGAATTCACCAAAGGCGACGGCCCCCGGATCAACAACATGGTCCAGACGCGGGCCGATGTGGAAAAGATACGGGCCATCAACCCGATGGAAGAGATGGCGTACCTGATGGACGCCATCCGGATGGCGAGGCGCGAGCTGGGCGGCAAGGTTCCGCTGATCGGTTTTTCGGGTGCGCCGTTCACGCTGGCAAGCTACATCACCGAAGGGGGCGGCTCCCGGAACTATGTGTTTACCAAGTCGATGATGTACCGGGAACCCGATACATGGCATTTGCTGATGGAAAAACTGACCGACATGGTCATCGTTTACCTGAATGACCAGATCAAGGCGGGCGTCCAGGCCGTCCAGGTGTTCGACAGTTGGGTCGGATGCCTATCGCAGGCCGATTACCGGGAGTTCGTGTTGCCACACCAGAAACGGCTGATGGCATCCTTAGACAAGTCGGCGCCGCACGTCCATTTTGCCTTCGGTGCGTCGCATTTGCTGACGCTGATCCACGAGGCCGGAGGCGATGTGATCGGAGTGGACTGGCGCACGGATATCGACGCGGCGTGGAAGGCGCTGAACTATGAACCCTGCATCCAGGGGAACCTCGACCCGGTGGCCCTCTACGGATCGCGTGAGTACATCAAACGCCGGGTCGCGGAGATCCTCGATAAGGTGGGGAATAAAAACGGTCACATCTTCAATCTCGGCCACGGCATCCTGCCGACCGCGCCGACCGACAACGTTAAATACATGATCGACATCGTCCATGAGTTGAGTGCAAGAAAATGAAGACCGGCGTCATCCTCGTGACTCTCGGCGCTCCCCGCAGCCCGGAAGAGATCCCCGAGTTCATCAAGCATTTTATCGGCCGGGAGCTTCCCCCGCCGGCGATGAAAGCCGTCAGCGAACGATACCGGCAAATCGGCGGTTTTTCACCGCTGGCGCGCATCACCGAGGAACAGGCGACGGCATTGGGTGAAGCGCTCGGCGAGGCGTATTTCTGTCTCCCCGCGTTCCGCCATTCGCGGCCGTTCATTGAAGATGTGCTGGAAAGCACGGCGGCATCGGGGCCGGCGCGGATTCTTGTTCTTTTTCTTTCACCTTTTTACGCGAGCGTCACCACGGGAAATTATATCGACGTCGCAAAGAGCCACATCGGAAAAAGATCCCTTTCCGTGCCGGTGGATTTTATCCACAGTTGGTATCGGGAGCCGCTTTTCATCGAAAGTTGGGTGGAGGCGATTCGCGGCGACTCTTTCGATAGGCAGGCATTTTACCTTTTTTCGGCGCACAGCCTGCCGATCAAGTTCTCCGGCGAGCCGTACCGGCAACAGATCGAGGAGACAATGGCGCTGGTCGCCTCCTGCGCCGGCATCCAAAATCATGCGCTCGGATGGCAGAGCATTCCGAACAATGTGACGGAACCGTGGATAACCCCTACCGTCGAAGAAAAAATCGACGCCATCGCCGCTGCCGGTTTCAAAGGCATTATCCAGGTCCCGATCGGGTTCACCGCCGACCACATCGAGACGCTCTACGATATCGATATCACCCACCGACAATACGCGTTGGGGAAAGGGCTTTCCTTCCGGCGCATACCTTCTCTCAATGCCGGTGCGCCGTTCATAAAGGCCCTGAAAGAGGTCGTAACCAAGTTTAACGCCGATGAACGATAAAAAAATAGCCATCGTCGGCGGCGGCATCTCCGCCCTTGCCTGCGCCGTCGATCTGAAAGAAAAGGGATTCAACTTTACCCTTTTTGAAAAGGAAAACTCCGTCGGAGGCAAGCTCTTCACGGAAAGAATCGGCGAGTTTACCGTTGAGGGCGGACCCGACAGCTATCTTCCGGAGAAAATCTGGTCGGTACAACTGATCAAAAAAGTGGGGCTTGAAGGCGAGATGCTCTGTTCAAACGATGAGCACAAAGGCACCTTCATCTATTCCGGGGGACGCCTCCATCCTCTTCCGGAAGGCGTCATGCTGATGGTGCCCACCATGATTATGCCGCTCGTCAAGTCCCGTCTCATCTCTTGGCCGGGCAAAATACGGATGGGCATGGAACTCTTCGTCCCGTCCAGAAAAGATCTGAAAGACGAAAGCCTCGCCGAATTCGTCACGCGCCGACTCGGCAGGGAGTGTCTGGAAAAGATCGCAGAGCCCCTGGTTGCGGGCATTCACACCTCCAATCCGGACAATATGAGCGTGCTGGCCACGTTTCCCCGCTTTGTCGAGATGGAGCGGAAATCCGGCAGCCTGATCAAAAGCATGGTCGCCGCGATGAAAAAAATGCCGCCTCAGAACCCCTTGGGCGCAAAGATGACCTATTTCATGTCGATGAAAGGGGGCATGCAGGAGCTGGTGCAGGGGTGCGTGTCGTACGTGGGCGCAGAGCGGATTCGGACCGGAACGGCCGTGGTCTCGGTGGAGAAGAAAGAAAGTGGCTACCGCCTGACATTCGGCAACGGTTCGACGACGGATTTCGATGCCGTGGTGCTTGCCACCCCGGCTTACGTAACCAAAGAGATCATCGGCGATATGGATGAAGATCTCTGCGGCAGGCTGTCTGCCATAGCCTGGTCATCATCGGCGACCGTTTCCATCGCCTTCCGGAAAGAAGACATCAAGAAGCCCTTACCCGGCTTCGGATTCATCGTTCCCCGCGTTGAGAACCGAAGAATAAACGCCTGCACCTGGAGTTCGATAAAATGGGCGAAACGGGCGCCGGACGACACCATGCTCGTCAGAAGTTTTGTCGGCGGCGGTCATCACGAGGAACTCGTATCCTTTGGCGACAAGGAGCTGCTCGCCGCCGTTCGGGAAGAGCTGAGAGAGATGATCGGCATCTCGGCGGAGCCGGTGTTTTTCAAGGTATACCGCTGGTTTCAGGGGATGCCCAAATATACCGTCGGCCACCTGGAACGCATCGCGGCCATCGACGAAAAACGCGAAGAGCACCGGGGGCTCTTTCTTATCGGCTGCAGTTATCGCGGCATCGGCATCGGGGATTGCGTGAAAAGCGGTTTTGACGCCGCTGCAGCCATTGCCGCCCTTTGATGTTCATCAAGCGACAGCGAAATACTAAACCAAGCCGCGAGGGGTTCAAGCGGATGCTTGATCCACCACAATCCTTTTAACGACATCCTGAAAGAATCCGGAGGGCCGTGCCGCCGTAAAATGCAGCCTTTTCGAAGAACTTGCTTCGCCAGAGGCCGAGGAGGGCAATCTCCTGCATGATCTCCCGAAGGGCCCTCACATGGTCCTCGACGCTTTGACATTCATACCGGTTCAGCATGCGGGCAATTGCGTCATTCATCGCCTTCCCCCCTTCCGCCCAGCCGACGAACCAGTCCGCTCAGCAAGCGGAGCTTCCGGGAGCGGTATTGATCAGCAATCAGGGAGATTGTCTCCGGATTCAGTTTTCCCAGTCCCTCGGGAGCTATCCGCAGGCTGTCCAAGAGATAAGTCCTCATTTCCGCCTGGGTGCGAATGGCCGTTCCCCGGTCAGCCTGGATCTTATCCGCCAGAGCCTTCTCCGGGATCGCGATGAGAAAGGAGCGCCCTCCATCGAGTTCTACCCGGTCGATGCCGATCGGGTAGGCTCGCATGGGAACGCTATGATAAATGAAAAGGCCGACAGGGGTGGAAAAGCGCCTGCCCCGGCTGACGGTAACCGACGTCACCGCTTCGACTCTTTCCGGAATCAGGCCATAGTAATGCAAGGCGTAATCGAGGGAAACATAGGAAGGCCCGCAGATCATATTTGCCAGAACCTCCGTAGAGAAGGGGCGCCGCTTGTATCTCTCACCAAAAACGTAAATCCCCTTCTTTACCCGGACGACGGCCCCCTGTCTCAGCAGGGACGTGATCTTGTCACGGGGGCAGTCGTATTCCCGCAGACTATCCAGAAGTGCCGGATAATCAAACTCCTCGCCCGTGATCTTGCTTCGCAGTTCTTCCATCATTTCTTTTTCCTGTCACATCATGGATTGCGGGAGAGATATAACACAATTCGTCATGGTATGTCGATAAATATTCGACATACTGCGTATAAATTGCAAATTAATCCGAATTGCCCGAACCCTTAAATCAACCCCATTCTCCTGCGGCCGTTGACGTGCAAAGATTTCCCAAAGGTTGATCGTAGTATCAGGCAATGAGATCAATTTCAGCGTCTCATCCCAGTTGAATACATCTGTCGACAGGCATTGCCCGTTGACGAGACGATAACCGATCGTTTATTGTAGTCAGCGAGGGCGGTCCGTTGGATTTTATAGCAGAGTTCAACCCGTAAGGCTTAGCCAAAAAAACATATACGGCTATTGGCGACACCTACAAGTCAAGGGTTTTCGTTTTTCAATTGACGTTACGATTACTAGTTGAAACAAAGTATACGTGTCGATGTTAACGTTTTATTGACTTCTTATTGACTTCAGGAAGTTGTCCTTGCCCCCGATCATCCCCCAATAATGCCACATTTCATCCCGTATTCGTTAATATACAGTGATGACCAAAATTGCAACTTTGTATTGTCTGGCATTAAAAGCCGGGCTCCGTGTCGAACCGGTGCGTCCCGCCGGGGCGTATAGCCGAAGGCTTGGCCCAGCCTGAAAATGCCCGCCGAGGCCCTCCCGTCCTTTTCCTGTTTTTGCGGCCCCCCGGCCGGAAGACCCGGATGGACGCCTCGGCGATTCAGCATAGACTTTTATTTCACCGGGGAATTCGGAGGAGAGGCGGCGTCGATCGCCCGGCGGATCTCCGCTGCGAAAGAAGCGGCCGCCGGGATGAGGTCGCCGCTTCCACCTTTGGCGCCGATCAGACGGACCAAGGCGCTTCCGACAACGACGCCGTCGGCCAGCGGGGCGATGGTTGCCGCCTGTGCGGGCGTGGAGATCCCGAAGCCAACAGTGACGGGAAGCGCCGTCATCCCTTGGAGCCGCTTTACATCCCGCCGGACATCGTCGGGCCGGGGGACGGCCGTTCCCGTGACGCCGGTGATGGAGATGTAATAGACGAATCCCGTTGCCCGCCGGAGGATCCTCCGGGCCCGCTGGGGATCCGTCGTCGGGGCGATGAGGGTGATGAACGCCAGCCCCGCCGGATCCGTGAAGCGGCGCAGCTCGTCGGCCTCCTCGGGGGGGAGATCGACAATGAGGATGCCGTCCACGCCGGAGGCCGCCGCGTCCGCCGCGAACCGTTCCGGTCCGTAGCTGAGGATCGGGTTGTAGTAGCCGAACAGGACGATCGGTATCCCGCTCGTCCTGCGAAGCTCGGCGATCACCGCGAGGATCTTCTTCAGGGTGGCCCCCCGCTTGAGGGCGCGCTGAGAGGCGGCCTGGATGACGGGGCCGTCCGCGGTCGGATCGGAGAACGGGACGCCGATTTCGATGATGTCCACACCGGCAGCCTCCAGGGCGGGGATCAGCTTCTTTGTCGCCTCAAGGTCCGGGTCGCCCGCCGTCAGGTAGGCGACGAACGCCGTCCTTCCCTCTTTTTTCAATGCCGTGAATCTCTCTTCGATCCGTCCCATTATTCCTTTCCCTCCCTGCTCTCGGCGATGGTCTCCGCATCCTTGTCCCCCCTGCCGGAGAGGTTGATGATTACAATCTTGTCCTTTCCCATGGTCGGCGCCGTTTTGATCGCATAGGCGACGGCATGGGCGCTCTCCAGCGCAGGGATGATCCCCTCCTGCCGGGAGAGGGCGACGAAGGCCTCCACCGCCTCCTCATCCGTGACGCTGACGTAGCGGGCGCGACCGGTGTCGTGGAGCCAGGCGTGTTCCGGACCCACGCCGGGATAGTCGAGGCCGGCGGCGATCGCGTAGGCGTCCCGGACCTGGCCGTGCCCGTCTTGGAGGAGATACGTTTTGTTTCCATGCAGGACGCCGATCCGCCCCGCCGTGATGCTCGCCGCATGGAGCCCCGTGGTGAGTCCTTTCCCCGCCGCCTCGACGCCGGTCATCGCCACGCCGGCGGCGTCAAGGAAGGGGTAAAAAAGCCCCAGAGCGTTGCTTCCGCCGCCGATGCAGGCGATGAGGAGATCGGGAAGCCGCCCTTCCTTCTTCAGAATCTGCCGCTTTGCCTCCCGGCCGATGACGCTCTGGAAATTGCGGACCATGACCGGGTAGGGGTGGGGGCCGGCCGTGGTGCCGATGACGTAGAAGGTATCCCGGACCGATGTGACCCAGGCGCGCATTGCCTCGTTCATCGCGTCCTTGAGGGTCGCCGTTCCGGCGGCAACGGGGACGACCTCGGCGCCGAGGATCTTCATCCGAAAGACGTTGTGGGCCTGCCGGCGGATGTCCTCCTCGCCCATGAAGATCCGGCACCCCATGCCGAAGAGCGCCGCCGCCGTCGCGGTGGCCACGCCGTGCTGTCCCGCCCCGGTCTCGGCGATCACCTTTTTCTTCCCCATCCGCCGGGCGAGCAGGATCTGCCCCAGGGTGTTGTTGATCTTGTGCGACCCCGTGTGGTTCATGTCCTCCCGCTTCAGGTAGATTTTCGCGCCGCCGAGGGCCTCGGTGAGCCTCCGCGCCTCATAAAGGGGCGTCTCCCGCCCCGCGTACTCGTGGAGATAAAAGGCGAACTCCTTCTTGAAGGCTGCATCCTTGCGGGCGGCGCGATAGGCCGCCTCTAACTCCAGCAGGGCGGGCATCAGCGTCTCCGCCGCATAGCGCCCCCCGAAGATCCCGAAATGGCCGTGTCTGTCAGGCTGTGTCCGTTTCATCATCTCTTCATATCCTTTCGAAAACTTCCGCTCCGCAAAACGTCGCGGGGAATAACAGAGTCAATGCCGGCATTGTAATAATCGGGAGCTGTCCCCAATTAAATTCAGCGGGGATGACGATAGAGATCGTCATGGTCGAGAAGGCGCAGGAGGCGGAGCGGCGCCGACCAGTCCGGGTTTCCCGCCGGAAGCGTTTTCTCCGGATCGAAGGAGAGGCGGCATCGCTGGTCCACGCGAGCGGCCCACGCCATCGGGTCATTGACGATGCGCTCCAGGCGCAGGCCGTGATGGAGGGGATTTTTTTCAAGGAGACCCAGGGACTTCGCGATCTTCTTCATGATCTCCGGTTGACGACGAAAGCGTTCCGCATCCTCGATGAACTTTTCACTCGGAATCAGTTTCGGCATGGGCCATCTCATCGGTCAACCAGGCCGGCATCGCCGCGGCGCCGCTTTCCCTGGCTTCCTTCAGTTTCGCGAGTCCCTGCTCATTCAGATGAACGGCCGGATAAACCGCCACGGGCTGCAGGATGAAGCCTCCCCCGTCAGCGACCGACAGATCCAGACACGCACCCGCAACAAGCCCCAACTGCCTCCGCAGGGAGGCGGGAAGATTGATGCTTCCCCTTTTGTCCACCGTGATCAACATGTTTTCACATCCGTTTTCTAATCCCGCAGGGTTGATTCCCCACCGGTGGTTTCCGCATACCCTATTTATGTCATTGTTAGAAAGGGGGAGGGAAAATAGGGGCGCTATCCCTCCCCGCAAAACGCTAAATTTAAAGACCCCCTATTCTGATTATAAAAGAATATAGGGGATTTCGACGAAGGAATGTTTCTGCGAATTAAAGTCTTTGGTGTTGCGTGTACACAACTTGACGTCGTGGATTATGGCTATTGCCGCCTGGAAGGCATCGGGCAACTTCCATCCGTATTGCCGCCTCAGTACGGCGGCCTTCTCGGCTACAGCGGCATTGATTTCCAACATCTCGAAGCTTTGAAGAAGCGGGCGGGCTTTCCGTCCCCCCTCTTCGTCCAGCACCGTCAGAATCTCGGCATAGCTGATCACGGAAATGGCCGTTTTCTCCGGATCCAAAGCAAGGATAAATTCCGTCGCCTGCGGCACGCTGTTGAGGTGATCGATGAGGATGACGGAATCGAGAAGCCTCTCCAACATTACTGTTTTTCCCACTCCGAGCGAATCTCTTCCTGGTAACGCAGGGCATCGCCCCGCATCCAGATTCCCCTGGTATCCTGTACAAGTTTCCGGTATGTTTCATGACCTTCCGTCGCTTTCAGGCAAGCGATGCCTCTACGAACGGTCTCCGCCAAGGAAACACCGTGCAATCCGCTGTATGCAGCCAGCCAACGTTTTTCCTGCTCCGAAATCGTGATGATGGTTCTTGCACTCTTCATCTCGTTGCCTCGCGATAAATTCTTTTCAGCAGTGAACCGCGAAATGACCCTATCATACAATGTGATACATGTCAATGTATATCACCTAAGATAAATCGGGAGCTGTCCCCTTTTTTTCACGGATCATGCCGACGATCCGCCGCATCCGCTCGTGATCCTTGATTCCGGGCGTCCTCTCGCAGCCGCTGTTGATATCGACGGCCCCGGGGGCGACGGCCGCCAGCGCCTCGCCGATGTTCTCGATGCCAAGACCGCCGGCAAGGATCAGGGGGTGACTCTTCCCGAGCCTTGCGGCGAGCCCCCAGTCGGCCCGCTTCCCCGTTCCGCCGTAACGGCCCGCCTCCCGGAAGTCCGCCAGGAAGGCCCGGACGTCGTAGGCATCAAGCGCCCGGAGCTCTTCGGGCGTTCGGAGAAAGACGGCCTTGATGACCCGCTCCGGCGGGAACCGGCGGCAGTATTCCGGCGATTCATCGCCGTGGAGCTGGATCAGGTCGAGGCCGCAATCCTCGACCGTCCGCGCCACCTCTTCCGCATCCAGGTTGACGAAGACGCCGACCGTGGCGATTCCCGCCGGCAGCGCGGCGATGATCTCCTTCGCCCTTTCCGCGGCGATAAACCGGGGACTCGGCGGGTGGAAGATGAAACCGATCGCGTCCGCCCCGCAGGCGGCGGCGCAGAGGGCGTCATCGATATTCGTGATCCCGCAGATCTTGATCTGTGTCATTTCCCCAGGAGCTCCTTAAGTTTTAGTCCGATCTCCGGGGCCGCGATCAGCGTCTCGCCGATCAGAAAGGCGCGGATTCCCGCCTTCAAAAGCGTCTCGATCTCCTGCCTTGTCCGGATCCCGCTTTCGCTGACCGCGATCCGATCCGCCGGAATGAGGGGCGCCAACGCCCGGGTGGTCTGCAGGTCCGTCCGGAAGGTCTTCAGGTCCCGGTTGTTGATCCCGATGATCTTCGCGCCGGCGGCCAGGGTCTTCTCCAGTTCCTCCCGGTCGTGGACCTCAACCAGCGCGGCCAGCCCCAGCGAGGCGGCCAGTTTGCGGCATTCCCGAAGTTGCCCCTCCGTAAGGATGGCCGCAATGAGCAGCAGCGCGTCGGCGCCGATCGCCCGCGTCTCATGGATCTGGTAAGGATCGATGATGAACTCCTTTCGGAGGAGCGGCAGCGTGACGGCTTCCTTTACGGCGGTGAGATCCGCGTCGCTCCCGCCGAAAAAGGTCTCGTCGGTCAGGATGGAGACGGCCGCCGCCCCGTGGCTTTCGTATTCCAGGGCGATCCGAACGGGGTCGAAGTCCGCCCGGAACAGACCCCGGGAAGGAGAGCGCCGCTTCACCTCGGCGATGATTGCGCAGCCGACGTCGGCGTCGAGCGCCGCCTTAAAGTCGCGGGTCGGGGGCATCCCGGCGATCATCTTCTCCAGCGCACGCAAGGGGATCATCTCCTTCCTCTGGGCCACCTCGCGGCGCTTTGTCTCGACAATTTCGTTCAGGATCATGCCATCATCCTCAACTGTGGCTGTGTTCGATGAGCGCCTGGAGCTTCTTCCGGGCGCCGCCGCTGTCGATACAGGCCTCCGCGACCGCGATTCCTTCCCGGATCCCTGCCGCCTTCCCCCCCGCGACGATCGCGAGTGCGGCGTTCAGAACGACGATTCCCCGGCGCGCCCCGGTTTCGCCGCTCAGGATCTCTATCGTGGTCCGGGCGTTCGTTTCTGCATCCCCGCCCCGAAGCTCGGCGGCGGCGAAGCTCTCCCCGAGAAGCTCCATGGGGTCGATATTGTAGGTGGTTACCAGCCCCTCCTTCAGCTCCGAGACCCGCGTCTCCCCCGTGACCGTGGCCTCGTCGAGGCCGTCGGCGCCGTGGACGACGAAGGCCCGTTTCGTCCCGAGGTTCTTCAGGACCCCGGCGAACATCTCCGTGAGCCTGGGGTCATAAACGCCGATCAACTGGGCGGTCGCCCCGGCGGGGTTCGTGAGCGGCCCCAGCATGTTGAAGATCGTCCGGATCCCGATCTCCCGGCGGGGGCCGATCGCATGTTTCATCGCCCCGTGGAGCCGGGGGGCGAAGAGAAAGCCGATCCCGATCTGCTGAAGGCACTCTTCCACGATCTCCGGCGCCGCGTCGATCTTGACTCCCAGGGCCTCCAGGACGTCGGCGCTTCCACAGCCGCTGGAGACCGCCCGGTTGCCGTGCTTGGCCACGGTGAGGCCCGCCGCCGCGACGACGAAGGCCGCGGTGGTCGAGATGTTGAAGGTGTTCCGGCCGTCCCCGCCCGTCCCGCAGGTGTCCACGACGACGGACGACCGGGCGTCGATCCGGGTCGCCTTCTGCCGCATGATCCGGGCCGCCCCGGTCACCTCCTCCACCGTCTCCCCCTTGATCCGGAGCGCGGTGATGAAGGCGGCAATCTGGGCGGGCGTCGCAGCGCCTTCCATGACCTCATCCATCACGGCCATCATCTCCGTCTCCCGCAGGTCTTCCCCGAGAACAACCTTGGCAATTCCTTCCTTGATCATGCGTCACACCTCTCCTTTCTGTCGATAAGCTGCAAAAAATTCCGGATGATCCTCTTGCCGCTCGGCGTGAGGATCGATTCTGGGTGGAACTGGATCCCCTCCACCGGCAGCGTCCGATGCCGGAGTCCCATGATCTCCCCCTCTTGGGTTTCCGCGCTCACTTCCAGGCAGTCGGGGAGGCTCTCCCGCTCCACGAGGAGCGAGTGGTAGCGTCCCGCCGGAAAGGGGCTGGGGAGGCCCTTGAAGATCGTCCGGCCGTCGTTGATGATCGGGGATATCTTGCCGTGCATGATTCGGTCCGCCCGGATCACCCGTCCGCCGAAGGCCTTGCCGATCGCCTGATGGCCGAGACAGACCCCCATGATCGGAATGCTTCTGTGGAATCGCCGGACCACATCGACGGTGATCCCCGCCTGCTCCGGCGAACAGGGGCCGGGGGAGAGGAAGATCGCCTCCGGGTTCATCGCCTCGATCTCGTCGAGGGTGATCGCATCGTTCCTGTGCACGGCGACCTCCCGGCCGAGCTGGCCCAGGTACTGGACCAGATTGTAGGTAAAGGAATCGTAATTGTCGATCATCAGGATCATCGTTCTTCTCCTTTTTTAATTAGGGGCTCTGTCCCTAATTAAAACCATTTTCCGCCAGGCGCACCGCCTGGACCATCCCCTCCGCCTTGCCTAGCGTTTCCTGGTACTCCGCTTCCGGATCGGAATCGGCGACGATGCCGGCGCCGGCCTGGAGAAAGACCTTTCCATCCCGGATCAGCATCGTCCGGATCGTGATGCAGAAATCCATGTTGCCGCCATAGCTGAAGTAGCCCACGGCGCCGCCGTAGGGCCCCCGGCGGGAGGGTTCCATCTCCGCGATGATCTCCATCGCCCGGACCTTCGGCGCGCCGGTCAGCGTCCCCGCGGGGAATGTCGCTCGGAGGACGTCGAAGGCATCCTTCCCCTCTGCGAGCTGCGCCTGGATGTCCGAGACGAGGTGCATCACGTGGGAGTAGCGCTCCACCGCCATCAACTGATTGACCTGGACGCTCCCGATCCGGGCGATCCGCCCGAGGTCGTTCCGCCCCAGATCGACCAGCATTACGTGCTCCGCCCGCTCCTTGGGGTCCTGGAGGAGTTCGTCGGCAAATCGTCGATCCTCCTGTTCGTTCAAACCCCTGCGCCGGGTTCCCGCGATGGGTTTGAGTTCCGCAACCCCTTCTTCGAGACGGACCATCACCTCCGGCGAGGCGCCGATGAGGTGGAGATCCTGCAACTTGAGAAAAAACATATAGGGCGATGGGTTGATGTGGCGGAGCGCCCGGTAGAGATCGACCGGGTCCGCGGCGGACTCCCGCTGAAACCGCTGAGAGAGGACGACCTGGATGATGTCCCCCGCGGCGATGTACTCCTTGGCCTTTACGACCACGGCCTTGAATGTCTCCGGAATCATGTCGGACCGGAAGGGAAGGGGGGCCTTCGGACCCTGGTCCGTCCGCACCGGGGAAGCCGGTCTTCCGGCCATCGTGGCCTGGAGGAGGGCCGTCATGTCGTCGATCCGACGGACGGCCCCGTCGTAGATCTCCCGCAGCGTTCCGCCCTCGCCGGTCATCGCGCAGGCAACGATCTTGAGCGTGTGGCGGACGTTGTCGAAAATGAGAAGCGTGTCGGTGACCAGAAAGACCGTCTCGTCCTCCACCGGGGCATCCCCCTTGCCGGCGGGGAGCCGCTCAAAATAGCGGACCATGTCGTAGCCGAGAAACCCGACGGCGCCGCCGAAGAACCGGGGCAACCCCTCCAGCGGGACGGGGCGGTAACGGTCGAGGAGTTCCTTCAGGAATCGCAACGGGTCGCCCCCATGGGAGATGCGGCGCACCGCACCGGTTTCCTCGATGAGAACCTCCTCCCCGCGGACGCGGAAGATCAGCCGCGGGTCCGCCCCGAGGAAGCTGTACCGCGCCCATTTCTCCCCCCCCTCGACGCTTTCCAGCAGAAAGACGTGGGGGCGGTCGGCCAGTTTCATCAGGGCTGTGACGGGGGTTTCCGTATCGGCCAGGATCTCCCGGCAGACGGGAATCAGGTTTCCCTCTTTTGCCAGTTTGGTGAAGGTCTCAAAGTCCGGTGCATACATGGTCTGTTCCTCTTGTATCGTACGCGTCATAAAAAAAGGCCGTGAATCGTCACGGCCTTTTTGCCTGCAAAATAAAAAAGCCGCGGGGTCTTAGAAGAGCTCCCCACGGCTTTGATCTTCATGGTTTCATAGGATCAGCAGCGGACAAACTCCTCCCTCGGATTGTTCCACCACCACCAGTTTCTGACGATGATCTGCATCTTCATATCCATTTCACTCATCTCCAAATGATTGGAAAGCCCTCTAACAGTTTTTTTGATCTCTGTCAATAAGAAATTCTGTTACCGGGTCTTACGGCGGACCGTCATGTAAGCTGAATGCGCATTTTCCGATGAAACGCCCATGACGGCCTGCCGTCACAAAGGACAATGAAAATCTCCCCCAACCCCTCTTTGCCAAAGAGGGGAATCATAAAGTTCCCCTCTAACAAAGGGGGATTGAGGGGGATTTGAGGTGCATTTTCGAGTGAAAGGATATCTTCCGTGTCAAGGAGACGCCTGTCACCGATTGTGAGAACCCGCGTTTTTTTGTTGCATTTTCCTGACCGTGGGGAATAGTATCCACCGTTACCTCCCCCCGGGGGAACGGCGGGAGCGGTTTCCGGCGTCATCATGATGCGCTTGCGGTGTCTGGGCTGGTCGGTCTTCCGGATCCGCTGTCAGCGCTTGCTCCTTACGCCGGTTTGCGCCGCCGGCGTCTTCCTGACGTAAAATTCTGTCTTTTTTGGAAAGTGAGACTGTGGTGCCCCGATGAAAGCCTCTTTTTTCAAATCGATAAGGGCGTGGCTTCTTTTTCTTGCGCTGTTGTCGATGCTTCCTCCCATGGGAATTTATATATACTCGGCATGGAATTCCCTGGATCACGATCTGGAGGAGTCGCAAAACGATCTCAGAAGGGTATTGCAGGGGTTCGCGTTCGAACACGAGAGCGGGGTGACGGCCACCCGCCAATTCCTGATCACCCTGTCCAGGTTGCCGGATGTCCAGAATTTAAACACCCTTGCGACCGATAAAATCCTCCGAGATTTGCTGAAACGCAATCCCCTTTATGCGAATATCTTCATCCTCGACGCCGAAGGGATGTTCATATCGTCGGCCGAGCCATTTACCCCCGTCAGTCTGAAAAAGCGGAAGTATTTCCAGGATGTTCTGAAGGCCATGGATTTTTCCGCCGGAGAATATGCGGTGGGTGTGGCCCTGAAGCGCCCCGTATTTCACTTCGCCTATCCGATATCGGACGGACGGGGGAGATTCAAAGGCGTCGTTGCGGTGGCCGTTGACCTCAGCCGCTCCGGCCAGCGGCTTTCAATGGCCAAATTGCCGGAAGGCTCCAGCTTCTCCCTGACCGACCACAGAGGCGTCGCTCTGTACCGTTACCCTGACGGGGAGCAATATATCGGGAAGGCCGACGATCCTGAGAGGATGAAAAATATGTCGGCCCAGTCGGAGGAGGGGATTTTCGCCGCTCTCGGTCTGGACCGGACAAGGCGTTATTATGCGTATAAGAGGTTTCGTCTGACAGAAACCAGCCCCGTATATCTGTACATGCGCGTCGGCATTCCGGAAGAAAAAGTTCTTGCAAATGCGAAAAGAACCTTGACGATCAGCGCGGTTCTTTTTGGACTTGCCCTCTTCATCTCCCTTTTTTCCTCGTGGTTGATCGCAAAGTCGGTGATCGTCAAAAAGCTGAGACGGCTGGTTGAAACCGCCAACCGATTGGGGCAGGGAGACTTGGCGATGCGGACCGGTCTGCTCCACGGAAAAGATGATTTGGGGGAACTGGCGCAATCTTTCGACGCGATGGCGGGCAGGCTGGAAGCCAAGGAGCGGGAGGAACGCCGGAGCCGGGAGGCCGCGGAGCGTCTGGCGGAGGAGATGTCCGTCATCGCCGAGATCGGGCGTCTGATCGGCTCCACACTGGTGATCGAAGAGGTGTACGACCGGTTCGCCGCCGAGGCCCGAAAATTGATCCCCTTTGACCGGCTGAACGTGAACCTCACGGATTATCAAGAGAACGCCGTGACGATCGCCTATGTTTCCGGAACGGAGATTCCCCACCGGCGAGCGGGAGACTCATTTTCTCTGGCCGGGTCGGTCAATGAGACCTTTCAGCACAGACGGACCGGCCTGATCATTGATCCGGAGGAGGCCCGCGCGGTTTCAGAACGAAACGTTCACCTGTTTTCCAGTGTGCGGGCGGGGATGCGTTCTCTCATGAGCGTTCCGCTGATCTCCAAGGACGAGGTGATCGGGGTTCTGCACTTCCGGTCGAAGGAGGCGAATTCCTATACCGAGGCCGATCTCCGGCTGGCGGAGCGAATCGGGTCGCAGATCGCCGGGGCGATCGCCAATGCCCGGCTTTTCGCCGATCTCAGAAAGACGGAAAAATCGCTTCGGGAAAGCGAGAGGGAAATCCGGCTTCTGATCGACAACGCGCCCGATGCGGTCTTCATTCAGGTCGGCGGTTGTTTTACCTATCTGAACCAGAAGGCCGTCCAGTTTTTCGGGGCGAAATCCGCCGAGGATCTTCTGGGACGTCCGATTATCGACCGGTACCACCCCGATGACCGGGAAACCCTTCGGGAACGGCTCCGGTTGCTCAACGAGGAGAGAAAACCGGTCCCGACGATGGAGCAGAAGTACCTGAAACTCGATGGTTCGGTGATCGATGTCGAGGTTTCCGCCGTCCCCATCACCTTTGAAAACAGCGACGCCTCTCTCTCATTCGTCCGCGACATCACCGACCGCAAGCGGATGGAGGAGGAGATCCGGGAGATGTCTTTCCGGGACCAACTGACGGAACTTTACAACCGGCGGGGATTCATCACCCTGGCCGAACAGCAGCTCAGGGCGGCAAACAGGGCCCAAAGGTCGATGCTGCTGACCTTCATCGATTGCGACGGCCTGAAATGGATCAACGATACCTTCGGTCACGAGGAGGGGGACAGGGCATTGATCGATACGGCGCATGTCCTTCGGCAGACGTTCCGGGAGGCGGACATCGTCGCCCGCCTGGGCGGGGATGAATTTGCGGTGCTTTCGATAGACGCCGCGGAGGATAGGCATCCTGAGGAGTTGTTGAAACGCCTTGCACAGAACATTCATGCGTTCAATGCAACCGACGCCCGCCGCTACCGTCTCTCGATGAGTTGGGGGACCGTCGTCTATGACCCTCACGCTCCGCTCTCCCTGGACGAACTGATGTCGGCGGCGGATGAATTGATGTATGCTCAAAAGAAAGAGAAATCGGCCCGGAAAATGTGAACGCCAGACTTTGAACAACGTGTCAAACGGAATCTTCAAAATCA
>Ga0066636_10000287_pt1 | contig 26931 bp, 24 predicted proteins | sample CryGeyCG2014_080_2_FD_62736 | JGI IMG/M metagenome (GOLD analysis project Ga0066636, IMG submission 62736) | Groundwater microbial communities from aquifer - Crystal Geyser CG07_land_8/20/14_0.80 | ecosystem: Environmental > Aquatic > Deep subsurface > Groundwater | place: USA: Utah: Grand...
CTAACCCAGTGAACGATGCATTGTCGGTTACACCAGGCATAATTGGCAGCACATGCCATGGCAGCTAAATAGTCTCTACCTTCCTTCGATTCTATGGGGACACAAGCAAGCTGACGATCAGGAAGTTTTATGCCATACTTTGATACCGCCTCTTCCATCACCCTTAGATGGTCAGTGCATACCTGATGGCCGAAGCCTCGAGAGCCGGTGTGAATGAGAACCAATACTTGGCCTATTTCGTTAATACCCATGACGCTAGCTATCTTGGGTTCAAAGATCTCCCTCACTACCTGAACCTCGAGGAAATGATTTCCGGAGCCTAATGTACCCGCTTGAGGCATGCCCCGCTTTAGCGCCTTATCGCTTACCTTACTTGGATCAGCTCCCCTCAGGCATCCACCCTCTTCAGTGGCATCTAAGTCTTCCTCAGAGCCAAAGCCATGCTTTACTGCCCAGCGAGCCCCTTCAACCATCAATTCACCCATCTCTTTTCGGCTTACTGTTATCTTTCCTTCGGAGCCTAAACCAGAGGGCACATTAGCAAATAATTCCTTAATGAGCTGGTCGATCTTAAGCCTTACTTCAGCTTCGCTGAGATTGGTACGTAACAACCTTACCCCGCAGTTTATGTCATAACCTACTCCGCCTGGGGAAATTACGCCGTCCTTAACACTCATGGCAGCCACTCCACCTATAGGGAAGCCATAGCCCCAGTGGATATCTGGCATAGCAAAGGAGAATTTAACTATGCCAGGAAGAAAGGCAACATTGGCGACTTGCTCTGGTGTTTGTTCCTCACGTATGGATTCCAGCATCTCTTTACTAGCATAGATTAAACCGGGAACTCTCATGCCATCTTTGTAGCTCTGAGGAATTTCCCAATGATAGTCGTCTATCTTAACAAGTTGTCCTTGCCATTGTGGCATGCCTTAACTCCTTAAACATCAAAGATTATTTGCACTTCATAACCGCGGTTATTCCTGTTTATCTTTAACATATGGTATGTAGCTGCTTTTACTTCTGTCTTTATCTTATGTTTTAGAGGGTCAAAATCTTCCCCATAGCAGGTAGCTTTAAGCTGGTTATTAGTCAAACTCTCGATGTCGAACCTCTTAAACAAAACATGCTCAGCATCAAAGAGGTAAATAAGCTCATTAAGCCATTCTACTAGCAAGCTATCTTTATCTTCACTAATTATCTCTACGTGGCGTCGCAATTTCTCATTAATGCTCCCGGGCTCAGTGATCAAGCTAAACAAGGCTAAAGCAGCATTGGAAAAGAGCTGCTTAATATCAGCTCCATAAGCAATAATGCCTACGTCAGCAGTATGATCAGTGATTTCAAAAGCCTTCTCAATCATCTTAGCCCATATTATGTGGCAAGGCTAACTCTATTATATCACGTACTATAATTCTCGCCATCTTGAAGATCGTTTATTTTATCATCCTGAGGTGAAGCTCTGAGCCCTTCGCTTTCCTGTCATTCTGAGGGAGAGAAGCGACCGAAGAATCACACCAAGGGTAAACTCCGTAGGGAGGGAAAAACGCAGAATGGCAGGTGTTACAAAATGACTGTCTATGTGAAGATTTGACCTTTCCTATATATGTCTGCTACAATCGGTCAAAAGGGGCGGTTAGCTCAGCGGTTAGAGTGCTGCGTTGACATCGCAGAGGTCACTGGTTCAAATCCAGTATCGCCCATATTTGGCAAACATGATAATATAAATACATGAGAGTCAATTAGGGGGTTAGTTATTTTGTAGTGGGGAGCATTTCTTCTCAATTGATTAGTGGATGCTGATAAAAAGGGCTAAAACATCGGAAGGTAAAAGCTAACAGCTTGTGTCACGTCTTAAATTTCCAATGGGATTCAATTTTATAAAATCTCTCATTTTAGGCGTGAGCCTTTTTATTTAGTTACAGGGTAAGAGCTTAATAATAATGAACAGAGAAGAGAGATTGGAAAGGATGCGTCACTCTGCTGCTCACATCATGGCTGAGGCAGTGCAATCCCTTTTCCCTGAGGCCAAATTTGGCATTGGTCCAGCTATTGAGAATGGTTTTTATTATGATTTTGAGCTACCACGTCCGTTAACACAAGAAGACCTGCCCATAATTGAAAGCAAAATGAAGGAGATTATTGATGCTGATTTGCCTTTCATCAGAGAGGAAGTAAGCAAGGAGAAAGCACGTCTCCTTTTTGCCACCCAACCTTATAAACTGGAGCTTATTAATGAACTCCCCGATGCTATAGTAGCTATCTATAAGCAAGGTTCTTTTACCGATTTATGCCGTGGCCCCCATATAGCTTCTACAGGGGAAGTGAAAGCGTTTAAGCTTACTCATATCGCCGGAGCATATTGGCGTGGCGATGAGAGACAACCCATGTTGCAGAGAATTTATGGTGTAGCTTTTGATAGCCAAGCAGAGCTTGAGGATTATTTATTGCGCCAGGCTGAAGCTGCTAAACGAGACCATAGGAAGCTAGGCAAAGAACTCGATCTTTTCAGTATTCACGAGGAAATTGGCCCTGGTTTAATTTGTTGGCACCCTAAAGGTGCTTTAATTCGGCAGATTATTGAGGATTTTTGGAAGGCGGAACATATTAAGCAAGGCTATGATATGGTCTATACTCCTCATATTGCCAAGTTAGATTTGTGGAAAACCAGCGGGCACTGGGAATTTTATCGGGATTACTTATATCCACCAATGGAAGTAGAAGGGCAACAATACATAATAAAGCCGATGAATTGCTTGGGGCATATCATGATTTATAAAAGTCAACTGCGTAGCTATCGCGATTTACCTCTGAGGTATGCCGAATTAGGCACGGTATATAGGTATGAGCGCACCGGGGTGCTACATGGCTTAGCTAGAGTAAGGGGATTCACTCAAGATGATGCTCACATTTTCTGCCGCCCTGACCAAACTGAAGCAGAAGTAATGGGAGTTGTAGAACTAGCAAAGTTTATGATATCCACTTTCGGTTTTGGTGATTATGAATTGCTATTATCCACACGCCCGGAGAAATATGCTGGGACTATTGAAATGTGGGAGGGAGCTACAGAATCTTTAAAACGGGTCTTAGAAAAACTTAAATTGCCCTACAAACTGGATCCTGGCGAAGGAGTTTTTTACGGACCTAAGATTGATATTAAACTTAGAGATGCTTTAGGACATGCTTGGCAAGGACCTACCATTCAGGTCGATTTCAATTTGCCACAACGATTTAATGTTTGTTACATTGGTGCTGATGGCTTAGAACACAATGTAACAATGATACATCGCACTGTTTTAGGAAGCATGGAGCGCTTTTTAGCTTGTCTTATTGAGCATTATGGTGGTGCTTTTCCTGTGTGGCTATCACCAGTTCAAGCTGTAATAATTCCTATAGCGGATCGTCATATTGATTATACGCACCAAGTGGGAAATGAGCTTGAAGAAGAGGGCATTCGCACTCAGGTTGACGACCGCTCAGAGAGAATGAACTTGAAAATAAGGGAAGCCCAACTAAATAAGATACCATACATGATTATAGTTGGTGATAATGAGGTAGCTTCGTCCAATGTGTCGCTTCGCTTGAGGAGTGGTGAGGACATAGGCTCGCAAACTATTTCACAGGTCAAGGCAAAGATAAGAAGAGATATAGAGGCTAAGTGCTAAATTACTTTAGAAGGTGGAAAAGATATAGTTAAACAGTTACGGATTAATAGGCAAATTAGGGTCAAAGAAGTTCGACTTATAGGAGAGGAAGGAGAACAACTGGGCATACTACCTCTGCCGCAAGCATTGCAGGTTGCTCGAGAACATGGTCTTGATTTAGTTGAAGTATCACCAACGGTCATTCCACCGGTATGTCGGCTTCTTGATTATGGAAAGTATAAATATGAACAGTCGAAAAAAGAACGGAAAGAAAAAAGGAGTCAAAAAATTGGCTTGCTTAGAGAAGTTCGTTTTAGACCAAAAATTGAGGAACATGATGTACAAGCGAAGATTAGAACAATAAGAAAATTGCTGGAGGAAGGTAGTAAAGTAAGGGTATCGGTGAGATTTAGAGGACGTGAGGTTATTTATCCAGAATTAGGTTGGAAGGTGCTACGGAGGGTGGCCGAAGCCTTAAAAGAAGAAGCAGTAGCAAGCGACCATCTTGTTAAGGATGAAAGGCATATAGCTTTAATCCTTTTGCCTTCTCCGGCGAAAAAATCTACGGTGGTGAAATTAGATGCCAAAACTTAAGACTCATAAAGGAGTGAAGGGGCGCTTTCACATAACAGGTAGCGGCAAGCTCATGCGGACTAAGTGTGGCAAAAGCCACTTAAGACGGAAAAAAGCTCCTCGAACCAAGCGTCTTTATGACGAGCTTGTGTCAGTCTCTTCGGCAGATAAAAAGCGAGTAGGAAGACTTTTGCCTTATAAATAGTATAAAGGGGGCATAGAAAATGGATGCAAATATTGTGATTCCTGTTGTGGCAATAGTCTTTGGCTGTGGGATACCTTTATCGGCAATTTGGACTGAACCTAAGGGATAAGGCTTTAATAGAGAAGGGACTATATCAGCCGAAGCAACCCTCGGCCTATCCTGGTTGGGGATTATTGCTTGCAGGCTCCATAGTAACCGGTATAGGCATGGCTCTTAGGAAAGATAAAAAATAAAAATGCAAAATGCAAAATTTTTAATTTTAGATTTTAGTTTAGCTGTCATTTTGAACTTTGATTTTTAACTTTTAATTTTAGTATAGTAGCTTATTCTATTACTAAGGAGAAAAAGGCGACTTCCGAAAATAAAGCTAAGGGAGGATGATTTTGCCACGAGCTAAAAGCGGAAAGGTTACTCACAGACGCCATAAAAAGGTACTTGAATTAACGAAGGGACATTCTGGTGCCAGGCACGCCTTATATCGCTCAGCTCATGAGTCTATGCTCCATGGCTTAGATTATGCCTATTGCCACCGTCGGGAGCGAAAAGGCGATTTCAGGAGATTATGGATCGCTCGCATCAATGCCGCTGCACGAGCTCAAGGGCTCTCCTACAGTCAGTTTATGGCTAGCTTAAAGAAATCAAACAGGGAAATAAACCGCAAGATGCTAGCTGAGATGGCGGTTAAGGATCCTGAAGGCTTGGCTAAATTAATGGCTTCTGTTTCATCTGAAAACACAAATGCTCAAGCAACTTGAGGAACTTCGCCGAGAGGCTCTTAGTGAATTAAACCAAGTTAGCGAACTTGAGGAACTCGAGTCATGGCGAGTTCACCACTTGGGCAAGAAAAGCAAGTTAACTCAAATTTTGCGTTCTTTGGCTACCATACCTCTAGAGGAGCGAAAAAAAGTAGGCGCCCAAGCTAATGAAATCAAGAGAGCTTTAGAATCGGGCCTAGTTGAAAAGAAAAAGTTTCTCGAAGAAATCCATCTGGCTACTTCCTTAGAGCGTGAAGGGCTAGATGTTACTTTGCCTGGTCGGCCTGTCCCCATAGGACGCCTTCACCCTACCACCCAAGTACTTGAGGAAATTTGTGATGTTTTTAAGAACATGGGTTTTCAAGTTTTTGAGGGACCTGATGTTGAGTGGGATTATTATAACTTTGAGGCTCTAAATATCCCTCAATGGCACCCGGCGCGAGATATGTTCGCCACTTTGTGGGTAGATCCCGAGATGGATAAAGAATCCAGGCTTTTGCGCACCCATACTTCGCCGATGCAGATAAGGCTGATGGAAAAGAAGTGCCCACCGATAAGAGCTATAATGCCAGGACGGGTTTATAGATATGAAGCAACCGATGCTACCCATGAATCTATGTTATATCAGGTTGAAGGATTAGCTATAGACAAGGATATTACTTTGGCTGATTTGAAAGGCACTTTGTTTGAATTTAGTCGTTGCCTTTTTGGTGAGGAAAGGAAAGTACGCTTCCGATGTGATTACTTCCCCTTTGTCGAGCCTGGGGTGGAGGTGGCTATTGAGTGCTCAGCCTGTCATGGAACTGGCTGCCGACTATGTGGCTACAGCGGCTGGATTGAAATATTGGGCGCAGGGATGACCCACCCCGATGTCCTCAAGCGTGGTGATATTGATCCTGAAATTTATAGTGGCTTTGCCTTTGGTATAGGTGTAGAGCGGATTGCCATACTTCGCTACGGCATAGACGATATTCGCCTCTTTTACCGTAATGACCTTAGGTTTTTAAAACAATTCTAGATTTTAGTAGCTAACATGAAGGCTTCGCTTAAATGGCTTAAAGATTATAGTGACATCAAACTTGCTCCTAAAGAGCTAGCCAGAAGGCTAACTATAGCTGGCGTGGAAGTCAAAGACATACAGACTACAGGCAGCACCTGGAACAACGTAGTAGTAGGAGAAGTAACGGCTTTAAATCCTCACCCTAATGCGGATCGCCTAAGGCTAGCTACTGTTAATCTCGGCCCCCAGCAGGTTACTGTAGTTTGTGGTGCCCCAAACATTAGCCTCGGGCAGAAGGTGCCTTTCGCCTCGGTGGGAGCACAACTTATAAATGGTCATACTGGGAAACCTATTTTGCTAAAGCCGGCTAAAATTCGTGGCGTTCTTTCTGAGGGCATGGTTTGCTCTGAAAAGGAATTGGGGATCTCTGATAGTCACGAGGGCATCATGGTATTACCACCAGAAGCTCCTATAGGTATGCCTCTTAGAGACTATCTAGGCGATGTTATTTTTGATTTAGATATAACGCCCAATCGCCCAGATTGCTTATCCATAATTGGTATTGCTAGAGAAATTGCCGCTCTTACTGAGCAACCACTTCATTTACCCAAGATTCATTATGAAGAAAGAGAGACTCCAATAGATTCCTTTGCTTCTGTTGACATAATTGAACCGAGTTTATGTCCTAGGTACTGTGCCAGTTTAATTATAGGGATTAAGATAGCCCCTTCTCCTAATTGGCTACAGTATCGCCTGAGTAGCTATGGCATGCGTCCTATTAACAATGTGGTTGATGTTACCAATTACGTGATGCTGGAATATGGGCAGCCTCTCCATGCTTTTGACTATCATAAGCTTGAAGGCAAACAGATTATCGTCCGTCGGGCTAGAAATGGCGAAACTATAACCACCCTTGATGGAATAGAGCGTGTTCTTAGCCCCGATACTTTAGTCATTGCTGATAAAGAAAAGGCTGTTGCTATTGCTGGAATTATGGGAGGATTGGATACCGAGGTTGTAGATAAAACCACTTCTATTCTCCTAGAGTCAGCAAATTTCAACCAAGCAATCATTCGTCAGGGATGCCGTCGCCTTAATTTACAAAGTGAAGCTTCTATTCGCTTTGATAAAGGGCTAAATCCTGACTTACCACTGCTACCACTGAAGCGAGCTACCCAATTGCTACTAGAGCTGGCTGGTGGCAAGGCAGCTAAAAGCATAATAGATGTTTACCCCGGGAAATCACAGCCAAAGGGCATATTGCTCTCTGCTGAGGAGGTGAAGCGACTTTCAGGCTTAGAGTTACCATTAGCTAAAATTCTTAAGGTATTACAATCCTTAGGCTTCGAATGTCAGCATGCTGACTCAGCGTCACAAATCTTGGTAGTGGCTCCTTATTGGCGTAGCGACATTAGATGCTCTGCCGATCTTGTAGAAGAGGTGGTTCGCATTATCGGCTATGATAAGGTTCCTGTTACCAGGCTTAGCTCTCCCTTACCTAAACAAGAACCAACACCAGAGCTCGAGTTTAAGCAAAGATTACGAAATATTCTCACCGGCTGCGGTTTTCAAGAAATACTGACTTATTCTTTAACTAGCTTAGAGAGGTTGCAAAAAATTTCTCCAAAGCTCAAGCTGAAAGTTAGATCTTTGAAAGTAGCTAACCCTATGACCAAGGAGCAAGAATACTTGCGTACTACTTTGCGTCCTGGCTTGCTAACTACCTTGGCACACAATCAAAGGATTGAGGAAAAGAGCATAAGATTATTTGAAATCGGCAAGATATTCTTGCCACAAGGGAATAAGCTGCCACAAGAAAAGGAAATGCTTTGTGCTGCACTTAGCGGCCCAGAGGCAGAATTGTCCTGGCATGGTAATAAGGAGCAGCTCAATTTTTTTGATGCTAAGGGGGTAGTAGAGAACCTTTTGAACCAATTGGGACTAGAAGCAACCTTTGAGGCCAGTGATGATGAAAGCCTATTACCTGGAAGGGCAGCTAATATAATCATCGGCGGTGATAAAGTGGGTATTGTAGGTAACTTGCATCCCAAGGTAGCACAAGCCTTCGAGCTTTCTGATGCTGTTTATCTTATTGAAATGGATATAGAGAAGTTGCTGAGCAAAGCAATTAAAGTAAAGCAGTATCAGCCTATCCCACGGTTTCCCAGCATAACTAGAGACATCGCCTTAGTAATAGATAAGCAAGTAAGCTATCAGCAGGTGGAGGATGTAATCCGAAGCTTCCCGCTAGTAAAGAAAGTCACTCTCTTTGACTTTTATCGAGGTGAGCAGATACCTGAAGGCAAGAAATCCTTCGCTATAAGGATTGTTTATCAATCACCTGAGCATACTTTAACCGACGAAGAGGTTAATAGACCCCATCAGAGGATTGTAGATAGATTACATCAAGAACTAGGTGCTACTTTAAGAGATTGACTCTAATATATGAACTTCCACAGAAATTATTGTCCAGATGCTGGCTTTAACATTCCTCCAGAATAGCTTTTACCACCTCAGACTACTCAAGTAAATTCAAACAAAGGTCGTTAGTAAGATTTCATCAGTAGCTCGTTGGGCTCATAATCCGAAGGGGCATCAGTTCAAATCTAAACCTGGCTGCCAGGAATCTCTAGGAAAACATGTCAGTTTTGCCTGCCTCTTCTCTTTGCTAAGATAGAGGTATAGCTCATCATACTACTTATTGCTGGATACTAATCGATAGATCTGGGTCAATGCTTCAAGCTGGAGTCTAATTTATCATCCCATTCTATACGAAGCACTGGCGGCACGTCCTCACATAAAAAAGGATTTCCTTGCTGACTACATTACCACTTCCATCAGACACTGTTACGGAGAGAGTAACATCACACTTACGAGAAGGTGCAGTCCATGTAACTATGCAACCCGTGCCAGAGATATCACCCTTGCTGGCTAACCACTCGTAGCTTAGCTTGTATCCACCGGAAACAACACATTCAATTTCACAGCTTTTGCCTTTCAGGATTACATATCCCACTAATTGCTTAACGAAATATTTAGGTTCATCAGGAGTAACTACTAACCGCTCAATAACTGGGGGCTCTGGGAGTTCTACCCTGATAGTCAAGGATTTTATGTCGTCTCCACCTTGCCTATCACTAACTATAACTGTTATGTCATAACTATCTTCTTCCTCAGGAGTAGTCCAGGTAGCGGATGACCCTGTGCCTGAAATATCACCCTTACTGGCTGACCACATATAGTTCAGGCTATCGCCATCGTGGTCTTCAGCGCTGCATTCAATATAGCATTTATCTGCTGGGATAACCTCATAATCATTAGCTATCAAGCTAGTAATAATCGGTGGATGATTGACTAGCGCAGGGATAGTTATAGAATCAGCATCTGTCTCCGAGTTGCGGGGTCTCGTTCCCAATCTTTCCTGAATTTTAATTTGTGTCTCTCTGTCCACGTTGCTGAATTGAAGACTGAGCTCCCCTCGAAATTGCTCCACCTCCTGCTTTCCCTGCATTACTTCAATGGCATTTTCCAAAAGAGAGCTCGAATTCTCCATAGCAATTAGAATTCCCTCTCTTGCCCACTCTGGCACCTTTTCCAGCACACTGGCTAAAACTTGCTGCTGGCTGAGATGGTCTTCTTTAAGTTTAGCCATCAATTCCTTAGTATCTTTACCTTCTTGTCTTGCTTGTTCCGTCCACTTGAGGGTTCCCTGAAACTGTTCTTGGAACTCTCCGCATTGCTTTCCAGTAGATATGTATTCTTCTTTTTCGCACAGCTCCTTAATTGCTAGAGCATCCTCATTGGCAAACCTCAATGCCAATTCGGCTTTCTTCTGGCTCTCAAAAGCGAAAAAAAGGCGACCGGCTCTGCTCCAACTCTTAGTAAAGTAAAAAGGGGAGTTGAGCAGGATACCGGGGTCTGCAACCTCACCAATGGAAACAGACTCTTCCACAGAAGCGTGAACAGAATCTTGCTGGCGGGCATAACCGGGATACACCATAAATGTTATCCCAGCAATTACAAGACAGGTAACGAGAGTCCAAAATCTCTTATTAAAGCCTAATAGCATATATATAACCTCAGAAAAAAGGAGAGCAGATCCTCATGGTTTGCATACCTGATCTGGTCCTAATCTCTTGCCGCCTTCCAATCGATGCCTATCCAGTAAGGCTGTTTCATCGTCTTTCAATGCTTTTCTAACACCCTCAATTAGGTCTACAGAGTATTCTTGCAAATTTTCTTTCTCTATGGAATATAAAGACCAGAGTCCACGTCGCCTAAGCCTTAAGAACCCTGCGTCATAAAGAGTGCTCAAACTCCGGGAGGCACGGGCCTGGGAAATCTGCAGAGCCTGCCTTACCTCGGATACACAGCAATCTCGTTCCATAAGCACATTTAGAACCCTTAGTCTGGTTTCATCCGATAGGGCTTTGCAAGATTTGACTAACTCTCGCATATCCAAACGCCCCGCAGTTAGATGCATATTTTCGCATCTGTGGATATAATACGGGCACGAGAATACCCCTGTCAAGACTTACTGTCTAACATTCCTCCTTTTTCTATAACTAATGTTGGAGGCAGATTGGCAAAGACCAGTTACGCTCAGAGGACTATCCAAATATCGCCCTGAAGGTCCTTTACACGGTGACTAAGAAGAGGCGAGATGGCAACTGTACTAACTTACTGACCGTTGGGCTAATTTTTCCCTTAGCAGTCTATTAACTTCAGCAGCCAAGTTTTCCAGAGGTACAAGCTGAGTTTCCCTCCCCACACGCCATTTCACCTCTATGCTTTGGCTTTGAATAGTGCGTGGTGATAGAGTTAACCGCAAAGGTATCCCTAGAAGGTCAGCATCATTGAATTTAATTCCGGGGGATTCATCACGGTCATCGAAAAGAACTTTGATCCCTTCTTTTTCCAACTTGTGATAGACATCTTCAGCTAGAGGGGCAATTTCAGGGTTATCTAAATAGAGAGGGCAAAGATAAACTTGGTAGGGAGCAATGGAGAGGGGCCAAATAATACCTTTATCGTCATGGCTTTGCTCTACTATGGCTGCTAAAAGACGTCCTAATCCAATACCATAGCTTCCCATAACAATAGGCCAAGATGCCCCATTGGGATCTAGGAAGGATGCTTCCATTTTTTTGCTGATAAAGGTACCCAGTTTAAATATATGTCCTACTTCGATGCCACGAACAGAAGACAATCTGCTACCACACTTAAGACAGTTATCCCCGGAGTGAGCCAGGGCAATATCACCCATAAGGTCAACCTGAAAGTCTCTGGGATAATTTACATTCTTGAAGTGATATCCAGGTTTATTGGCTCCAGCGATGAAATTAGCGCCTAAAGTTATGGAATCATCAGCAACAATTTTGACATCTTTTATACCAATAGGCGAAGCAAAGCCGTCCACTATGCCTGCCTCACTTACCTCTCCTTCTGTAGCTAATCTAAGCTCGGAACACTTCAGCGTATTTCTTAGTTTTGTCTCGTTCACTTCCAGATCACCTCGAATGATGACAAAAACAAATTCGCCATCTGCGGAATAAAATACGGCCTTAAGCGTTTGATTTGTCGATACACCAACGAAGCCAGCTACTCCCTCAATGGTTTTCGTCCCTGGCGTGTCTATCTCCTCTAAGGGAAGTAGATTCTTCGCTTCGCTCAGAATGACAGTTTTAGCAAATTGAGCTTTCTCTGCATTAGCGGCATAACTACAATTGGAGCAATAAATAATCTCATCCTCACCATTCTCAGTGATAACCATGAACTCATGAGATTCCTTGCCACCTATGGCACCACTGTCAGCCTCTATCAACAAGGCTGGTAGTCCAAGGCGAGCATAGATATTCTTGTAAGCCTGGCTCATTTTCTCATAGCTTTCATCCAGGCCAGCCTCATCAACGTCAAAGCTATAGAGGTCTTTCATAATAAATTCGCGGACTCGCAGTAGTCCGCCACGGGGACGAGGCTCATCACGGAATTTAGTCTGTATTTGGTAAAGCAGTAAAGGGAGATCACGGTAGCTCTGCACACAGTGATGAGCAAGCTCAGTAATAACCTCTTCATGTGTGGGCCCTAAGGCTAATTTATGCTCCTTTCTATCAGTTAAGGTAAATAGAGATTGGCCGAAAGAAAGACAGCGACCTGATTGCTGCCATAGCTCAAACGGTTGCAAAACCGGCAGCATCAACTCTTGACCCCCAGCTTTATTCATTTCCTCTCTGATTACCTGCTCTATATTCTTAAGCACCCGCCAGCCTAAGGGCAAATAGGAATAGATGCCAGCAGCTATCTGGGCAATCATGCCCGCCCTGAGCAGTAACCGGTGGCTTATGCTTTCGGCCTCTGCTGGCGCCTGTCGCAAAGTCTTGCCAAAAAGTTTCGAGTAACGCATTTTTATTTCACCCTCACCCTAGCCCTCTCCCCTAAGGGAGAAGGAATTTATTTCCGCCACTAAGCTTTCCAATAGGCTTTCCTCACCCACTGTTCTTACTACCTTCCCCTTTCTAAATATAGCACCTTTCCCCTTGCCGCAGGCAATGCCCACATCAGCATCTCTAGCTTCGCCAGGTCCATTGACCACACAGCCCATGACTGCCACTTTGATAGGCTTACTTATTTTTTCCAGGCGTTTGCTCACCGCTTCAGCAAGGGCAACAACATCAACTTCAGCCCGACCACAAGAAGGACAGCTTACCAAGGTCGGACCTCGCTGACGAAGTCCAAGGCTTTTTAGAATTTCATAAGCGACAAATACCTCCTCACATGGGTGAGCAGTAAGGGAAACACGGATAGTATCGCCAATCCCCTGATGAAGAAGTATGCCAATGCCGACAGCACTGCGTATAGCTCCAACTCGAGGAAGCCCCGCTTCAGTGATACCTAAGTGTAACGGATAAGGTATTTTGTCGGCAATTAGCTGGTAAGCCTGAATGGTAGTGGGCACATCAAAGGCTTTAAGAGAAACCTTAATTAAATTAAAGTCTAGGCTCTCCAAAAGCTTTATTTGTTGCAATGCCATGTTAACCATCCGCTCAGATAGCGGAGCATCAAGCTCAAAGTCTGCTGGTAAACTACCGGCATTCACTCCGACTCGGATGGGTATTTCCCTTTCTTTAGCTTCAGCCACTACCTTGGCGATTTGCTTCTTATCGCGAATATTGCCGGGATTAAGGCGAAGCCCATCAATCCCAGCCTGTAAAGCAGCTAAAGCCAAACGGTAGTCAAAGTGAATATCAGCAACAAGGGGTAAAGAGACGCTTTTCTTTATCGCTGAAATGCTTTCAGCCGCTTCCTTATCTGGAACTGCTAGTCGCACTAGTTCGCAACCACAATCTTCTAGCTGCTTAATTTGGTTTATGGTGGCAGGAATATCACGAGTGTCAGTTTTGGTCATCGATTGCACCACAACTGGGGCATCGCCACCAACAGTTACTCTGCCAATTCTTATAGGTCTGGAAACTCGACGTGTCATAATCCAAAGCTCCCGCCTTTGATTAGGCGCAGGATATCATTAAAGGTTATCAGAACCATGAGTGTGATTAAAAAAGTAGTGCCCATAGTGTAGGCTAAGCGCATAGCACGAGGAGAGAGGCGCTTCCCACGCCTGACTCCCTCAATAAGCGCCACTAGCATCCCTCCCCCATCTAAAGGAGGGAGAGGGAAGAAATTAAATAAACCAATCCCCAAACTAATGATGCCCGCCATAAATAACATATTGCTGAAACCGAAGGATCTCACTGCTTCTACAGTTAACTGACCAGCACCTATTGGCCCTACTAATGCCTTGCCAGGATCTTCTCTGATTAAGGGAATGGAAGCTACTATCAGCGCAGGCATATGGGTAATATACCAGCCTCCTAAGTAGGCTGCCTTCCATACAGGAAGTCGCTTCTGCTCAATACGAGCTCCATCCACCCAGCCTAAATCAATACCAGTCATGTGTTGAGCAGAATCAAACTCTTTAATGATTTCTTCCTGTCCTCTAAGTAAAGCTAGACATATTCCCTCTCCCTCTGCAATAGAAGCTAGGGCGGCAGACATACTTTTCTCATTGTATATAACTTGTCCATTAATGCTTAAAATGGTGTCCCCAGGCATAATACCAGCCTCATCCGCTGGTGAACCTTTCCCCACTTGATTCACTATATTCCAGCAAAGCAGGACACCTATTACTCGCCGCTCCAATGCCGGGTCAAATTCCGGCTTCAAACTGGTTTCACTCTGGCTCCCATCCCTTTGCAGAAGCAAGGTTATTTCCTCACCTTCTTTGCTTGAATTAACCATATTTTGTATATCTCCCCATTTATAAACAGGCTGCCTATTTACCTCCAGAATTATATCCCCAGGTTCTATGCCCGCTACTTCCGCCCCTGAGCCCTCTACTATGGAGTGCACCATAACCCCGTTACCAACTACCACACTTGTAGGTAGCGTAAAGAAGGCACTAAGCAAGATAAAAGCGAGAAAAATGTTGGCTACCGGGCCTGCAGCATAGACTGCCAGTCTGCTCCACGAACCTTTACTCGCTAAGCTCCCAGGCACTGTGGGGTCATTTTCTCCAGCACTCTTGACGAAAGCTCCCGCGGGTATAGCATTAACCGAATACACTGTCTCCCCCCGCTTAATGCCAAAAAGTCGCGGAGGAAAACCTAAGCCAAACTCTTCTACCTTCACTCCGGCACGCCTGGCAGCGATGAAATGCCCCAATTCATGGAGGGAGATTACAACGAACAGAGTCAAAATAAAAAGAATAATAACTATGGCAATGTTCATCTCTTATCTCACTGACCTCCCTCAGCTAACCTCTCCCTCGAAGGGAGAGGAATAAGGTGAGGGTGACAAAGGGGAAGACACTCAACATATTCCCTTGCCCAAGCATCGGCAACTAGAATTTCTTCCAAGGATGGCTGAGCAATGCCCCGATGCTGTTCCAAAGTTTCTTGCACTATTCTAGCTATATCAGTAAAGCTTATACGCTTGTTAAGAAAAAGCCCTATGGCCACTTCATCGGCAGCACAAAGCACTGCGGGATAAGTTCCTCCTTGCTTACCCGCGTCCAGCGCCAATTTAAGACAAGGAAATCTGTTTTGCTCTACTGGCTCGAAGTTTAGAGATTTAATTTTGCTCCAGTTGAGGCGTGGTAACTCTGAATTGAGCAACCTCTCAGGGTAACAAAGGGCATATTGGATAGGCAACCTCATATCAGGAAAGCTGAGCTGCGCTTTTATTGAACCGTCCATAAACTCTACCATGGAGTGAATGATACTTTGTGGATGAATTAATATCTCAATGCTCTCAAAAGGAATAGCGAAAAGCCAATGAGCTTCAATAGCCTCTAATCCTTTATTCATAAGTGTGGCTGAGTCAATGGTGATCTTGCTTCCCATTTTCCATGTAGGGTGATGAAGGGCTTGCTCTACCGTTACTTTTCTTAATTCTGGCTGGGAATAGTGGTAAAAAGGTCCCCCGGAAGCAGTTAAAAAAATTCTTTTTGGTTTATTTTCCTCCCCCTGCAAGCATTGCCAGATAGCACTAAGCTCACTATCAATAGGTAGAATTTGAGCTTGATAAGATTGCTTCACTTCGTTCGCAATGACATTGGTGATAATTTCCCCTGCCATCACCAATACTTCCTTGTTGGCTAAAGCTACTGTTTTGCCTGCCTTTAGAGCTGCTAAAGTAGGATACAGCCCTGCTTTGCCTGAGGTGGCTATGATGACCAGATCAACGTCTGGATGGCTGGCTATTTGTTCCATGGATAAGAATTCCCCTCTATAGGTAAAGTCAGGCTCGACTGAGGAATAAAACATCTCAGGTTGAAATTTGGCTATTTGCTTTTCCAGAAGCTTGAGATTTTTACCCCCGGCTAAACCTATCACTCGAAACCTAGCAGAAAGAGCACATATCACACCCAGAGCTTGCTGTCCTATGGAACCCGTTGAACCTAAGATAGCTATTTTCTTTATACTGTCCATATTACATAATAGTATACCATTGCCCCGACAAAAATAAGGCTGTCAAAGCGGTCAAGAATACCACCATGCCCTGGCAACAGCTTGCCTGATTCTTTCACCCCCATGTTGCGCTTGAGCAAAGATTCAACCAGGTCACCAAGTTGGGCGAAGAGGCTAATAAGACAGCCAAGGAGTATGACTTGCCAGTATCCCAAGGGCAAAGGAGAAAGAAGGTTAAGAATCAGGAATACTATGATAGCGCCCATAATAGCGCTTAATAAACCCCCTAGGGCTCCTTCCCAAGTTTTACCTGGGCTTATAGCAGAGGCTAGCTTATGTTTACCCCATGCTCTCCCGACAAAAAAGGCGCCTGTATCATTGGCAAATGTGGTGAATATAGCTAAGTAAACCCAACCTTTCCCATCTTCTAAAATGCGCAAATTGACCCAGTAGCTGAGCATCCATCCTACATAAAAAACACCAGCTACTAGCCAAGCCCAATCATAGAATGCTTTCTTCTGAGGTGAGAGTCGTAACAGCCAGACTAGAGAAATCGCCACAGCAGCTGTTATGACTATGGGTAATATATTTATATAGTGAGGGCTCAGGGCGAGCACCAGTGCCCATGACGAGCCAAAATAAGTTAGGGGGTACCTCTTATTGAGGTTGGTAGACATGTGATAAAACTCAAAGGTGCCGAGCAATACCACGGCAGCGATAAGAAGGCTAAACCAAGGATCGCCAAACCAAACAGCGAGAATGATGAGAGGTATACCTACAGCAGCAGTGAAAATCCTTTGCTTAAGCATAGGTCAATTTTATCAGCTTTCATGCCGCTGTAGATTATTCTTCCCTTATCTCCTTTTCTTTTTTCTGACCTATTTCGTTTGCCTTGTCTATAAAGCTCTCGCTAATCTTGTCGACTTGTTTAATAGAATTTTCAAGCTCGTCTTGTGATATTTCCTTATTTTTCTCCATTTGTCTTAATTTTGCGATGCTCTCTCGCCTTATATTGCGTAATACCACTCGCCGTTCCTCTACTCTTTTAGACACCGATTTGGCTAGCTTTATGCGCCGTTCCTCACTGAGGGGAGGAATGACCACCCGAATTATATTGCTGTCATTTAGAGGATTAAGGCCGATATCGGCTTTAAGAATAGCTTTCTCGATATTACGTAATGAGGTACGATCCCAAGGTTGAATAACAATTAAATTAGCCTCAGGCGCAGATATAGTGGCAATTTGGTGGACGGGAATAAGCGCGCCGTGATAATCAACCATAATATTCTCAACTATCGCTGGGTTAGCTCGTCCGGTGCGGATAATAGCTAACTCGCGGGCTAAGCCATCAACAGCCTTTTGCATTTTTGAGTTCAGTTCGATAAGTATTTCTTCTACCATGATCGGTTATCAGTAAAGACAAGAATGCCAATAGCTAACAGCCGAGTTCAAATCTAGCAAACCGGCGCACCTTTATATTCTCGCCTACTTTAGCTATTGTTTCGGCGATAATTTCCTCCACAGTCTTATCGGGCTCTTTGATAAAGGGCTGGAGGAGGAGGCAAGCTTCTTGAGGCTCTAACTCCGCCTCGGTCGGGATTTCTGCTGCGGTGATAAACTGAGGAGATGTAGCAGCTATTTGCATGGCTAAGTCGTGAGCAAGCTGTCTAAATTCATCCGTGCGAGCCACAAAATCCGTTTCACAGTTTAACTCTACTAATGCTCCTATCCGCCCAGCATGATGGACGTAAGCTTCAATTACTCCTTCGTTGGCAATACGCTCCGCCTTTTTTTTCGCAATTGCATGCCCACGACATTTCAAAACTTTGATTGCCTTTCCTATATCTCCACCTGCCTCTAGCAAAGCATCCTTACACTCAAGTATACCAGCTTCAGTTCTGTCTCTTACTTCTTTAATAGCCTTGGCTGATACCTTCATTCAAATAACCTAGGGTTAATCCTCCTCCGGATTAAAGGTGTAAGAACCTAAAATTTCGATGGGCTCTTCTGTCTCGGCGGATGGTAACCCAGCAGCCTTTACTTCTTCAGAAGTTTGCCTTCCTTTGCCTTCAATTATGGCATCAGCTATTCTGGCACAGATCAGTTTAATTGCTTTGATAGCATCATCGTTAGCCGGAATAGGGTAATCAATACCATCGGGATTACAATTAGTATCCGCGATGGCTATTACAGGGATATCCAGTCTTTTGGCCTCAGCAAAGGCAATTTTGTCCTTAATAGGGTCAGCGATGTAAAGAGCTCCAGGGAGAGCAGTCATTTCCTTAAAACCACCCATTTGTTCATTTAACCTCAAGATTTCCTTTTCTAATTTCACCCTTTCTTTCTTAGATAAGTGATCGAACTCGCCTTTCTCCCCCTTATCTTCCAAAGAAACCAGATAATCAATCCGAGCTTGTATAGTGGCAAAATTAGTTAGCATTCCTCCAAGCCACCTTTGATTGACATAATGCATACCACATCTTTTAGCTTCTTCCTCTATCACTTGCTGGGCTTGTTTCTTAGTGCCGACAAAGAGGATAGTTTGCCCGCTGGCTGCCAGGTCTCGGGCAAAGGCACATGCCTCGTCTAACATGGTAACTGTCTTTTCTAAATCAATGATATGTATTCCGTTGCGCTGGGTAAAGATATATTTTCTCATCTTAGGGTGCCAATAGCTAGTAGGATGACCAAAGTGAGCCCCCGCTTCCAGAAGTTCTTTTACTGACGGATTTTCCATTATCCTTCTAACCCCTTTCAAACCTGCCGCGTCCCTGGAGGGATTCGAACCCACGACCCGCTGCTTAGAAGGCAGCCGCTCTATCCAGCTGAGCTACAGGGACATCTAGATTAAGTGTAACATAATAGAGAGTGATTAATAAAGATGGCAAATTGCCTCATATATAGTTAGCAAAATTTGATGCACCATAAATCTCTTGGAACGCGGAAACAACTAAAGAGACAGCTCTTTTTATCTTCTGGTTGGCAAAACCGGGAATTTTACTGACTGCAAAAACTATAAGTGTAACTCCTTCATCGCATGGTTAATATAATTTAGTGCATTTACAATATTTTCTTCCCCGGTTGCTAGGGAAAATCTAATATGGCTATCCATCCCAAATGGAGCACCTTCAACTCCAGCTACTTGTGCCTTTCTTAACAAAAAATTGCGAAAATCTGCCGAACTTCCTATCGGGAATTCCTTACCGACAAATTCATATTTGGAGCCAAAGAAATTATCGATGCCAGGAAAGGCGTAAAATGCCCCTTCTGGCTTAAGGCAACTAATGCCATCAATCTCATTCAAGCCCTTGACAAAAATATTTCTATTCCTTTCATATCTTTGTCTCATGTCGTCAGTAGCTTCCTTAGCCTTTTGGCTGGTGTAGGCGACACGCATAGCATATTGATTTGGCCTAGAAGCTCCGGAATTGACATGCCCCTGTAATTTTGTTAATACTTTGATAACTTCACTGGGGCCAGCAACATATCCCAATCTCCAACCAGGAACACCAAATCTTTTAGACGGGCCATCAACCAATATGGCATTGCTTCTCATATCTTCGATTGACAATATGCTCTCGTGCCTTTTACCGTCAAAAAGAAATTGATTATAAATCTCATCAGATATGACCCATATATCTTTTTCTTTCACAATCTTGGCTATTTCCTCTAGCTCATCCCTGGTATAAACAACACCCGAAGGATTACACGGTGAGCTATAGAGCAACACCTTTATGTTCTTAGCTTCTATTTCTCTCCGTAATTTCTCCGGTTCCGGTCTCAGACCTCCGTCCGACCCCAGAAAACAAGGAATGCCATATGCCATTTTCACAGATTCGGGGTAGGTAACCCAGAACGGGGTCATAATCCCCACATTCTCTCCTGGTTCAAGTAAAACCCTCATTAATATGTCTAGGCCACCCTTTGCACCAACGGTAATTGCTATATCTTGAGGGCCATACCTCACGCCAATCTCTTTAGCTATTACTCCTGACAATATTTCCCTTAACTCAGGGTCACCTTGCACCGGTCCATATCTGCTGAGCTTACCTCCCTCGTGAAGAGCTGCCAAAACATCTTCAGTGGGACCTCTATCTGGCTGTCCAGAGGTAAGATCTATAATTTTAAAACCATACTCTTTTTCTACAGAGCTTACCTCCTCCATTAAGCGAAGAGTTTCCGAGGGCTTTATCTCCTTTCCTACCTTACTTATGGTTGGTGTCATCTCAACTCACCTCTCTAACTTATTTTAAGGCCGTTTAATTTTGATTCCCCGTTCAATTTCAGCCATCTCAACAACCTTAAATTCTAAATCCTAATTTCTAAACTCTAAACAAATTCTAACAAATATCAAAAATCAAAGATAAAAAATTAAAATTACAATTCAAAAGTCAAAACTTAAAAGTGTTTTTACCTTTGCTCTGTATTTTTGCATTTTTACTTTTGCCCTTTGATTTTTAATTTTCTATAGTGCTTAGGATTTACCCTCCTGTAGTTGCCTGATTTATCAGGCACAGTCGCCCAATAAATTGGGCAACTACATTTTTAAACACTCTTTTATTTCTATAAGTTCATCCACCAATTTCAGCCCAGAACCTGTTAAGGGTAACAGAACTTTGCTTTTGGGTTTGATGAAACCTTCTTTTATGGATTGCTCTAAGGCGGCATAAGCCGTGGCACTGGTAGGCTCAACAATAAAGCCAAGTTTTCTCAATTCCACCAAGGGCTCCTTTATTTCCTCATCATCAACTATAATACCATGTCCATTCGTCCTTTTTACCGCCTCTACTATTTGTTCTCTTCTTGGAGGATTGGTTATAGCTATACCGTCAGCAAGCTTCGATTTAGTTACACACTCTTTTCGGGCACCAAGCTCTTTACATATCTCCGAGTAGCCACAAGCCTGAACGGCGATAATCTCTGGCACTTTATTCAAAGCTTGGAGTTCTACTAATTCTTGATACCCTTTATATAAACCAAGTAAGATGGTACCGCTTCCCACAGGAACTACTACATAGTCAACACCACCTATCTGCTCATAAGCTTCGTAAGCCATAGTTTTCTCGCCCTCTATAAAATAGGGATTCCACCAATGTCCAACATAAACCAACCCTTCTCTTTCAGCTTTTATCGCTTCCCGATTAACCTCCATCCTGTCTCCATCAATTTCATGAACATTGGCTTGTAAAAGTCTGAGCAAATTTTTCTTCCCTTCCGGAGCGTGTTTCGGGACAAACACATCAATGGCTATTCCGGAAAGGAGCGCCATGAGAGAGAAACTTATTCCAGCATTACCAGAGGAATCTACAATTATTCCTGTTGCACCCAACTCCTTAGCTTTTGCTACGCTAACGTAAGCCCCTCTATCCTTGAAAGAGCCTCCCAGGCTCAGATACTCAAGTTTGAAGTTAACCTCGACTCCGCTTATTTTTTTCTTGACTATCGGTGTCCAGCCTTGGTGCACGGAAAGGAGGCCTTCCACGGGGAGAAATTGGGCATATCTCCTGATATTTTCCTCTTTTGCATCTATTAATTCTGTAAATTTCCTGCTTTGCAAATCAAGGATAATATCAAAGGCGCCCCCACAGTCATCCTGCCACCGCCATTCATCCCTGCGGGCCTCCTTTCCACAATTCCAGCATACCACCTTAAAAGGTAACAATTGTTACGCCTTAGCTTTTGCCTTCCCACGCCAAAAGTCTAAATTCAGCATATTCTCGGTTTTCGCCACTATAGAAGTGCAGACCAGGTCACCAGTAACGTTCAGGCTAGTCCTACCCATATCCAGTATAGCGTCAATGCCCAGTATCATACCATAAGCTATAGCTACAGCTGACCCTGCTTCAACAGGTAACCCAACTGATTGAAGAACCATGAGCAGCATTATTGCCCCAGCCCCGGGGACTCCAGCCGTTCCTATAGAGGCTAAGACTGCCGTAAGCATAACTATCATCTGTGCCCCTATTGTTAAAGGCATTCCTATGGCATTAGCTACAAACAGGGCACAAACAGCCTGATACAGAGCGGTGCCATCCATATTTACGGTGGCACCAAGCGGCAACGTAAATGAGTATAGACCCCTATCAATCCCCAGATTTTCCTCAGCAACGCGCATTGTAACTGGTAAAGTTCCACTGCTGCTTCTGGTGACAAAAGCTGTAATCGAAGCATCTCTAGCTCCTGACCAAAGTCTGACAGGATTAAGCCCCCATATTCTTAACGCTCCTCCATAGACTACCAGATAGTGGATAATGAGGCCTAAATATACCGCCCCGGTGACAACAGCCAGAGGACCAAAAACCTTTGTCCCTTGCGTACCAACAACTACCGCTATCAAGGCAAATACACCATAAGGAGCGACCTCTAGTATCCACCTGACCATCTTGTACATTGCTTCAGCTAAGCCGTCAAAAACTCTCAGCACATTCTCACTAGCTTCAGTGATTCTGGGAACTTTAAGCCCTTTGATATAAGACAGTGCTGTTCCCAGCAGTATGGCGAATACTATTGTAGGTAATACGGCACCCGTTGCTAAAGCCGCAAATGGATTCGTTGGTATTAGCCCAAGAAAGACATCCTTCATTGCTGGTGCTGTTACCTCCTTTGCCACCCCTTCTCCCACAAGTGCCATGCCCAGTCCCGGTTTGAATAAGTTTGCCAGAGCTAAACCTATAGCAATAGCAATAACTGTAGTTACTATGTAAAAACCTATAGTCTTGCCACCCGCTCTCACTCCACGCACTGGTGATATGCTGGCTGCACCCACTACAAGAGAGAAAAAGACTACCGGCATCACAATCATCTGAAGTAATCTGATAAAGAAATCCCCCAGTGGTTTTACCGCCGTTATAGCAGGTCCAACAGCTATCCCCACAATAATCCCGATAACTAGCCCTATCAGTATCTTATATATCAGGGGAAAACCAAAATAACCACCTCTACGTCTTTCCGCCACTTTTAATTACCTCCTTTCTTAAAATTTAATGCACTCCCCACCCTTCCCCAGCATACATTCTTTTTACATAGCACCACCTCCTTCCGACATCGCCGCCAGTCCCCAGTATCACCTTCTCCTATGCTCAATTCGCCCGCTATAAGTAGCGGGCTCTCTATATTCTATTATGAAATTATAAATGGTACCTTTTAACTAGTCAATAGGTCAGATTGCCCAATGTCAAGACTCTTTAGAAATGTAGTGCGAGGCTTTAGCCCTGTGTAGTAGCGAAGATTACTACACGGGGTAGCCTCGTGCACGACCCTAAAGGGTCGCACTACGAAAATCCCGGAGGTGAGGATTATTAAAAGTGAATGAGGCAAAATTAAACAGCCTCGGTTGCCTAGAGTGAGCTATCACAGTTGCCCAATTTATTGGGCTATTTTGCCTGATTACCCAAGGCAACTACATAGGGGAAAATCCTAAGCACGAAATCCCAAATGCTAAACAATATTGAAGCACTAATGACAAAAACTTGTCCTCGAACGAAGTGAAGGATTCAAAGCTGAGTTTTGGTATTCGAATTTGGGATTTTGAATTTGTTTAGGATTTAGAGCTTGGAATTTAGAATTTCTTATTTCCTGTGAGCTTGAGCAATATGTTTTCGCCAGCACTTTTCATGCACATAAACACCGCATTTAGCACAGTGGTAAATATGGGTTCTAGCTTCCCGGCCACAAACAGGGCATTTTATGACTTCCCGCCCCCTTTGTCCAACTCTTTTTTCCTTGGCCCTTTAGCATCAAGCCTTTCTTTGCTCTCTTCCTTGGAATCTGTAACATAAAACCCTGGCCCCTTAAACAAGATAGGTACGGGAGAAAAAAGGCGATGGACAACTCCACGGCATACAGGGCAAACAGCTATTGGTTTATCATTAAAGCTCTGCCTGAGCTCAAAGCATCGGTTGCAGTTCTGGCATTGGTATTGATAAGTAGGCATTTTTATTCCTCCCTTATTCTAATAGACTGTGTTACTTTTTTATCTGAGGCTGCCTCTTCTACCTTGCTTTCTTTTACTTTAAACTCACCGTTCAAATCAACGGTGCCTACCTCGAAGGCTGGCTTATGAGCTTGCAACACATGCTTATCCCAGCAATAGGCATGCACAAAAACTCCACAGGAGCAATGGAAAACGACCCTATCAAAAAGCAGTGGACTTCCGCAAACAGCACAATTCATCTAATTACCTCCAATAATTAGCACTCTAACATTCAGAGTGCTAATTATATTACAATAAGGAGGCTTTTTCAAGGCTTTAACTAGCAGAGTGTCTAGCAACTCCAAATTGTCATTCTGCGCCCTTCGCTTCCTGTCATTCTGAGGGAGCAAAGCGACCGAAGAATCTCGCTCAGGGTAAACTCTGCAAAGAATCTCACACTCCTCAGGACAGGCTCCGCGAAGAATCTAGACCCTTCGCCGCCTCCTCACTTCGCTCGGAGCTTCGGCTCAGGGTGACAAAACAAACAGGCTCTAAATTAGCTTTATTGACAATTTGCCCCTTGGGTCATTAATATAAAGGCGGTCTTGATAAGCACAAATGAAATCTTGCCTGAAAGTTATGCCTCCTACCGAAGGGAAGTAGAGGCTGAGTTAAAGAGAATTATTGGTAGTAAACCTTCAGCCCTTTATGATATGTTGCGATACCACCTGGGTTGGCAGGATGCACCACGTCATGCCCGTGGTAAGAGGTCTGGTAAATTTACTCGCCCTGTTCTTTGTCTTCTTAGCTGTCAAGCAGTAGGTGGAAATACGTCACAGATATTGCCTGCCGCGGCATCCTTAGAGCTCATTCATAACTTCTCTTTAATCCACGATGATATTGAAGATGCTAGCTGTGAGCGCCACCATCGCCCAACTGTATGGAAATTATGGGGGCAGCCGCAAGCTATAAATGCTGGCGATTCCATGTTTGCCTTAGCTTATTTAGCTTTGCTTAAATTGAGAGAGAAGGGGATAGCCGAGACAAAAGTTATGCGAGCAATCCAAGTGCTAGGCGAAGCTTGCCTGGAGCTTTGTGAAGGCCAATATCTAGATATTGCCTATGAGGCTCGTGGCGATGTTACCACTGAAGATTACCTTAGAATGATAACGAAGAAAACAGCGGCATTAATGGCGGCATCAACCTCTATCGGAGCATGCCTTGTTACAGAGGATGAGGGGATAGTGAGCTGTCTTCACGAGTTTGGCAAAAGCTTGGGCCTGGCTTATCAAATTCATGATGACATACTGGGCATTTGGGGAGCAGAGGAAAAAATTGGCAAATCTGTGAAGAGTGATATTTCACAGAAAAAGAAAACTTTGCCGGTGGTTTACGGGTTGGAAAACAGCAGGGGCAAAGATAAGCAGAGGCTTGAGAAACTTTACTCTCAGGAATCTATTGAGGGGGAGAGTGTAACTGAAGTGGTAGAAATACTCAATCGTTCAGGTGCCAGAGGTTATGCCCAGGATTTGGAGCAACAATATTATCACCAAGCTTTGACAAAGCTTGAAGCTACTGGTCTTGATCCATCCAGGCGAGTTCCATTAAGCGAGGCAGCACGTTTTTTAATGGAGTGTGACTACTAGGAGGGGAAAATGCAGAAAAAGACTGTCAAGGATATAGATGTTGAAGGGAAAAGGGTGCTAGTTAGAGTTGATTTCAACATTCCGTTGGATGTAAATACCGGCGCCATTAGTGATGATAGCCGCATCCGAGCCTCATTGCCCACCATTAATTATCTTGTTGAGCATAAAGCCAAGGTAATTCTTTGCTCTCATCTGGGACGTCCCAAAGGCAGAGTAGTTGAGGAATTACGAATGATGCCAGTAGCAAAGCGTTTGTCACAGCTTATAGGTTTACCTGTCAGCATAGTACCTGATTGCGTGGGCCGAGAGGTAGAAAATAAGGTAAAGGTACTTAAAGAAGGCGATATTCTGTTTCTGGAAAATGTGCGCTTTCACCCCGAGGAAGAGGCAAACGACCCTCATTTTGCCCAAGAATTAGCCCGTTTAGCTGACATTTACGTTAACGATGCCTTTGGCACGGCACATAGGGCTCATGCCTCTACTGTGGGTGTAGCCAAATACTTGCCAGCGGTGGCCGGCTTCCTGATGGAAACAGAATTAGAAATTATGGGTAACCTTCTGAGTGCTCCAGTGCATCCCTTTGCCTGTGTGGTAGGTGGCGCTAAGGTGAGCGACAAAATAGGCTTGGTGCAAAATATGCTAAAGAAGCTCGATATCTTGCTTATTGGTGGTGGCATGGTGGCTACTTTCTTGAGGACCCAGGGATATGAAGTAGGACACTCTTTAGTGGAAAAGGATAAATTGAACTTGGCTAAAGACTTGCTTAAGGAAGCCGAAGAATGGAAGGTGACATTCTTGCTGCCAGTTGATGTGGTTGTAGCCAAAGAGATTAAAGCTGAAGCTTCAACTAAAGTGGTGCCCACAACTGATATACTGCCTGATAGCTACATTGTCGATATCGGGCCTCAGACCATCGAGCTTTTCTCCAACGAGCTAAAGAAATGCCGCACCATTATGTGGAATGGCCCCATGGGAATTTACGAGATACCTCAGTTTGCTCAAGGGACCAGGTCATTAGCCAGGCTTCTTTCTACTGTTAACGCTACTACCATTATCGGTGGCGGCTCTACTGCTGAGATAGTCCAAGAAATGGGGCTGGTTGATAAAATGACCCATGTTTCCACTGGAGGCGGTGCCAGCTTGAGATTTTTAGAAGGTGTTGCTTTGCCTGGAGTGGAAATCTTGCCAGATAAGGAAGAAAAATCAAAGATAAAAATGTAAAAATAAAAAGTTT
>Ga0066636_10000292_pt1 | contig 26859 bp, 17 predicted proteins | sample CryGeyCG2014_080_2_FD_62736 | JGI IMG/M metagenome (GOLD analysis project Ga0066636, IMG submission 62736) | Groundwater microbial communities from aquifer - Crystal Geyser CG07_land_8/20/14_0.80 | ecosystem: Environmental > Aquatic > Deep subsurface > Groundwater | place: USA: Utah: Grand...
CCAGTTGACGCTGTTCCAAGACGATTGACCATCTTTAGGTGGTCCAATATTCTTTTATCGTATACCGCTTTGAGCGGTCCATAAAATCATACCTCCGGCTTTGCCGGAGGTCACTGATTTGCTTCTTGCCAATAAATTTCCGGTTGACAGTGCATCCGCCTTCGGATAGTTGAAAATCCATACGCCATTACCAATGCGTGCTCCCATATCTTGGGGGGCAGATGCCGGTAAAACACAATTCGTCCTCACGTTTAATCCGCCCAAAAAAAACACCTTCTTATCAATGAAATGCAGTGTTTTTCCACCCAGTAGGAGGAATCGGACCATGAAAAAACAATGGTTGTGGATGGTTTTGGCAATTTTTCTATGCCTTCCCCTTGTGCCTGCGGGGTCGCATGCTGAGCGCATCTATGTTTCAAACTTCAACTCAGATCGAGTGACCGTCCTGGATTCCGTTACCTATCAGGTTGCCGCATCCATTCCGGTCGGTGACCAACCCCAAGGGATAGCGCTCAACGTTGATGGGTCGAGAGCCTACTGCGCCAACAGGGGTTCCGACACGGTCTCCGTCATCGACACCGCCCTGAACAGCGTGATTGCTACGATAGCCGTCGGCGCGGAACCCCAGGATGTCGCCTATAGCGCCTCTCAAAATCGAGTCTATGTTACCAACAACAACAGCTTCACCATTTCGGTTATCGATACGACGACAAATACTTTAGCTCAAACGATTACGCTGGGCTCCTGGCCGTATGGCGTTGCAGCCGATGCCGGCGGGGCAAGGGTTTATGTTGCCATGCTGCGTCTGTGGACCGTGCATGCCATTGATACTGCCACAAACACCGTGGTTGCCAATGTCCGCATGCGATTTCCCATCAGCATCGCCGTTTCGCCTTCGGGGAATCGGGCCTACGCATCGGGAAATTTCAACGCCGTGATGCCCATTGACACCTCGGCGAATTTGGGTTTGGACCTTATCACGGTGGGTAACAACCCATCAGGCCTTGCTGTGAGGCCCAACGGAAGTAGGGTGTATGTGACCAACACCGATGACGACACCATTTCGGTGATCGATACTGCCTCCGATACCGTTGTCTCCACCGTCGCCGTGGGGCGTGAACCCAGTGGTGTCGCATGCCATCCTTCCGGCCAAACGGTATATGTCGCCAACGCGTCGGATGATACTATTTCAGTCATCGATGCGGATTCATGTTCCCTGATCGCGACCATTTTCGCCGGTGAGGGTCCAGTCGATATCGCTGTCGGCCCTGGCCCTTCCTCTCCGCCTCCGGATGATGGGGGTGGCGGTTGTTTCATCGCAACCGCCGCCTACGGATCTCCGCAGCCTGGCAGGTCGATATCCTCAGGCAGTTCAGAGACCGATTTCTAACCAGAAGCAATGTGGGCAATATACTCATCCGTTTATATTATTCATTCTCCCCGAAGATCGCTTCTCGTATATCGAAATCTGATGGGTTCCGAAAAGCGGTCAGGATTATGTTGATGCCCATTGTCGGTGCTGCATGGATCATGATGAAGTCGGTCTTTTGGCTTATTTGCCTCTTAATTTTTATTCCGATATCAGCATCAATGATGATCTCAAGAAGCCGAGCCATCCCAAAACATCTCACCCAAAAAAAGCAGCAATGAGACCCTCTTCACCCGATCGCTGCCGGCATATCAAGAACTGATAAAATCGTAAAAACTCAAAATCCGAACATGGCAGCCTATAACAGCAACTTATCATGTAAAATAGTGTAGACCTTCAAGCAGCATGATGCCTCCCAAGTGCCCGCGGAGGATATTACTCACGTATGGGATAATGATCAAGGGCATCCCGAGAAAATGCGGACGCTTTGATACCGGTGGGCTCGATCTCTGCATCGAAGCCGGAGCCGGAGCCGGAGGCTTGAGGCTCTCTGGGAGGTTACGGTCTTAATACCTGGCGGCAAGTCCTTGATTCCCGGCTTGGGCATGCAGAATTTTGTCGCGTCACATTTTGGTCGGTCGAACTGAACGGGAAATGTCAGGGTGGTTCTTGGATCAAACTGCGATTCCCCCTATCCAATGCAAAGGGGATTCGACGTCACTACCAATTGATATGATCAAATCCATAAATCCTGCTCTCCGATTCTGCTCCTCTAATTCCGACCGAAACCTCCTTCAGAAGACAAACCGAAATTCCAAATTCGATACCCCCCTCGAAAATTACTCGAGATCGTAAACTCTGGTCTCGGATTTCAATAATATTTCTTGACATGCTCTTAACTTCTCCTAAAATACGATCTTCCAAGCGACGATACGCTGAAATGACCTTCGCTCCAAGGATGAACGGCACATGAGTCACATGAAATTTTGGCGGACCCCCCTCGATACGGAAGAGATACTGGTTTCTCAGGGAATTGTGCACATCGTGGATGAAAGATGCAAAGGGTGCGGTTATTGTATCGCCTACTGCCCCCGCGACGTGCTCGAGCTCTCCACACAGTACAATATCAAGGGCTATCGCCCTCCCGTGGTGAAGAAGCCGGAAGCCTGCGTCAATTGTCACTACTGCGAAATCATTTGTCCGGATTTTGCCATCTTCTCCTCGGAAGCCCCACAAGCTTCTCAATAAGCAGAGAGACATTTGACCGGCCCTTTGTTCCGATTTCCGGGCCCGGCCGGATTTTGGAAGTTGGGGTGGAACGACTCATCGATGGAAAGTTGAAATATGAAACCTGCAGTATTGACCGGCGAGCATTTTATCACAGGGGACGTTGCCTGTGCCGAGGGAGCACTGGCGGCCGGATGCCGGTTTTTTGCCGGCTACCCCATCACACCCGCCACGGAAATAGCCGAGCATATGGCGTCGCGACTTCCCGGGGTCGGCGGGACTTTCATTCAGATGGAAGACGAGATCGCTGCCATGGCCGCGATTCTCGGGGCATCGTGCGCGGGAGTGAAGTCTATGACGGCTACATCGGGTCCGGGCTTCAGCCTGATGATGGAAAACCTTGGCCTGGGCATTTGCACCGAAACGCCGTGCGTCCTGGTGAACGTGCAGCGGGCAGGCCCATCCACGGGGCTCCCGACGCTCGGCGCGCAGGGCGACATGATGCAGGCACGGTGGGGCTCACACGGCCACTACGAAATTATCAGTCTGTCACCTGCTTCGCCCCAGGAGCTCTTTTACCAGACGATTACGGCCTTTAACCTCAGCGAAAGGTACCGGACCCCGGTTCTCATCATGACCGATGAAGTCATCGGCCATCTGAGCGAACGGGTGATTATTCCCGGGGAGAGCTCAATCAAGACTCAATCCCGGCCGGCGCCCAGAGGTCGAAAGGACCGCTTCAAACCCTTCCAGCCCGGTCCGAACGGGGTGCCACCCATGGCCATTGCCGGCGACGGCTACAGGATACATGTTACCGGGTTGACCCACGACGAAAAGGGTTATCCCGTGATGACCACCGAAGCCCAGGTCGACATGATGGACCGCCTGACCTCTAAGATACGGAGGAACCTGAAGGACATCGTCATCACGGAGAGATATCGGCTGGACGACGCGGAGTTTGCCATCATCTCCTACGGGGTTTCAGCCCGCAGCAGCCTGGCGGCGGTGGATGAAGCCAGGGAGATAGGCATCAAGGCGGGGCTCCTGCGGCTCGTCACCGTTTGGCCCTTCCCCGAAGAACAGGTAAGAAAGCTTGCTGAAAGGGTGAAAGGCCTGGTCACGGTCGAGATCAACCTGGGCCAGGTGCATCTGGAAGTGGAAAGATGTTCGGGGGGCCGTGCGCCCGTTTATCTGGTGGGTCATGCGGGAGGCACCGTGATCTCTCCCGAGCACATCATCGAAACGCTCAAGCAGGCCAAAGGGCGATAGCAGTCGTCTCATACAAAGGAAGCACATATGGAAAAAGGAAAACCTCGCCTGGAACATCCCATTGATGGACTCCTGCGTACGGACCGCATCCCCCACATATGGTGTCCCGGATGCGGTATCGGCACGGCTTTTTCCTCCTGCCTGGTGGCCATACAGGCGGGCGGGACCGATCTCAGCAAAACGGTGATGGTTTCCGGCATAGGCTGCTCGGGCCGCGCGGCCGGGTACATCAAGCTAGACTCCTATCACACGACCCACGGCAGGGCCATCCCCTTTGCAACCGGCATGAAACTGGCCAACCCCGACCTCAATGTGATCGTCTTCAGCGGGGACGGAGACCTTTTCGCCATCGGGGGCAATCATTTCATTCATGCCGCGAGGCGAAACATGGACCTCACCGTGGTGTGCGTAAACAACCTCAATTACGGGATGACGGGCGGCCAGGCGGCTGCGACCACGCCGACCATGGCCAAGACCACCACGACACCCATGGGGAACCCCGAGTCTCCCTTCAACCTTCCTCTTATGGCATACGCTTCCGGGGCGACCTATGTGGCGAGATGGACCATACTCCATACACGGGACCTCACCAAAGCCATCGAGGAAGCTTTATCCAGGCGGGGGTTTTCGTTCATCGAAGTACTCGCGCCCTGCCCGACCAGCTACGGGCGTCGCAACAAGGAAAAGCCCCTCGATACGCTCAAGATCTACCAGGAACGGACCATCACCAAGAACGGAGCGCATCCGGCGGAAGCTACCCTCGACTATCAACGGAGTATCACCCTGGGCAAGTTTGTGGACCACGAGAGGCCTACATTCGCGGAGATGTACGACAAGATCTGCCGGCCGCAGGCCCCTCAGGACAGGAAAAAGGCGGTATGAAGACACAAACGAGCGCCCTTTCACAGAAAGAAATCCTCCTTACGGGATTCGGAGGCCAGGGCATCGTGCTGGCCGGAAATATCGTGGGGAAGGCGGCAAGCCTCGGCGATCATAAGGAGAGCACGTTCACTCAATCCTACGGTCCCGAAGCGCGCGGTGGAGCATGCAGCGCGCAGGTGATCATATCCGACGCCACCATCCATTACCCCTACGTGCGAAAACCGGACATCCTGGTGTGCATGTCCCAGGGCGGCTACGACAAGTACGCAGGTACGCTCAAGGAAGGCGGGATACTCATTATCGACGAGGACCTGGTTCAACCGACCGGGCTGAAGGAGGGGGACTGCTTCGCCATCCCCGCCACCCGCATCGCCGAGGAGATCGGCCGAAAAATGATGGCCAATATCGTCATGCTGGGCTTTTTTACCGCCGTCACCAATGCCGTGTCCCTTGAAGCCGCCCAGAACGCCGTTACGGGCTCCGTGCCCAAAGGGACCGAAAAAATGAATATCGCTGCCTTCGATAAAGGATACGACCGTGGCATGGCGACCCTCAAAGGACGCCGGAAAAAGGCGGCGGGCCAGAAAGGAGCCGGTTCATGAGGATCCCGAAAGATCGGCTGCATCGAGCTCTGGTAATTGGTGCCACTCCGGCGGGGATTGCAGCCGTTAACAAACTTGGGGAGTTGGGTATACCGGTTACCCTTGTGGACAGCGACCCCGATTTGAATGCAAAGCTTTCGAGCGAAGAATATCGCCTCTCTTCCGGCTTGACATTGAACTTTGCCCTCCGGCCCGGACTCCTGCGCATCCTGCGAAACCCCAGGATCCGATGTGTCATTCCCGGCCGGGTTACGGCCATCAAGCACACTTCCCAAGGGTTTTCAGCGCGCCTGAAGTCGCTCGAAACCTTTGTCGATGCAGACAAATGCACTCTGTGCGGCCTCTGTGCCGAAATCTGTCCGGTCGTCCGCCCGGACGGGTCGAAGCCCATTCAGTACGGTGGCCGACAAAGCCTTCCGGGGCGTCCCGTAATCGACAAACGAAACACGCCGCTATGCCAGACCAACTGCCCTCTGGGCGTGAACGTGCAAGGCTACATGGCGCTCGCCGGAGCTTCCAGGTTCACGGAAGCCCTCGAGCTCATTCGCCGCGACAATGTACTGCCGGGCATCTGCGGCAGAGTCTGCCATCACCCCTGTGAAGCGGCGTGCTGTCGGGGAGAGCTGGATGCTCCACTGGCCATCAGGGACGTTAAGAGGTTCGTGGCCGACCATGAGCTGACCGGTTTGTCCGGGGCGCTCCGCGACAGTCATCCTAGCCGGCCTGCAGCGCGGTCCGAGCACATCGCGGTGGTCGGATCCGGTCCGGCAGGACTTGCGGCAGCAGCCGATCTGGCCCGGCTGGGATACCCTGTGACGGTGTTTGAAAAAGAAGAGCAGCTCGGCGGATTGCTGCGGTACGGCATCGGACCGTACCGGCTGCCTAGAGACATACTTGATTACGAAATCGAATCCATCAAGGATATGGGCGTCGAATTCCGAACATCGCACCCCGTGGACCTCCGGTCCGGCATGGACGATCTTAAGAAAGACTTTTCAGCCGTCATCATAGCCGTCGGCACATGGGCTGACCGCAGGCTCGGCGTGGATGGCGAAGATCTCCGGGGCGTGGAAGGGTGCCTCGAATTCCTGAGCCGGGTCTACCGAGGTGAAATCAAGGAGCTCCGGGAAAGGGTTGCGGTAATCGGCGACGGAAACGCGGCCTACGATCTTGCCCGCGCCCTGGTGCGACTGGGTGCCCAGGTGACCATCGTCTCCTGGTTCCCCGAAGACCTCATTCCCGCTGATCCCGAGGAAGTCCGGGCCGCTCGTGAAGAGGGGATCTCGACCATCGATCGTACCAAGGTCATCGGCTTTTCAGGACTCAACGGCAAGCTCGAAGGCCTTCTTTGCGCGGCCACGGAGCCGGGCCGGCCCGACGCAAACGGTATTCCATGGCCCGTCGTCGTCCCCGAAGCCAAGCCGTTTTGTCTCGAATTCGATCGAGCGATGGTCGCCATCGGCCAGGCAGGTGCTTTGAAAAAGGACCTGACGGCGACCGGTCTGGGCATCACCCCCCACGGCTATGTGCAGGTGGACGAGCTCTTGTGCACAACCGTCCCCGGAGTCTTTGCCGCGGGAGATGCGGTCCGGGGTCCATCCTCCGTGGTTTCAGCCATGGCTTCGGGACGGCAAGCGGCGAGGGCCGTTCATAGTCGGTTCAGCGGCGAGGATATCCAATCTTCCCGTTTGCCCACAAGGCCTTCCGACAGGGAGTTCGATGTCATTACCCCCGATATACCGTCCCTGGCCAGGGCCAAAATGTCCGAGCGGCAGGCAGCGGCCAGAAAAGAGGGATTTTTGGAAGTGGCCCTGGGTCTCAGCCAGTCCCAGGTGCTGTCCGAGTCCGCGCGATGCCTCCAGTGCGGGGCGTGCTCGGAATGTCTCCAGTGCCTTGAAGTCTGTCGAACCGGCGGAATCACCCACCGGTGCGACCGACCGGATGGTGATAAGCTCGAGCAGGCGGGAGTGGTCATTATTGCCGATCCCTCCCTTGCTCCGGCGATCAAGGGCGAGGATGTCATCCGCGCCTACAGCACCAAGACCTCCCAGAGCGATGTGTATGCCATGATGCTGCGCGGATTTGCGGCGGCCTCCGAAGCCATGGTCCTGTTGAGCGCTGGATCGCTCCGGCTGAAAGGGCACGGTCTTTCCTTTACGCCAGCGGACCCTCAGCTTTCGTCCGACATCAGCCTCGGGGTGTTTGTCTGCCGCTGCAACGACGTCCTCGGGTGGCCCGACCGGCTGAATGACATCATTGCGGGGCTTCCCGGGCGGTTTGGCGTGATGCATGCCGAGGCGTTGACCTCGGCCTGCACTCCGGAAGGCTCGGCATCCATACTGCGAACCATCCGGGAGAAGGGATTGACACGGTTGGTGCTGGCATCCTGTGTCTGCTGTCCCCTCGATTTCATATGCAGCGCCTGCACCGATCAGCGCAGCCGCCTCAAGGACGCGCTGTTTAACGGGACGGGTATCAGCCGTGCAATGGTGGAGACCTGCAACTTGAGGGGAGAAGTCCTGCGGCTTCTCGATGGGAATCAGGCTCTGGCCGTGGATCGGTTTGCAGGCCTGATCGACCGCTCCATTCGAAGAGCGGGACGGCTCAAGGCGATGCCCACCCCCGTGCGTCCGTACAATTTCACCACGGCGGTCATCGGGGATTCGGAAGCGGCCGTCAAGAGCGCCCTTACTCTGGCGGCGTCAGGCATGGAGGTTTTGCGTTTCGGTGCCCATAACAAACCTCTCTCCCGGTCCCTCACCCACCCGAATATCCACAGCTTTGATGGGTCCCTCGTGAAAGGACTGCGGGGAACGGTGGGGAACTTCCAGGTTATTGTCGAGACCGACGGCTTTCAACAGGTGCTCCACGTAGGAGCGGTAATACTGGGGGAACAGTCGAGAAAACGCATTCCGTACATGCCCATGGCGGACTTGTATCCCCATGTTGTGGAATCCTCGATGCAAAAGCGCGGTGTGCCGGGTATTCCGTTCTTCGCTCCAGGAGCCACATCCATTCCGGGACTTTTTCTGGCCAATCCGTCCGGTATTCACGTTTCGAAGCGGACCAAGGGAGCTGCAACGGCCATCCTTGCCGCCTCGGTCATGCCCCGACGGCCTCGCCAGAACAAGGGATATACGGTGGTTGTGGACGCAGAGCGCTGCCGCGGGTGCGGCCGCTGCATGCAGGTTTGCCCGTATCAGGCGGTGAGCTTCAGCGAAAACGGGCTGGGAGGATGGCGGGCCATGGTGGACGAAGCCCTCTGCAAGGGCTGCGGCAACTGCATCTCCGTCTGCCCATCCAACGCCGCAGACAGCCCATACCGCGACAGGCACTATCTCGAGCAGATGATCGATGAGATCTTGTTGTAGTACAAGGACTGGAAATGGATGATTTGAAGATTGTGGTGTTCGTTTGCAACTGGGGGGCCCATGCGGCATTCCAGACCCTTCAGGATAACGGTTCCGATGTTCCTTCCCAGGTGAGGATGATCCGTATCCCCTGCACGGGGAGGATCAGCAAATCCCTCTTATTCAGGGCTTTCGAAATGGGCGCCGACGGTGTGGCCTTATTGGGATGCACACCGGGATCATGCCGCTACGGGAGCGGAACGGCGGTTGCGGAGCGCAACGTGAGCGACACTCGGGGCATTCTCCAGTTGCTGGGTCTGGGCGAGGATCGGTTACACTGGGCCACTTTTCTCCCTGAGGATTCCGAGCTGCTCCTGAGGTTCCTACAGGACTTTCATAAAGCCATCAGCGCGATGGGCAAGACCCCCGTCACGCCAAGTTACCGGGAGACGTCTTCACCAGTGGATGAAGACGCTATCGCCCGCGTCGTGGCCGCTCACGACATTTATGACTGCCAGGACTGCGGCAAATGCTCTTCGGCCTGCCCTTTGACCCTATCCGGCAAGCCTTTCTCCCCCAGGGCCATGGCCAACGCCATCATCGGCGGCACAATGGATTCGCCTGAAGTGGTCAGGGACGTTTGGTCGTGTCTTACATGCGGACTCTGCTATGACCGGTGTCCGTCCGCTGTTCATTTCCCCGAGTTTATCCGCGACATGCGCGCCATCCAGCGGAAGAAGGGTATGAGCGGGCATCAGGCTCATGACGGCTTTTTCCAGTCCCTCATGCGGACCATGACTTCGCCAGCCCTGAAAGTTCAACACTGGAAGTGGTTGCCGGAGGACATCCACACCGATCCGGAAAGCAAGGTCCTGTTTTTTGGCGGGTGTGCCCCTTATTTCGACACTTTCTTCGGACACCACCTGGGAGTCCGCACCAATGATATCCTTGTGGACAGCCTTCGCCTCCTGAATTTCTTCGATATCCATCCGTCGCTTCTGGCCGAAGAGCGGTGCTGCGGCCATGATCTGCTCTGGTCGGGAGATGCCGACAATTTCGTCAGGCTTGCAAAGCTCAACGTCGCAGCCATTGAAGCATCGGGGGTCGAAGAAGTTATCACCTCATGCCCCGAATGTTACCGGACCCTGGCCCGTGACTATGCGGACCAAGGAGTTGCGGTGAATTTCAAGGTGACGCACATCTATGAGCTTTTGGAAAAGGAACTCGACAAAGGCGCCGTCGATTTCGAGAAGTTGGACCGCAAGCTAACATTCCAGGACCCGTGCCGCCTCAGCCGCATGGAAAACCGCGCCGATCTTCCGCGTAAGCTTATCGGCAGGCTGCAGCCCGAAAGCTTCCAGGAGATGAAAGATAGCGGAATCTCCGCGCTCTGCTGCGGCAATTGCGCCTGGACCGGGTGCGACCGATACACCAAGGCCCTGCAGGTTAAAAGATTACGCCAGGCCCATGAAACAGGCAGCAATCTTCTGGTTACCGGTTGCCCCAAGTGCCAGATCCACCTGCGCTGCGCTATGGAAGACCCTTTCATTGGAGATAAGCTTCAAATGGAGATGATGGATTTGACAACGGTCCTGGCTAAGACGATCCGCTGGAAATGACCGGACCGACCGCCAGCCGCAAACCGGAAACCCATGTGGTTGGCCCGGATACGGATATCCTCGGATGGACATGGATAGGTTGGAGAGTACCATAAACCCACGACCCAGAGAGAAGTAGAAAATGGAAAAGCATGAAAAGTTGTCAGACCGACCCCGTATCGGGGTTTATGTTTGCCATTGCGGGCTGAATATCGCTCGAACCGTCGATTGCACAAGAGTAGCCGAGCTGGCTGCCGAAATGGAAGACGTCGTCGTCGCCAAGGACATCCCCTATGCGTGCTCCGGGCCGGGACAGCAAAGCATCAAGGAAGATATCGCGGCCCATGGTCTGGATCGCGTGGTGATGGCTTCCTGTTCGCCGAGGCTCCATGAATCGACCTTTCGGCAGATGGTTCAGTCAGCGGGCTTGAACGGCTACCTCCTGGAGATGGCCAATATACGCGAGCACTGCAGTTGGGTTCATATGAATGAAGCCGAGGCGGCCACGGCCAAAGCCATCGATTTGACCAAGATGGCCGTATCCAGGGCTCGCCACCTGCAGCCCCTCGTACCCGAGACGCTCCCTCTCACAAAGAAGACCATGGTCATCGGCGGAGGAGTGGCGGGTATTCAGGCGGCCCTCGACCTCGCGGACAACGGCTACGACGTCGTGCTGATCGAAAAGAGGCCTTCCATCGGGGGCAACATGGCGCAGCTCGACAAAACGTTTCCTACCATGGACTGCTCCATCTGAATACTCGGTCCGAAGATGACGGATGTCGGTCGACATCCCCGAATCAAGCTCCACACCATGAGTGAAGTGGCGGACGTTAAAGGCCATGTGGGTAACTTCGACGTAAAAATACTCAAGAAGGCCCGATACGTGGATGAGAAGGAATGTACGGCATGCGGCGACTGCTCGAAGGTCTGTCCCGTGGTGCGCCCCGATGAGTTCAACTTCGGCCTCTCGTCCCGAAAGGCCATTTATTCCCCTTTTCCCCAGGCGGTTCCCTCCGCATACGTGCTCAACGTCGGCGAATGCCTCGGCCACAACCCGGCCGTCTGCGCAAAGTGCATCGAAGCGTGCGAGAAGGGCTGCATCAACTTTCATATGTCGGATGAGGAAATAGTGGAGAGGGTTGGCACCATCATCGTCGCCACGGGGATGGAGCCCTACGACCCGACCGAGCTGGACGAATACGGCTACACGCGTTTCGAGAACGTTCTGAGCAGCGTGGAGCTCGAACGGTTAGTCAACGCCGGCGGGCCCACCAAGGGCGAGCTGATTCGGCCTACCGACCGAAAACGCCCCAAGTCCATCGGTTTTGTGCAATGCGTCGGTTCCCGTTCAGCCAGAAAAGGTGCCTCCTATTGCTCGAATGTATGCTGCATGAACACGGTGAAGAGCACCCTGGTGTTGAAAGAACACTACCCGGACATAGACGTCAAGGTCTTCTACATCGATATTCGCGCAGTCGGGAAGGGGTTCGAGGACCTTTACAAAAGGAGCCGAAGGCTGGGCGTGCATTACTTGAGAGGCTTGCCCGGCACCGTCGAGGAAAAGCCGGACGGAAGCCTGAGAGTCGCCGTGGAAAACGGCGGCACGGGCAAAATCGAGATTCACGATCTGGACATGCTGGTCCTTGCGGTTGGAATGAAGCCCTCCCCGACGACTCAGAAGCTCCAGGAAATGTTGAGTCTCCAGCTCACTTCCGACGGTTTCTATCTTGAAGCCCACCCCAAACTGCAGCCTGTGGACGCCGCCACGCGCGGCATCTTCTTTGCTGGGTGCGCCGAGGGGCCGAAGGACATCAAAGAAAGCGTTACGCAGGCTTCCGCCGCCGCCGCGAGGGCCATCCGCTTGATGCACCGCGGGGAGATCCTGACCGAGCCCATTACATCGGAAGTCATGACCGAGCACTGCAAGTCGTGCGGCAAGTGCGCGGAAGTGTGCCCCTACAATGCCATTACTGTGGACGTGAAGAAGAAGATCCCCGCCGTGGTGAACACTGCCTCCTGCGCGGGCTGCGGTACGTGCGCCGCCGAGTGCCCCTTCGGCGCCATCACTATGAATCACTTCACCGACGCTCAGGTGGTGAGCCAGATGGACACGATGCTTGCCGAGAGTCCGCAAGAGAAGATCGTCGCTTTCGCCTGCAACTGGTGCTCCTATGCGGGGGCGGACTATGCAGGTGTCTCGCGGCTCCAATACCCCCCCAACGTCCGCCTTATCCGAACCATGTGCTCGGGGCGCGTGGACGAAAATTTTATCTGGCACGCATTAGCAAACGGAGCCCCCGTCGTTCTGGTGAGCGGCTGCCACATCGGCGACTGCCACTACATCAACGCCAACCACTGGACGGAGAAACGAATCGCCAGGGTGCATAAGAAGATGGGCAAGCTTGGTATTCGCCCGGAGCGGGTCCAACTGGAATGGATCAGCGCTGCCGAAGGCACCCGCTTCGCCCAGGTTATGCAGCGCCTCGAATCCCTCCGGCGGACCGTAACACCGGAGGAAGTATCCGAAACCATGGAGATTCTGGTAAAGAAGGACAAAGAAGAGTAAGAACGGATCGGGGACAGGCATGCAAAACTGGAATCAGTGACCTCCGGCAAAGCCGGGGGTTTATCTAAGGGAGATTATAACTGCAACGGATTTTTTATCGGAATGACATTTTTAGTTGCCATTGATCATAATTTTTGAGAAAATTTTTTATCAAGTTCTTTTTAAGGAGATGACCCCATGAGACCCAGCACCGAGATCGACACCCTGCGTCAGCAACTCCCCTACCACAAGCTGCGGCAAGTCAAAAAGGAGCAGATCGTCCCTGTAGACTGGCAGACCGAATGGGAACGCTTCGACGCGACAGAACTCTTTCATTACGACTTGCGCACCATCCCGGAGAAACTCCTGGAGAACATGCGCAAACGCCAGGATGTTTTAATGGACGGCAACCAGGCGGCTCTGTCGGTCCTGACCCGGTTAGTGGACGGGCTCTGCGGCTATCCCATCACCCCCTCCACCCCCATCGCCGAAAACTTCGCCCGGGTGGCGGCCAACGGTCAGAAGAACCTTTTCGGCCATGAGCTGATGTATTTCCAGCCTTCCGACGAGCTTTCGGCCATCGCCGCAGTGGAGGCCATGGCCTGCCAGGGCGGGCGCTATGTGGACAATACTTCCTCCCAGGGGCTGGTCCTCAAGACCAAGAATCTCTTTTCCGTAGCCGGCAAGCGCCTGCCGGTGATCATGACGGTGATGGCCCGGGAGGTCAACAAGGGGTCGCTGTCCATCCATTGCGGCCACACCGATTTTTACGCGGTGCGCAACGCCGGCTGGGCCCAACTGGTCTCCGAAGACAACCAGGAGATCCACGAACTGCTGCCCATCGCCTTCAAGGTCTCCGAGCTGCGCCAGGTGATGCTGCCCACCATGGTCATCGGCGACGGCTTCATCAAGAGCCACGCCATCGAAAACCTCAAGGAACTCTCGGACGCCTTTCTGGAGTATTTTGTCGGACCGCCCAGCCGCCTCTACCAGCCGAACTTCGAGCACGGCACCCTCACCGGCACCTTCACCGACACCGACCTGACCATGGAGGGCCAGGTGGCTCAGGACCTGGCCTACCGCTTCTTCAAGCGAGGCTTCGTCATCGCCATGAACGCCATGAACCAGACCCTGGGTACCAACCTCAAGGTGGTGGAGTGCTACCGCACCGAAGATGCCGACATGGTTGTGGTCATCCTGGGTTCCGCAGCCGGGGTGGTCAAGGACGTGGTGGACTATTACCGGGACGTTAAGGGCTACAAGATCGGGGTGGTGCGGCCGGTGCTCTTCAATCCGCCCTGCTATGAAGAGCTGGCCTACGGGATACGCAAGGCCAAGGTGATCAGCGTCATGGAACGCACCGGTACGACCCACAACCAGTTGTTGCTGGCGGACGTGCAGGCAGCCCTGCAAATCTCCCTGCGGGCCGGCCGGGAGGGCAAAAAGGAGCACCGCACTTACAGCCGCACCGATATGCCCACCCTGTTCCACGGGGTCTACGGCCTGGGGAGTAAGGACTTCAACAAGTACGATGCCGCCGCGGTGGTGGAGAACATGTTGTCCTTCTATGAGAAGAAGCGCCGCTTCTTCCGAGACTTTTACGTGGGTATCGAAGGACCCTTGACCCTCCGGCCCGCGCCCTTGCCCGGCTACCTGGAGCGGGAAATGGGTATGACCTTCATCGGGGTGGGCGCTGAAGGCGTCAAGACCGCCCTGGAGACCGCCGCCCGGGTCTATGCTCAGGAAAGCGGCACCGGCCGTAAATATATCCAGTCCGGGGCCCGCTACGGCGCCGCCCGCAAGGGTGCCCCGGTTTTCATGAATCTTAGGATCTCATCCCAGCCCATCCGCAACAGCTCGGAACTCACCGAACGGGACGTGCTGGCCTTTTTCAACGAGAAATTTTTAAGCGACCAGATCCTGCGGGAATATGTGGGCGGTCTGAAGGAAAATGGCCTTCTGGTGATCAATACTGACAAGAGCTATGACGATATCATAGCCACCTTCCCGGCCCAGGTGCAGGCCTTGATCAAGTACCGGCGCATCAAGCTTATGACCCTGGAGGGCACCCAGGCGGCCCTGAAACACCTGAATAAGAATCTCCCCGGGGCCGCGGTCCTGGGTCTGATCAACAAGGAAACCGGCATCCTCTCGGAGCGGGACTTTGAGCAACGGTTCAAGAAGATCCTGGAGAAGAAGCTGGGTACTAAGAAGAAGGAGATGCTGGAGGCCAACGTCTCCCTGCTGAAATACGGCGTGGACCAATCATCCGGTCATGTGGACGAAAAGGCCCCCGGGGCACTGGCCCTGGATGCCACCACCCCGATTTACATCCCACCGCTGCCGGAGAATTTCGGCCAGGGGCCAAGGACCGCAGGGCTGCCGGTTCTCCTGACGGAAAAGGATCAGATGGGAACCATCAAGCCGGTGAATCTGACCCCTAAGTACCAGGAAGTCTTCTACGAAGAAATGGTCAAGCCTATCCTGGAAGGCAGGAAGGTTCCCTGGGACCGCTTCCTGCCTATCGTCCCGGCGGGCACCAGCCGCTTTCGGGACATGAGCTATATCGGCGCCCAGTTGCCGGTCTATGATCCCTCCAAGTGCATCGCCTGCGGCACCTGCACCGCCTCCTGCCCGGATTCGGCCCTGATCTCCACCGTCACCGACCGGCCGGTGGACAGTGCGACGCGTTACTTTAAAATATTTAAAAAACCGCCCAAGGGCATCCCCTGGGAGCGCTTCGCCCTAAACCTTAACGTCGATCCCAGCGCCTGCAAGGGCTGCGGCGTCTGCGCCCATGTCTGCCCCACCGACGCCCTGAGGATGAAGCCCAAGAATGAATTAAAAGACGAGGATTTCCTGCCGGAAGAATGCCGTGCCTGGGACAATACCGTTGGCGCTGCCCCTTATGTGGGGCAGATGTCACTCAACCACCAGGTACTCTTTGTTTTTTCCAAGCTCTACCCCGGCAAACACACCCTGTGTCCGGGCTGTAGCGAGGGGATCATCAACCTGCTGACCTTCTTCGCCGCCGAGTCCCTGCGCAACAACCCCCAGGGGATTGCCACCTTCTACCAGGGCATCAAGATCCTCTCGGACCGGAACAAGCGGGCCATCGAGCACATGCTGGACCACGGCTTCAACATTTACGCCATCAACGCCACGGGCTGCGACCAGGTCTCGGAACTGGTCAACCCCTTCAACACCCGGATTTACCCGGCAGGCCACTATGGCTTCGGAACCGCCTCGGCCTCGGCCCTGGGGGCCAAGTTCAGTCTGGACCAGGCCCATCAGAACGGCTACAATAGCGTACTCACCAAGATCATCGTTTTCGCCGGTGACGGGGCTATCTACGACATCGGTAACGGACCCTTCAATCACGCCCTGGGGGAAAACTACGACATCACCTGGGTGATCCTTAACAATGAAGGCTACATGAACACCGGAATGCAGAAGTCCGGGGCCACCCGCTTCGGCACCGACCGTTCTACCTCCCCTATCGGCCGGAAATACGCGGGCAAGACCACCCTGCACCGGAGAATCATCAGCCAGGCCATGGCTATCTCGCACGTCTACGCCACCAAGCTGTCCATTGACAACCCTTTCTACGCCATCAAGATCCTCAAGGAGGCTATTGCTTATAACGGACCGTCGCTGGTGGAGTTCTTCTCCACCTGCCCCACCGGGCACGTCACCCACGACTGGGCCGGGCCACTCATCTCCCGGATGATGGTGGAGTCCCGGAAATGGCAGGTGGCGGTGCGGCGACCCTTCCAGCGCATCGACATCTCAGCCAACCCGTCCCCGGATGAGATCTATCCCAAGGAAGGTAAGTCCTTCAAGCGGGGGGTCAAGCGGGACGCCGCCACCTTCTACGACGTGGTGAGTATGTTGGGGCAATACAACGCCCACATCAAGGCCGTGAAGAGCGGGGACATACCGGAGATCGTCCGGATCAACGAAACCGTCAGCCTCTTCCGCTGGCTGCGGAACCAGTACATGGCCGGCTACCGGGACACCATGCCCACCGAGGAAGAGGTGGAACGCATCGTGGAAGAGCGGTATAAGCTGTAAGTTTTGAAACCGCCGATGAGCGCGAATATTCTGCGTTCATCGGCGGTTCTTTTTTCATTTACCCTGCAGTTGCATAAAAACATGACAGGGTATAGAAAAAAAGAATGATAACATGGCATTTGAATACGTTTAGGCATGGTTCGCGAATGAATTATTAGGGATTTCTGAAACAAAGAAAAAATTTGTTATGTTTTTTTACCCGGAGGGAAAGCTGAGGATGCCCCATCTCCTTCGTTGCCAAGGGCTCGCAGTAAAATGCTACGGCTTCGCCCTTGGACGCCTTGGATCTGGGACATCCTCAGCTTTTGCAACAGCAGGGTTTAGACTGACTTTTATGCTGATCTCCGTAATGAGACCCTATGAGATATGAGATCAACGCTTCTCGGCCAGACAGACCCGGTCGCGTCCGGACTGTTTGGCCTGGTACAGAGCCACATCTGCCGCCGCTAAAACAGCCCTATATGTCTCTCCGTGATCTGGGAACATTGCCACTCCCAAAGAGAGGGTAACGGGGTCCAAAGCCCGGTCCCCTTGATATACCTTTAGGTTCCGAACGCTTTCTTTGAGAAACTCGGCGCGCTGCTGGGTAATGGCCAGCGTGACCTCCTGCATAATAATGGTAAACTCCTCCCCCCCATAGCGGCAGACGATATCACCGCCCCTAACCTGCCTGGCCAAGACTTTGGCAACCTCACGCAAGAGACAGTCTCCCGCATCATGCCCAAAGGTGTCGTTGAACCGTTTGAAGTGGTCAATATCAGCCATAATGACCCCTACCTGTTTCACTTTGCGTTCAGCCCGGCGCAGTTCCCGTTCCATCGATTCTTCCATGTAGCGGCGATTAAACAAACCGGTGAGGGGGTCCCTGATGGAGAGGTTTTGCAGCGTTTCCTGCAACTTCAGCTTGGCCAACGCCAATCCTAAGTGATCCGCAACCCTCATGGCCAAGTTCTTTTTGGCTTCGGCCTTTTGGAGATCAGCAGATCCCAGCAGGACATGGAAGATGCCGATGGCTTCTCCTTGGGCCACCAGGGGCATACAGAGATAGGCAATCTTGTCCGGCCCTACATGGCGGCATTTAAACCCGGAGGTAACTTCGGCCAAGCCATGTATTCGCCCCCGGCGCAGCCCCCAGCATTCGTCGGGGGCGAATATCGTCTCATTTGGGGCGGTATCTCCCCACAAAGTAGCGGCTTCCAGCAGTGTACGCGACGCGTTGAACAGAAAAACTGCCCCGGAATCGTCAGGAAACAACTTCTGGACTGACTGTCGGATGACAAGATTGGCTTCCTCAGTGGTATTGCAGCTTTGCAGCAGTTCACCCATCTGCCCCAGAAGGCTGATCTCTGCATTGCGTTTTTCCAGTTCCTGGGCCCAGTTTTGTAAACGCGAATTGGCCTCCCGCAGTTGGGTATTCCGTTCTGCCACCGCGGCCTCCAACTCTTTGCGGTCGGTAATATCAAAGAAAAGTCCGCTGACGTAGTCCACTTTGCCATCCGCAGTGCAGACGATGTGGCTGCGTTCGTGTATCCAGATCAAATTCCCTTTTTTGGATTTAATCCGATATTCCCTGATATAGGATTTATTGGTCTTTAAGGCATGAATGAAGACTTCTTTGGTTTGATCAATATCTTCTTCAAGAATCAGGTCAGTCCACTTCAGCCGCCGTGATTCAAATTCTTCCCGGGGATAACCGGTCATGGCTTCGATTTTGCCATCCAAAGTTTCAACTGCGCCATCAAGGTAGCCTTTAAACAATACGGCGGGAATATTGTCGATGACTATGCGTAAATCCCGTTCAGTCTGACGCAGTTTCTCTTCGAGCCGTTTGGTTTCGGTGATGTCGAAGAACAGGCCGCTAACATGTTTTGCCGTCCCGTCGGCATCGCAAACAATATAACTTCGTTCATGAATCCAAATAATGTTGCCTTCCCTGCTTTTTATCCTATATTCCCGGACGTATGCCTTGTCGGTCTTCAGGGCTTGAATAAATATCTCTTTGGTTTGATCCCGATCCTCTGCTAGAATAAGGTCGATCCATTTCAAGCTGCGGGAACGGAAATCGTCCTGGGAGAACCCAGTCAGGGTCTCCACTTTGTTGTCGTAGAGATCGATTGAGCCATCCAGATATCCCTTAAAGAGCACTGCCGGAACATTATTAATCAAGATTTTGAATTCCTGTTCCATCTTCTGCAACGCCTCCCGTGTAATTTATTTATAAGAAGTCGCTTTTTCAGTACGGATTCAGTGCGGGCATGAATTGTGTTTTTTTTCCATCATCTGCGCCCCAATATATGCGAACCTGCAGGAATCAAGGTCTATAAATTTTTGATACTCTGATGGGATATGCGCTGTCAAGCGAAATTTCTAAGGTAATTTGTTGAAATTTCAGCCGATTTAAACACAGTTCACCGGTCTGCGCCTGCCTGCCGGAAGGCAGGTCTTTCCCTGACACTTGGGGTAGGTCAGAGGATCCACCTCGATTCCTGATTGAAAAAGCTCAACAGCAATATCCGTGCCGATTCAATATCACCCGGGGAATCTTCGGTTGTCCTCTGCTCCTCTAGGCATATAGTTTATCCATCTCACTCAGAATCTTCCCTCCTGTGCAGAAGGCGAAGCATTCTTTGCAATAAAGACATTCCCGACCCAACTCAGGCACCAGCGCGATTTCTCGCTCGATGCCCCTTCCCTTGAAGTGGACGGCGTGGATATTTTTCACTTCGGCACAGTATCGAACGCAGATGCCGCAAAGACTACAATCCGTGTTCTCTGTTCGAAATCTTGATTTGGTTATCCCATACTCCGACGTATACTTCTGTGCGGCAGGCCATAAAAGCTCCAAGATCATCCTGCGGATTCTTTTCACCTTGTCGGTATGGGTCTCAACTTCCAGGCCTTCCTCCACCGGGTAAACACACGAAGCAACGAGTCTCCGGCGTCCTTTCTTGACAATCTCAACGATACACAGACGGCATGCCCCGTAAGGCTCCAGTTTATCATGATGGCACAGGGTTGGGATTTGGATGCCTGCGCTTGTCGCGGCCTCAAGAAGCGTTGTTCCCTCCTGGGCCGTCACCGATTTCCCATTAATGTTTAGGCTGACTTTTTTCACTTTCTGCCCCCTTTCTGTGCAGTGAAGGCGGTTGGCTGAGGAGTTCCGGAGGATCGGATCACCGCTGAGAACTTCTCCGGACAAACGGAGTAACACGCGCCGCATTTGATGCACTTCTCGTTGTCGATGAAGAAGCGTTTCTTTTCCTTCTCATAGACCGCACCGACCGGGCAGTTCTTTTTACACAACCCGCAGCCACTACATTTCTCCTGGTCGATGTCAAACCGAATCAGTTCCTTGCATACGCCGGCAGGACAACGCTTCTCTCTGATGTGTGCGTTATACTCGTCCCTGAAGTGTCGGAGGGTGCTCATGACAGGATTCGGAGCCGACTGTCCGAGGGCACACAGCGAGGCTTCCCGCAGGGTTTCTGACAATTCCTCTAACAGTTCAAGGTCTCCTTCCTTGCCATGCCCCGAGGTGATATCGTTTAGAATGAAGAGCATCTGGCGAAGCCCCTCTCTGCACGGTACGCATTTGCCGCAAGATTCATGGGCCAGGAAATCGACGTAATACCTTGCCGTATCCACCATGCACGTGTCCTCATCCATCACGATCATCCCCCCGGAACCCATCATGGATCCGGCCTTGGTGAGCTCATCGAAATCAACGGGGAGATCCAGCAGGCTTTCAGGGAGGACCCCTCCGGATGGACCGCCTGTCTGAACCGCTTTGAATTTCCGTCCTTTCGGGATTCCCCCCCCGATCTTAAAGATAATGTCGCGCAGGGAGATCCCCATCGGCACTTCCACAAGTCCCGTGTTGTTAATCTTCCCGACCAGGGAGAAGACCTTGGTGCCGCTGCTTCCCTTGGTGCCCATGCTCCTGAACCACGAGGCCCCCTGGTTGATGATAAAGGGGACGGTTGCCCAGGTTTCCACATTGTTCAAGCATGACGGCTTGTCCCATAAGCCTTTCTCTGAGGTATGGATATACTTGGGCCTCGGTTCTCCCACATGACCTTCAAGGGCGGTCATCAGGGCGCTGGATTCTCCGGAAACAAAGGCTCCTGCGCCCCGGTGAATCCGGACGTCGAAATGGAATCCGGTTCCCAAGATCCTCTCACCCAACAACCCGTATTGCGATGCCTGCTCAAGAGCACGCTGGGTATTCTTGACGGCGAGCGGGTATTCCTGCCGCACATAGATGAAGCCCTCGTGTGCTCCAATCGCATAGCCTCCGATGATCAACCCCTCGATCACGCCATGGGGGTTTCCCTCCAGGAGGCTACGGTCCATATACGCACCCGGGTCCCCTTCGTCCGCGTTGACGATCACGTACTTTGGTTTTCCGGATGCTCGGCGAGTCGTTTCCCATTTGATGCCGGCAGGAAAGCCACCGCCTCCACGACCTCTGAGATTGGCCTCCTTCATGACATGGATCACCTCATCCGGCTTCATCTGGGTGAGTACTTTTGCAAGGGCGGAATATCCTCCGATAGCAATATAGTCACGGATATCGCCCGGGTTAACAACCGCGTTGTTTGCCAGAAGGATACGTTTTTGGTATTTGTAAAAGGGGATATCCCTTAGGTTAGCGATTCGGTTGCCGGACTGAGAATCTTTGTAGGTCAGGCGCTCGACGACCTCATCACCGATGATGGTTTTCGTAATGACTTCCGGAACGTCCGCTGGTTTCATTTGAAAATAGCAGATCTCCTTGGGGAGAATGACCGTGACGGGACCCAGTTCACAGAAACCGTGACATCCTGTCTTTCGAAGTTCGATGCGGTCATAAAGCCCCTGCTTGAGAATCTCCTGGTGCAGGGAATCAAACAGGTCGGAGGATCCGCAAGTAATGCACCCGGTCCCGGAACAGACGGTGATCACAACCGGTTTCTTTTCACGCTCCGAGACGATCGCCCTCCTGGTCTTCTCGAGATCGCTGGTGGAAGCCAATTTTTTCATTTGTGCACCTCCTCTGCTTCCAATGATTTGAAGACTTTTTTAAGCTTTGCAAGAGAGGGATTACTAAGATAGAAATCATCGATTTGAACGACAGGAGACAGGGCGCAGCATCCAAGACAGTGGACTGTTTTAAGGGTGAACATCTGCTTGTCGTCGCTCTGACCCTCCTCAATCCCGAGCAGTGCGGATGTTTTTCTCAGAAGATCAGGCGCGCCCCTCACGTGACAGGCGGTGCCCATGCAGACATGCACCGAATGGGCGCCCTCGGGTTTTAGACTGAAAGCTTCATAAAAGCTGGCGATGCTGTAAATGTCTGCCAACGGGACATTCAGACGCTCGGAGATCCACTTCAGGGCATGCCGGGGAAGCCAGTGTAGCGAGACCTGTGTATCCAGAAGGATTTGAATCAAAGAGCTCTTTTTGTAATCGTGTTTGCTGATAATCTCATCCACCAGCCTCAGCTCATTGACCACATCCAGGATAGCCTTTTCTCTCTTTTTGACCCTTCCCAGAATGTCTGCATGGTACTTCGCCTCCACCTCCAGCCTGCTGAGTTCATCAATAAAGTCCATCCGATCGAAGCCCGCAGAGTAGCTCTCCGAGAGAACGGAGAGCCCTTTCAGAAGAACATCCTGCTTGCTGGGGCCGGCTTTCTCAGCGGGGACCTGTTTTTCTTCCCTTGTCTCTGACTCAAGCCTTAAATGGCTCAGCTTCACCCCTCGTCTCACGGATTCCAGAAGTTTCTCGGGTTCAAAGGGCTTCGTGAGGAAGTCAAACGCACCCAGTTTCATGGATTCAACAGCGGAATCGACGGTCCCATAGCCGGTGATGACAATGGGCACGATGTGGGGGTCAAGCTCGTGCACTCTACGGATCACCTCCATGCCGCCGACCCCCGGCATTTTCAGGTCCACGAGCACGACATCGGGTCGAACCTTCTCGGCCAATCGGATGCCTTCAGCTCCGTTGAGAGCGACTGCGGTGCTAAACCCACTCTCCTCCAGGGTCTGTCGGCAACCTTCGCACATGGCCTCTTCGTCATCAATCACGAGGACGGAGGCCTTTCTCGGATTTTGAATCTTTACAACCCGTTGCGCTTTCTTATCGTCTGCATGCATAGCCTACCTCTTTTATTGGTTTGAACGCTGACACTCTCAATTGAAGGGCATTTAAATCCACTCCGAATCTGTAAAGGTATGCAATGGTCCTGCCAACGTGCTCTGAAAGCCCGCCTGAATAGTCTGGCAAGGAAAATCATTTGATATTATTCATTTATTTAATAATGAGGAGGATGTTTTATCAATTGACCAAAAATGAAGCGGGGCAGAGTCAGGCACTTTTTGTATCATTTTGTTAGATAAGTGGTACTTTATGTATCATTTTCCATGGCAAATTGTATCCTGTAGAAATATCTGAAGAAGCAGGGCCGGTTTACTGAATTGTCGATAATGTTTCTTCCATGGCGAGCGATTCGTTATAAATAATGGCATATTTTCGCATCTTTTCGCGGAGGGTCTTGCGGTTAATGCCCAAAAGGGCGGCCGCTTGGCTTCGATTGCCTCTGCAATTCTTGAGAACCCTTATAATTTCTCTCTTCTCCACCTCGGCAAGAGATCGGTTATGAAGGGAGTCGGGATCAACTCTCGGTGGGACTATGCCGAGCATCATTTCTTCTTCGCCGAGCACATCGTTTTCCGACACGACCATACCTCTTTCAATAACGTTTCTCAGTTCCCTCACGTTTCCCGGCCATGGGTAAGATTTCATCAGCGCCATCGCCTTTTCAGAGATCCTTGAAACGTTGGTTCGCCTTTCGGTGCTCAGTTTCCGGAGAAAATAATCCGCCAGGACAGGGATGTCCTCGGGCCTTTCCCGCAACGGCGGGATATGAATAGAGATTACGTTCAACCGGTAGAAGAGGTCCTCGCGAAATCTCTTCTCCGAGATTTCCCTTGAGAGATCTCTGTTTGTAGCGGAAATAATCCTCACGTCCACCTTTCTTGCACTGGGGCTCCCAACCTTGGATACCTCTTGTTCCTGAACGACGCGAAGAAGACGGGCTTGGAGATTCATATCAATATTCGCGATCTCGTCCAGTAACAACGTGCCCCCATGGGCGAGTTCGAACTTGCCCTTTGTACTCTCAATGGCGCCTGTAAAGGAACCCTTGACATGCCCGAACATCTCGCTCTCAAAAAGGGTTTCCACAAGAGAGCCGCAGTCTACGACGATGAAAGGGTGCTGGTGCCGTCTGCTTTTCAGGTGAATCATTCGTGCGACCAGTTCCTTTCCGCTCCCCGTCTCTCCTGTGATGAGCACCGTGGAATCAAGGGGCGCCACTTTCTTCACAAGGCGAGTCACCCTCTTGAACGCCTCGGATTCTCCCACGAGGACATCCGAGGACGCTTCCGGCGTATTGAGAGCCATGCGGACACAAGAATCCTCCAAGGCATGCCGTTTGCTTGACACCGCTTTCTTCACGAGAGAAAGGAGATGTTCCGCATCAAAGGGTTTACAGAGGAAATCATAGGCTCCGAATCGACCCGCTTGCAGGGCTGTATCGATCGTTCCATATCCGGTGATCACGACGACCGCGACCCCCGCATCATGCCTCTTGAGGGCCTTCAAGACATCCATTCCTTTGATACCAGGCATCATTAAGTCCAGCAAGACCACATCAAAGGTCTCCCCTTTGGTCCTTTCCAATGCAAGAGCCCCACTGGAAACGGCCTGCACCCTGAATCCGGCTTCGGCCAAGGTCTGAAGGCACGCAAGGCGCATGGATTCATCATCATCGATGATCAGGATATTTGCAGACACCCTTTACTCCCGTTTTTTCATTGGCAGGGTAATGACAAAACGGCTTCCCTCTCCTGCTCGACTCAACGCGCGAATCGTCCCGCCGTGTCTCTGAATAATCTCGGCACTGATGGACAGACCGAGTCCTGTGCCGTGCCCCACTCCCTTCGTGGTATAAAAGGGCTCGAAAACACGGTCAAGAACCTCTTGGGTCATTCCACATCCTGTGTCGTCAAATTCGACTTCAATGGTGTCGACCTCCTCGTGAAATCGAGTCGTGAGGGTTATTTTGCCCCGTCCCTTGATCGCGTCCACCGCATTCATGATCAGGTTGACAAAGACCTGTTGCATCTGGCCGGAGTCCGCAACAGCCTCAGGCAAATCCGACCGGTACTGTTTGATGATCTCCATATCGTGCAATAGGAGGTGGTTTTCAAAGAGAGCGACGGTTTTATCCAGGAGCGCATTCAAGCTGACGGGTTCCATCTTGGGCTCACGAGGACGCGAAAATTCCAGAAGTCCCTGCACGATGTCCCTACAGCGTTTTGCTTCCCCTTCGATCCTTTCAAGATGCTGCCGAATGGGCGTATCTTGGGAACACCCCTTCAGGGCGAGACGGTTGAAGAGAAGAATGCTTCCAAGGGGATTATTGATTTCGTGGGCGACACCGGCAGCCAGTTGCCCGATCACGGCAAGCCTTTGGAACTTCATCGCCTCCTCCTGGGCTCGAAGACGAAGCTCTCTGTCCCTCTCCCGGACAGACTGCGTCATGGCGTTGAAGGCGCTGCCCAGGGTCGCGAACTCCGCCGGTGAGCTTTCCAGATGGACCTCTTGTCCCGGAGTTGCCTCGGCCACCCTTTCCGCGGCGAGAACAAGCGAACGGATGGGCTTTCTGACGGATCGAATGAGGAAAAACCAAAGGGACAGTGAAAGCCCCAAGCCGGCCAAGGTGATCAAGACAGAAGACCAGAAAACTTTTGTTTGCATGCCCGTGAACCGATCCTCAAGGATCCCTATGCTCAACATGCCTATGATGCTGCCGGAAGCTTCTCTGATGGGCTCATAAGCGGTGACATACCGGTCACTGACGGCAAAGGGTCTGCTGATCCATGATTGACCCCTCTTCAGGACAGGGTCCCGCACATCGTCTGAGACTAAAGTCCCAACAGCCCTCTCTCCGCTCACATTTTTCAGTGTTGTGGAAATACGGGTATCATAAAGGAAAAGGGTTGCAACTCCCACTTCCTTCGTGGCAAACTTTTCCTTTTTATAAATCTTATCGATGATCTGATCGACAAGCAACGGACTGTTGTTGAGAACTCTTCCGCCGTACAGGATTCCAAGGACACTCTGATGGTCATCCAAAACAGGGGCGGCTGCCACCACAGCCATTCCGGAAGAAACGTGATCGCGGCCCCCCCCTGATTCCACGGGAGAGGATGGAAAGACCTTGATCCTTGCGCGATCGCGGAAAACAGGGTTTTCGCTGATCAGATCTTCTTCACTTAAAACCGATGTCTCGACAACAGCCCCTCTCTCGAAGAGGATTCTCTTCACAAGGTCTCGACCTAGTGGAGTGCTTTGCGTTTGGTCAAAAGCTTTGACTCTGCACACAATGGCCCCGTCGGCACCGGCCAGCGTCAGGATGTCCAAAGCCTCCCTTTCCGCAAGGCTCTCCAGCTGTGCCGAGAACTTGCTTCTATCCCCGGTAAGGCCGGTCTCATTTCCACAGAGACTTAAAGCGGCGAGACGAACTATCTTAAGGATATTAGCGGATTCCTGCTGGAACATATCTTGTGCGCTTCTCATATCCAGTCTTAACCTGTCTTGAATCCTGGCCTCTATGATTTTGTCAGTGACGCTGAGACCTAACCATAAGTGGAGAGCGCCCGTCGTAATCATAACGATGCAGAAACTTAGGAGAAGCCTTTTTGACAGTGACGTCTTCATATCTCCGAAGGATGTGAGGTTGTCCTCGTCTTATAGGCTTGAGAATAGGGAAGTTATCCTGATTTGTCAATGTCCGGAGGGAGTTACCATGGAGTCTAGCCGCCTCCGCCGGGACTCCAGAACTTCTTTTTATCTTGAAAAATTTTCTTCGTCTGAATTTCCATATTTCTCT